>LNFM01007144.1_pt1 | contig 29380 bp, 27 predicted proteins | sample 596031 | NCBI WGS metagenome assembly LNFM01 (sample SAMN04254537, study PRJNA301005) | activated carbon metagenome | isolation source: dual media filters at the Ann Arbor, Michigan drinking water treatment plant | place: USA: Ann Arbor
GCACCTTCCGCCGTGAGTCTTCGAACGGCGCCCAGCACGGGGTTTGCTAACCCCGTGGAAGCCACACCTCTTTTCAAGGGAGCCCGTTGCCCGTCGCCCGTTGCCCGTCGCTCGTTGCCCGTTGCCCGTTGCTCGTTGCCCGTCGCCCGTCGCCCGTTGCTCGTTGCCCGCTGCCCGTTGCCCGTAGCTCTGTAGTCCCGCCGAAGGCGGAGACGTCGTCGCGCTCCTGCCGACCCCATGCGCGGGAGTCTCTGCTCCCGCGCCGCTGGCCCCACTGCGGGAGTCTCTGCTCCCGCGCCGCTCGTTGTCGCGCCGCTCGTTGTCGCGCGCTTGTGCGCTCAGTCCTGCACGAGCTTTCGCACCGCTGCGGCGAGGCGCTCGTCGCAACGCGCGAGGAGCGCTTCGGTCCACGCGTCGTCGTGGTCGAACGCGAGGTGCTCGATGGCGCGCGCGACTCGGTCGCGCAGCGCAGAACGCGGCTTCTTTCGCTCGCGCGCGGCCTGTGCGAGCCAGTGATCGATCGCGCCCGGGTCCTGGCCGAGCGCGTCGACGACGTCGTGCCATAGCGCGTCGACGCCCCCGCCCGCGAGGACCTTGTCGTGCAGCGTCTCGAGCGCCTTGCGTCGGGTCTTCTCGTCGGGGCTCTTGCTGAGCACGGTCGCCGCGAGCAGCGCGTTCTCGCGTCCAGCGCCCTTCGTCAACGGCAGCACAGCCCCTTCGATCGCCGGTGAGTACGGCAACGAGCGGAGCAGCGAAAACGCCTCTCTCTGCCGCTCGGGGCGCACCTTGCTCGCGAGCGCGCTGCGCGCGACGCGCTCTGCCACCGGCGGCTCGCAGTCCGCGAGGATCCCGAGCGTCCACGCGAAGGCAGAGGCCCAGGGGTCCGCCGGCTCGATCCACATGCGAGGGTCGATCAACAGTCGCTCGACGCTGCGGGCGATGCTCTTGTGCGCGACAGAGAGCTTCGCTCCGGTCTCGCGCGCGATTCGCACGCACTGGTGAACGACCCCGACCGCGTTCATTCGAACCTCGGGCGACTCGTCGTCGAGCCCGGCGATCGCGAGGGGCAGCGCGCGAACATCGTGGACGTTGAAGAGCGCGGAGAACAGCGCGACGCTCGAGCCGTGTCGTTGCGCGACGCGATCGAGCGCCGCGATCGCTACATCGGGCGAGCGCGCCAGGCCGATGCACGAGAGCGCTGCTGCGCGGTCTTCGGGCGGTCCGTCGAGGGCGATGTCCGTAAACCACGCGACGCCCCGTGCCCGCAGCTGGCCTGCGGCCATGTACGCGAAGTCGTGGTCGTACGGCGAGCGCGGGTTGCGAAGGGCGGCCACGATGACGGTCGCGGCTCGGCGGTCGTCGGCGCCTCCGAGGGCGAGCAGCGCTGCGTAGCGAACGGCGTGATTCTTCTGCGTGCAGAGGCGGGCGATCGCGGGATAGTGATCCTTGACGAACGCGCGCAGCTCGTCGAGGTCGATCGCGCTGAAGTCGACGGGACCCTCTTGGAAGTGCGCGAGCGCGGCGAGCGCGCTGCGCGGCGGGGTCGCGTGCGTGATGCAATCCGCGAGGGCGTCGAGATACGTCTCTGTGAACGACGTCTCGGTGGGCAACGAGGCGCTGTGGCTTGCGCCGCTCGAGTCTGAGCTCTTTCGGACCATGGCTTTGAGCGAGCGCGGAGCATCGCACGAACGCAGCGCAATTCGAGCGCGATGAACGTCGTTGGCCTCGAGTGGCGTCCGTCGGTGGTCAGCGTCGCTTCGGAGGGGCGCTCGGGATTCCCATCGCGTCGCGCAGGGCGACGAACGCTGGCGTCCATTGCTCGTCGAGGCCGCGCACCGTGAGCGTCTCGCGCTCGATCGACGGCCCTCGGTCCGACCCGCGCGAGAGCACGTACACGTCGACGAGCGGGGCCTTGAACGCCCGCGGGACGACCTCGACCCATCGAATCAAGTTCAGGCCGCTGTCGGTGATTCCCCGCGCGGCCCGATCGCGCTCGAGCGAGCCCGCGCACAGCACCGCGACGCCCTCGTTGGCGAGGTTTCGAGCGGCCGCCTGGGCGTAGTCCTCGACGCCTCCGCGGTGCTCGAAGCGGCAGGGGCCGCGTTGATCGACGGTCGATTCGACGCCTTCTCCGTCGCGAAAATACGGGGGAGTCCCCGTCACGAGGTCGAAGCGAACCGTGGGGTCGCGGTGCTCTGGCGCAATGGCCGCAGGATCGCGCAGATCGCCGTCGAAGACCGTTACGCGGTCGGAGACGCCGTTGAACCGAGCGCTGCGCCGGGCCATCGAGGCCGACCGCGGCTGCGCTTCGATCCCTGTGCAACGCGAGCGGGGCAGGCTCCAGGCGCACATGAGCAGGACCGAGCCGATGCCGCAGCCCATGTCGAGGCACTCGAGCGAGCGCGAAGCGTCGTCGCCGACGGCGTCCGCCCAACGAGCAAGGACCGCTTCGCGGGCGAAGTACGCGGTGACGAGGTCGTCCATCGACCAGCGGTGCCCGCGCACGAGCTGAAAGAGCTGAAAGTCTCCCGTGAGCAACGAGCGCTCTTCGCCGTCGGCGGGGTCCAGGGTGGGGTCGCCGCGCGTTCCGACGGGGCGAGGGCCTCGGGCGACGAAGCCCTCTGGCCGGCGCGCGGGGCGCGATGGGAGGTCCCGAGGATCCACGAGGTGGACGATAGCGCGCCCTACAACCCGCGCGGTCGTCTCTGTGTAAGCTCTCGGCCTGTCGCGCGTTCTGCCAAGGAAGTCGCCCGTGCGGCGGTCTGTTCTCGAGTATCCCGAACGCTTCGGAGGTTTCGATGGCCCTTCTCCCCTGTCCGAGCTGCGCGCGACACGTTCGATCGACGGAGTCCGCGTGCCCATTTTGCCAGCGAGCGATCGCTGAGCGCGCGGCGCCCGACGTCGACTTCTCCGCGTATCGATCGCGCGCGGCCCTCGCGGCGTTCGTCGCGGTCGCCACGAGCACCGCTGCGTGCGGAGCGACCATGCAGCAGCAAGAAGTGCAGGTCGTTCAACAGCAGCACGTGGTGGTGCAGCAGCCCGAGCCCGTCGTCGTGCAGCAGGTGATCGTGCAGCAGCCGGACCCGGTTGTTGTTCAGCAACCGGTGGACAACACGGTGATCGTCGTTCGTCCGCCGCGGCCGCAGCCGGTGGTGCAACCACAACCCGTGGTGGTGCAGCCCGATCCTTGCTGCACCACAGTTCCCGCGTACGGAATCGCCCCGTACAACCCGACGCCGGACCCCGGCGGCCCTGTCTCGCGCTACGGAGCGCCGCCGCCGCCCGAAGAGGGTTGAGCCCGCGCGCGTCGCTGGGGTACTGCGCACGCATGTCTATCGCTCGTGCGCTCGCGTGGCGCGAAGCAGAACGCCCGACGCTCGCGACGCCCGGCGGCCATCCGAACGACGCAAAGAGCACGGTGTTTCGCGCGTTCAACGGCTTCGTCGAAGGCGATCCATCGCTCGTGCTCGAGGTGTTCGGTCGCTGCCTCTTGATCCACGATCACAGCGACAACCCCGAAGGCGACATCGCCAAGGCCCGCGCCGCTGCGGACGAGGTGCGCGCGCGATGGCCGTGGATCGACGTCGCGCTCTGGAAGGTGCGTCGCGCTGAAGAGCCCGTGCTGCGCAACGGGCGATTGCTCCTCGGCGAGCGCGCGGCGCTTCCCAAGAGCGTCGTCGAAGAGGGCGTGTCGTACGCCGTTGATTCGATGGTCAACCGCGACGCGAGCTTCTATTGCGACACGGCGGCGCTGCGGGGTTGGCTCCAGCGCGAGAGCGAAGGGCGATCGGTGCTCAACGCCTTTGCGTACACGGGCTCGCTCGGGGTCGCCGCGCGGGCGGGAGGCGCTGCGCGCGTGGTGCAGGTCGACCGAAGCGCGAAGTTTCTCGCGATGGCCAGAGAGAGCTGGACGCTCAACGGCTGGGGAGAGGTCGCGCGCAACGACTTGATCGTCGACGACTTCTTCGCCGCGGTCGGGCGCATGAAATCCCGCTCGATGTTGTTCGATACGATCGTCGTCGACCCGCCGTTCTTCAGCCAATCAACGGCAGGAAAGGTCGACCTCGTCGCCGAGCCGCTGCGAATGCTCGACAAAGTGCAGCCCCTCGCCGCGCACGGCGCGGTGATCGCCCTCGTCAACAACGCGCTCTTTCTCTCGGGCGCGGCGTGGATGGAGGCGCTGCGAGCGCGCTGCGAAAAGGGCTACCTCTCGATTCGCGCGACGATCGACGTCGACCCTTGGTCCCGTGGACGCTTGCCGGAGGGCGCCGACCGCTCGTCGATCGTGTGGCCTTCGGACCCGGCGCCCTTTGTACACCCCACGAAGATGGTGCTCTTGGACGTGCGACGAAAAGACGAACGAACGTCGAACGTGCGCTAGCATCGTCGGCCAGAACGGCAGGGAGGTTCGATGTCGAACGCGGTGCAGGCTTCGTGGCACGGCCACTTCAAGTACGACTATCCGCGCGACCCGATCGAGTACCCGACGAGCGCCGTGCTGATCTTCTCTGCGGGAAAGGTGCAGGGCCACGGACAAGACGAGGACGGCTCGTTCGTGATCGAGGGCGTGTACGACACGACCACGGGCCGCGCGTCGTGGCGCAAGGTCTACATGCACCAGAAGGGCAACACGGTCGTCGCGTTCGCGGGCGTGTGGAACCAGCAGACCAACCAGATCGAAGGCAAATGGCGGGTGGTCAACGACCTGGCGTACGGGACGTTCATCCTGCGCCCTGGCGATGGAGGCGCGGCCGCTGCGTCGATGGCGGCCAAGACCCGCGCGGCGATGGGGCCGGTGCCGAGCACGATCGACCGCGATCTGCTCGTGTTCGAGGGCGAGCGCGAGATGCTCGGGTTGCTCGAGCAAGATCCGCTCTTCGTCGAGGCGCGCACCAACGCCGCCCGCGCGGCGATGTCGAGCTCGCGCGAGCGCCGGTCGCTCTTGCTCTCGGGCCTTCGCCTCACGCCGAGGCTGCACCCGATGGTGTTCAACGTCGTCGACGAGTGCGTCCGTCGGCTGGGCATCTCGGATCCGGTCGAGAGCTACTGCTTTCCGGATGCGATGATGCAGGCCTTCGTGGTGCGCGAGGGCAACGGAAAGGTCCTGCTCGGGTTCTCGTCGGGCCTGCTCGAGCGCCTCGAAGAGGGCGAGCTCACGTTTGTGGTGGGCCACGAGCTCGGCCACGCGATCTACGGGCACCTCGCGCTCTCGGGCGAGTCTTTGCGCAAGGACGAGCGGGTCAATCCCACGACGGTGCTCCGGCTGTTTGCGTACAAGCGCTACGCGGAGATCACCGCGGATCGCGTGGGAATTCTCTGCTGCGACGACCTGGGCACCGCCGTGCGCGCGCTCTTCAAGGTCACGAGCGGGCTGTCCAACGCGCGCTCGGTTCGCGACGCGAGCGAGTTCTCCGCGCAGTACGCGGACCTCAAGGCGACGACGTCCAAGAGCGAGGCGGGCGACTGGCTCTCGACGCACCCGTACAGCCCGCTCAGGCTCGAGGCGCTGACGCTCTTCGCGCGATCGCAGACCTTTCACCGCATGCAGGGGCGCTCGGCGGGAGACCTGACCGAAGAGCAGCTCGAGCGCGAGGTCGGCGCGATCCTCGGGATGATGAACCCGACAACCATGCTCACTGGCCCGTCGCAGCGAGAAGCGATGCTCTTCTTCGCGATGGCCGCGCTCGAGGTCGCGATGGCCGACGGCGTGATGGACGCGCGTGAACACCAGCTATTGCTGGGAATTCGCTCGCGGATTCAAAACGAGCAGGACGCCATGTGGATCGCCAGCATGACGCCCGAAGAGCGTCAGGTGCACATGGCGGACCTGTCGGACAAGCTGATCCACACGATGTCGCGCGTGCAGTGCGCGCGAATGATCGAGGATTTGTGCGCGATCGCCGCGGCGGACGGCAACATCGACCGCAGCGAAGTGCGCTCGCTCGCGGGCACGGCGATGCTGCTCGACGTGGACCCGCGCGTCGTGAGCGAGGCGCTCGACCGCGCCGGCCGCGGGCTCGACTGAGCGTTCGGGGCGCGGGAGACGCCCGTCCGCGCGCGAGCCAGCGCTGGGACGGCGTCGCGTCACTTACGGGAAGGTGACGTCGATGCCCGCTTCGCGCTTGGCGATCCCAGCCAGCACGGAGAAGAGCTCGTCGGACTTGTTCTTGTCGCTCACCCAGCGGTCGGTCGCCTCGTCGTAGTCGAAGTGCCATGCGCTGGCGCGGGCGGCGCACCAGAGCTGGCGGACCGGTCGTTGGGTGTTGAGCACGCACCGAATGCCGTTGGCGAAGGCGATCGTGAGGACGTCGGCGGCCATGAAAGCCTCGGCGACGTCGGGATCGACCGCGTCGAACGCGTCCATCACGCGCTTGAGGACCTTGTCGGCGAGCTGCAGATAGCGGGGTTCTTCCATCATGGGGGAGGTCCGTCGGGGGATCGATTGTGGTGTTTGGCACCCCGGGGGGTGTTGCCGAGGAGGTGTGTGGCCGTTGTATAAGCCTCGCCCCTCCGGCGCGGCGAGCGCGCAGTGCGCTGGTCCGTGAAAACTGCCAGACAGTCCGGAGGGCGAGCGGTTCGATCGAGAGCCGCGCGTCATCCGAGCGCCGATCAAGCGCCCCTTTCACCCTTTTTCAGAGCACGCAATGAGCGACATCCGCGAGCCGGCGAACAACGATAGCCCCACGACGCCGGGCGACGAGGGCAAGGCCAGCACCGAAACCGCCGCGATCGCCGCGGCCGAGACCACGACCAACACGACCGAGGCCGCCGCGAGCGCGCCTGCGGCCGATGCTCCCGCCGAGGGAGAGGCCCCCGCCACGAGCGAGGGCGAAGCTGCCGCAGCGTCTGGCGAAGGCGAGTCGGCAGAAGGCGAAGGCGAAGGCGCCGAAGCTGCCGAGGGCGGCGAGGCGTCGGGCGAGGGCGAGGCTGGCAAGCGCAAGCGTCGCAAGAAGAACCGCGGCAACAAGGGCGAAGGCGGCGAGCAAGGCCCCCGCCGGGACGCGCAGCACGCGCAGCCCCCCCGCGCGTTCAAGAACGGCGACAAGGTCCGCGCGAAGGTCGTCGAGATCGTCGGCGCCACCGCGCTTCTCGATCTCTGGGGCAAAGAGACGGGGCTGATCGATCTTCGCGAAGTCCTCGGTGAGGACGGCGCCAACCCCAACCCTGGCGATGGCTTCGACGTCGAGGTGATCCAGGACGGCGCGCGCGGCGGCAACGTCGTTGTCACGCGCGACGGCGAGCGCGTCCAGAAGGGCCGCGCCCTCGTGAAAGAGGCGCTCGACAACGGCACGGTGGTTCACGCCCTCGTGACAGGGATGAACAAGGGCGGGCTCGAGATGGACGTGCACGGCGTGCGCGCGTTCTGCCCGTCGTCGCAGATCGACGTCCGTTTTCCGCCGACGGTGAGCCCCAAGTCGCTGCTCAATCAGCTCGTCGAGTGCAAGGTCACCTCGCTCGTCGACGACGGACGCGAGGCGATCGTCTCGCGTCGCGCGCTGGTCGAAGCGTCGGTGCGCGCCCGGGCCGAAGAGCTCAAGTCGCAGATCAAGCCCGGCGACGTCGTCCGCGGCATCGTCGTGTCCGTCAAAGACTACGGCGTGTTCGTCGACCTCGGCGGCATCGAGGGCCTCATCCACATCACCGAGCTGTCGCACAACCGCGGCGCTCGTCCGCACGACGTCTGCAAGGTCGGCGACGAGGTCGAGGCGAAGGTCCTCAAGATCACGACGCCAGAGCCCCCCAAGCCGCAAGAGCCCAAGGCCGAGACTCCCGCGTCGAGCGAGGCTGCTCCGGCGGCCGAGGCGTCCGGCGAGGCCCCGGCGGCCGAGGCTGCGGGCGAGGCGGGCTCCAGTGAAGCGGCGAGCGCCGAGGGCACGCCGGAAGCCGCTGGCGGCGACGCTGCTGCTGCGGAAGGCGGCGAGGGCAAGGGCAAGGGTCGCGGTCGCGATCGTGACCGCGATCGTCGCGGCAAGGACGGCAAGGACGGCAAGGATGGAAGAGACCGTCACCCGCGCCGCGATCAGGGACCGGCGCTTCCCCGCGTGATGCTCTCGCGTCGCGCGGTCGAGCGGGACCCGTGGGACGAGGCGGCCAAGACCTGGCCGGTGGGCAGCGTGCACTCGGGTAAGGTCGCGAGAATGCAGCCGTTCGGCGCGTTTATCGAGCTGACCCCTGGCGTCGACGGACTTCTGCACGTCAGCGAGATCGGCAACGGAAGGCACGTCGAGCACCCGCAGGACGTGCTCAAGCTCGGGCAGACCGTGACCGTCAAGGTCGAGCGCGTCGAGAAGAACAACCGACGCATCGCGCTCTCGATGCTGCCCGAGGGCGTCACGAAGGAGCAGCTCGACAAGGCGCTGCACGTGCGCGTCGGTCTCGTGACCAAGGCCAAGGTGACCGAGCACGACGGCCGTGGATTTACCGCGACCATCGAGGGCGCCATTGGCAAATTCGCCACGGGCTACGTGATGGATCGCGACTCGGGCGTCCCGCGCGGAACGGACCTGCGCAAGGCCGTTCCCGTTGGTACAGTGATCAACGTGAAGGTCGTCGAGATCGATCGCGGTCGCGTGAAGCTGTCGGTGCGCGACGCGGCGCGAGACGAAGAGCGCCAGGCGTACAAAGCGTATCAGCGCGAAGCCACCGCCAAGACCGTGGGCACGAGCCTCGCCGAGAAGCTCCGCGGCCTGCTCAACAAGCGGAGCTGAGCAACCGTGAAGGCAAGGGCGCGCGAAGGAGCACTCTACGCGCTGCCCCTCTTCGCGCTCGCGCTCGCTGGCTGTGAGCGCTCGACGGTCGTGCAGCGTGAGGACGTCGTGCTCGGGGGGCCGAGGACGCTCGGGTTCATCGAGCTGCGCAGCGCCATCCCTGCGCCCAACGTGAGCGGCGGCGCGCCGGCCACGAGTGTTGTGATCGTCGACGACGTGCCCGAGACGACGTCCGGCGCGACGACGCTCGAAAACATGGGCCAACAATCAATCGGCCTAGAAAATACTTCGATCAACGCCGATGCATCTGCGCCCTCGGACGCGGCCTCGCCGAGCGCTGCGCTGCTCGAGCCATGGGGCTCTGCCGAGCCCGCGCAGTGGACGACCCGGGCGCTCCCGCCGGCGCTCGCGCGGGCGATCGACGATCGGGGACACAGGATCGCGCTCATCGGCGACGCGGTCGTCGACGAGAGCGCCAACGGAACGCGGGTCGAGCTCGCGTTCGACGATCACACCTGCGACCTGCCGTACGACACGATCTCGTTCGACGATGACGGCGCCGGGTACATCGTCCGACGAGGTCGCGTGTTCTTGCGTCCGCCGGGTCAGGCCGCGTGGGAGCGGGCGGCTGTGTGCAACAATCTCCTGGGAGTTCCCTGGGCGTTCGACGGCGCTCGCGGGTGGCGCGTGCTCTCGCGGCGGGGGCGCTCGGCAGAGCCCGCGATCTTGTCCCACGGCGCGAGCGGCGAGCTGTCGAGCGGCTGGACCGCGATCAGCGGCGCCCGCGCCTCGACCACGCACGCCGTGGTGGACGTCGACAACTCTCGCGTGCTCCTCGAGTCCGGCGGACACCCGATCAAGATCGACGTCACGCTCGAGGTCGCGGGCGCGCTGCTCGCGACGGCGTCTGTTCCCTTTCAAGGGATCACGCGCAGCCGGACGGGCGTGCTCGTGTGGCGCGAAGAGCCGGGAGGAGCCGAGGTCGACACGCTCTTTTCGAGCACGATTCGCGGCCAATACCAGCGCGCGCGGATCGCTCGCGACAGCGGCGCCCGCGCGGGCGAGGTGCTCGCTGTCTTTGCGGCTCCTGGGGGGGCGCGGGTGATCGTCACGCGTCGCGGCGTCGAGCTGTTCGAAGGGACGGCCCGCGCGCACGCGCACAGCGTCGCTCGCTGGCCCGTCGCGCTCGAGACCGAGACGGGAATCTCCGTCGGCTGGCTCGCCAACGGAAAGCTCGCGGTCGTCACGCCGACCGCCTGGGCCTACGAGCGCTGACCTCGCGCCATGCGCTCGCGCGCGATCGCCGCGAACGGTCCGGTCGGAACGAGCTCGAGGTACACCTCCCAGTGCGCCATCGCCTGCGCGCGCGCGCCCACTTCATCGAGCGCCGCGGCCAGGTTGAAATGCGCGTCCGCGAAGCTCGCGTCGAGCGCGACCGCCCTGGCCAAAAGCGGGATCGCCTCGCTTAGCTGCCTTCGCTCGAGGAGCAGATAGCCGACGTTGTACGGCGCCTCGGGCTGCGACGGATCGCACTCCATCGCGCGCGTGAAGCACTCGAGCGCCTCGTCGTTGTCCCGCTCGGCGAGCCGCAGCGCGCCGAGGTTGGTCCACGCGCACGCGAGGTCACGATCGAGCTCGATGGCCTTTCGAAAGGCCATCTCCGCGCGCCCTCGCGTCGCCTCGTCGCTGTCGAGCCTGCACCCTTCGAGAAACCACTCGTACGCGGTGCGTCCCTCCGCCGTGCGCGCGCGCCGCGGGAGCGCCTTCACCGTCGCCGCGCCCGTATCGAACTCGAGTACGCGCTGCCCGGTCGGCAGCTCGAACGCCCCTTGCGCTCCTCGCGCGAGCACGCGTCCGTCCTCGAGGCTCACGCGAACCCGCGCGTCCTCCTGCTCGTCGAGCACGCGATCGAGCGACGCCAGCAGCGCTCGAACGCGTGCCGGCGCGATCCCTCGTCGCACGAGGTCGCGAACGATCCGCGCGGCGCGCAGCGCTCGAAATGAATACCGAGGCTCCGCGACTGCCCCGTCGCCGACCGCTGGGGACAAGAGCCCTGCGCGCTCCCAGGCGCGCACGCGGCGCGTCGAGATCCCGAGCAGCCTGGCCACCTCGGTGCGGTCGAAGCTCCGCGCGGCCTCCGCGACCGCTGCGACGACGAGCGGCGGCTCTTCTCGTCCGCTCTGCCCCTCCGCAGGCGCATCTTGCCCGGCGCCCGCGCGGCGCTTGCGCTCGCTGGCGAGGTCGATGAGCGTCCCGTTTGGGGCTCGGGGCTTGTCCGCGCGGTCGGACATGAGGTGCGCTTGTGAGCGTCACTACAGCACAGATCCGTCCGCCGATCGAAATGCTTTGCCGAATCGATGTCCTCGCTTCGACCTACGCGCGCCGAGCCGCCGTCTCTGCCCGACGCGCGAGCCCTAACATGCCGGGGCGGCCCCGTGCGATGCTCGCGTCCTCGCATGCAAGTCTTCGGTCTCACCGGCGGAATCGGCTGTGGAAAGAGCACCGTCGCGCGACTCTTCGCGGACCGCGGCGTCTCGGTGATCGACGCCGATCGCGTCGCCAGAGACGTCGTCGCGCCAGGGACCGAGGGCCTCGCGCTGGTGCTCGAGCGCTTCGGCGGCGAGGTCCTCGCGTCGGACGGGACGCTCGACCGCAAGCGCCTCGGCGACCGAGTCTTTCGCGACGCGACCGAGCGCCGCGCGCTCGAGGCCATCGTGATTCCGAGGATCGCGCAGGAGAGCATGGCTCGCTTCGCCGCGCTGTCCGAGCAGGGGGTGCGCTGGGGGCTCTACGAAGCGGCGCTCCTCGTCGAGAACGGAACGCACCGAATGCTCGCTGGCCTCGTCGTCGTCACCGCGAACCCTGTCGTCCAGCGCGAGCGCGTGATGAAGCGAGACAATCTGACCTCGAGCGAGGCCGAGGCGCGGATCGAGGCGCAGTGGCCGCTCGCCAAGAAGGTCGCCGAGGCGACAATTCGAGGGGGCTCGATCGTGTGATCTGCCGCTCCGAAGAGCTGTACGCGACGATCGTCGCGAGCGAAGGGCCTCCGTGGGAGCGCGGCCGACGGGAGGTGCGAGCGTGAGCGAGCATGTGTTGGTGACGGGGTTTCCTCGGATGATCGCGAAGCGCGTGGCGGCCGAGGTGCTCGCGAAGAGACCCGAGGCGCGCGTCTCGCTCCTCGCGCGGTCGAAGTTTCTCGAGCAAGCCACGGCGTTCGCGCAGCGCGCGCTGCACAAAGAGCGCCTCTCGGTCGTCGAGGGAGACTGCGCGTCGATCGACCTGGGGCTCTCGGGCCAGGAGTGGAAGTCGCTCTGCCGCGACCTCACGCACATCCAGCACCACGCCCATGTCTCCTACGAGGGCGCTGACCTCGCCCTGGCCCGCGCGCTCAACATCGGCGGAACGCGCGAGGTCCTCGAGCTCGCCCGCAACGCTCCTTCTCTGCGACGGCTCGTGTTCGAGTCCACCGCGGCGGTGAGCGGCGATCGCACCGGGACTGTCTACGAAGACGAGCTCGATCGGGCCCAGTCGTTTCGCACGGAAATCGAGCGCACCAGGTTTCTCGCCGAGCGGCTCGTGCAGCGGGCCTTCGACGATGTTCCCATCACCGTGCTCAGGCCAGGGCTCGTCGTCGGCGACTCGCAGACCGGCGAGATCGACCGCTTCGACGGGCCCTATCTGCTGGTGTTGCTCGTGTTGACGGCGCCCGCGGACCTGTCCTTGCCGTTGCCCGCGCGGGGAAACGCGCCGCTCAACCTCGTTCCGATTGATTTCGTGGCCGCGGCCTCCGTGGCGGTGATGGACGACCCGGGCGCCGCTTCGCGTGTGCTTCACCTCGTCGATCCCGCGCCGATGGACGCGCGGCGCGTGTTCGAGCTGCTCTCGTCGATCGCTGGCCGCAAGATGCCCCGCGGGTTCATCCCGGCCAACGTCACGCGCGCGGTCCTGCGCGCCCCGGTGCTCGATCGCCTGCTGCGCTCTCCGCGGGCTTTCTTCGAACAGCTCGCGACGGACGTGATGTACGACTCGCGCGCCGCGCGAGACATCCTCGAGCCGCACTCGATTCGCTGTCCCCCTTTCGACTCGTACGCAGACGCCACGGTTCAGTACGTCCGCGATCGTCTCGCCGAGCAGCGCTCGCGCGACGAAGCCCGCGAGACCGCGCTGGTGGACGACCCCCTCGCGTGAGAGGCGCAAGAGCTCAGGCTGATTACCACCCATGACCGACACAACCCTCGACCGCGTGCAGCAAGCGCTCGGATACCACTTCAAAGACGTCCTCGCGCTGCGCGCCGCGCTCACACACAGGTCCTGGTCTTCCGAGCACCACGCGCCCAGAGAGCAGGTCGAGCGGTTCGGCGCCGACAACGAGCGGCTCGAGTTTCTCGGCGACTCGGTCCTCGGTGTCGTCGTGACCGAAGCGCTCTGGCGCCGCTCGCCGACCGCCCCCGAGGGCGTTCTGTCGCGCTTTCGCTCTGCCGTCGTGAACGAGGCCTCGCTGGCCGACGTGGCCACGCGCACGGGCGTCGGTCTCGCGATGCGCCTGGGTCGCGGCGAAGAGCGCACGGGAGGACGCACCCGGCCGTCGCTTCTGGCCGACGCGCTCGAAGCGGTGTTCGCTGCGGTGTACCTCGATGGCGGCTTCGAGGCGGCCCGCGCCGTCGTGTTGCTCGCGCTCACCGAGCGAATCGACCGCGTCGTCGCGCAAGGGGTCGATGACTTCAAGTCCACGCTGCAAGAGCGGCTGCAGGCCTCGCACAAAGTGACGCCGCGCTATCGTTTGGTGGCGACCTTCGGGCCCGATCACGACCGCGAGCACGAGGTCGAGCTCGAGGCCGACAACATCGTGGTCGCGCGTGGGCGTGGGCGATCGAAGAAGGACGCCGAGCAGTCCGCGGCACGCGCTGCCCTCGAGTCGCTCGACGAGAGCGCTCGAGCGTCCGGCGGATCCACGGGCGATTCTCGGCCCGACGCGACGGACGGCAAGATCGAGCCTAGAGTTTCTGGCGACGACAGGAGCGAGCCATGACCGACGCGCCGAGGCCCACTGTGAAGCTCTCTGTGCAGAGGCTCGCGCACGCCAGGGATCTCCCGCTCCCTTCCTACGCGACGAGCGGCGCGGCCGGGCTGGACCTTGTCGCCGCTGTGTCCAACGACGTAGTGGTCGCGCCGGGCGAGCGCAGAACGATCGCGACCGGGCTGGTCGTCGCGGTTCCTCCAGGGTTCGAGGGGCAGGTTCGCGCGCGCTCGGGCCGCGCCCGGCGCGAGGGGCTCGCGCTCGTCAACGCACCAGGGACCATCGACGACGATTACCGCGGCGAGGTCATGGTGCTGGTGATCAACCTGGGACAAGAGCCGATCACCATTCGCCGCGGCGAGCGCTTCGCGCAGCTCGTGATCTGCCCGGTGTTTCGCGCGGAGGTCGTCGAAGTCGAGGCGCTCGACGAAACGACGCGGGGCGGCGGCGGCTTCGGCTCGACGGGCCGATAGCGCGAGCTCGCGCAGGGGGGCGGATGCTTTTGGTGTTCTTTCGTGCTCTCTGGCGGTCGGTATTCAGTGTACGATTGCGATGTTTGGAGCGTCCGACTTCGTGTCCCTGACCTGTCCATACTGCGCGGCGCCGGTCGAACCGGGTGTCGTCGAGTGCGCTCACTGCGGGAGCGCGCTCGAACTGCCTGTGTCGCCGGGGGACCTGCTCGACGGGCGCTTCGAGATCCGGCGCGTGCTCGGCTTCGGGCCGCTGGGGACCACGTATCTAGCGCGCGATCGCGTCAACAAGTGTGACCTGGTCCTCAAGGTGATCTCGCCCGCGCTGTCGCCGAACGTCGCCGAAGCCGAGACGCTCGGCACGCAGCTGCAGATGTTCGAGGGGCGCACGATTCAGGGCTGCGCGATGCACCTCGAGGTGGGGCTCGCGGACGACATCTTGTTCGTCACGTATCCCCGCGTCGAGGGCGTCACGCTCCGCGAGGTGCTCGACGCTCGGGCCGCGCTCGATCAGGGCATCACGAACGAAGAAGCGCTGCGGCTGTTGCTTGCGATCGTGTCGGCGACCTCGGCGTTGCACTCGGCGACGCCGCACGGCGCGCTCCGGCCCGAAAACGTGATGCTCACGGCCAAGGGCGTCGTGCTCACCAACGGAGCGATCGTCGGATCGATCCCGCCCGAGCGCATTCAACCGCGGCTGCGGGCCTTTGCGCGCGCCGTCGCGTACGTCGCGCCCGAAGTGGTGGCGGGCAAGAAGGTCACCGCCACCGCGGACCTCTTCGCCATTGGGGCGATCGCGGCGGAGCTCCTGTCGGGGACGCCGTCGCCGCACGGCCTCGAAGAGGCCGGCGTTCCGACGGACATCGCTGCGTCGATTCGTCAGCTCCTCGAGCGCGATCGCACCAAGCGACCTGGAGGCCAGGGCACGCTGCTCAACGGGCTCTCGAAGGTGTGCGGCTTCGACCGTCGTCCTCCCGAGCCGCCGTTGCCATCGATCGAGGCGCCGAAGCCGAGCGAAGACGACAGCGGTGACTCCACGACGATCGCTCCGGCGCCGTCGGCCAAGACGGCGCCCGCGCAACCGGCCGTGCCATCTGCGCCCGTCGCGGCGCCAGCACCCGCTTCGGCACCGGCGCCGGCGCTTCCGAGCATTCCTTCGCGCAGGCCTGGGCCAGCGATTCCTTCGGCGACGCATCCGAACCCGAATCACATTCCGACGCAGCCAGCGATGCCTGCGGCGCGCGTCGGGATCGGTCGTCCGATGAGCGGAACGCCGAACGGCGGACCCCCTCCGGCCGCTCCTCCTCCGGCGGTGCGACCCTCGATGCCCGGGACGGCCGCGCCGCCTCCGCAAGCGCCACCCCCAGCGGCCACGAAGCCTCGACCGAGCGTTCCTCCGCCAAACAAGTCAGGCACAACCATTCCTCCGTCGGCCACCGCGCCGCCCGCTGCGCGACCGCCCATGCCTGGCGTCCCTTCGCGTCCCGCGATGCCCTCGATGCCCAAAGCGAGCCCTGGCTCGAATGTCTCGCCTCCTCCCGCGGTGGGTCCTGGCCCTGCGGCGCCGCGTGTTCCGAAGATTCCCGGCATGGCCACAGGGCTGCCCGGAGCCGCGTCAGCGCGTCCTGCGCCCAAGCGCGATCTCGACGGAATCGACCCGCGCCTGCTCCAAGCCGCGCGCGACCTGCAGGGCAACGAGCCTCCGCGCGAGTTCACCGACGTCGACACGGGCGAAATCGAGCTGCTCGACGAGTGAGCGGTCGCCGAAGCGACGCTTCAGCCGCTTGCGTCAGTTCCCCCTCTGAACGACTGCACATCTGCGCGACTTCGCGACTGCGCCAGTCCATCCCCGACCGCGACGGTCGACTGCGATCAAAGCTGGTCTTTGAAGAGCGCGACGATCTTGGGCTTCGGCACGAGGCCGACCTGGCGGCTCACCTCGCGGCCACCCTTGACCACGATCACCGTCGGCACACCGCGGATCCCGAAGCGCGTCGCGACGCCCGGTGACTCGTCGATGTCGACCTTCACGACCTTGAGTTTGCCAGCGTATTCGCCAGCTACTTCCTTCACGATGGGCTCGAGCGCCTTGCAGGGCCCGCACCACACCGCGCTGAAATCAACGAGCACTGGAAGGTCCGAAGAGACCACTTCGGCGTCGAAGTTCTGGTCGCCAACCGTCTGAATTCCCTGAGCCATTGGATGCAATCCTCCGATCGTCGCACCTCACCTGCACATCGAGCGAGACGAACCCGTCGATCGGCGGGAGCTCGTGCGAGTTGAGTCCGCGAACCATGGCGAACACACCCGTGAGTGTCAACGAACCGCGCGCAGTTTGCCGGTCGAATCCGGGGCGTTCGGCGGAAAGCTGCCTCGCGCCGCGTCCGCGCGACCGGCGCAGGCCGCGTAGGTCTCTTGCACGACCGCTTCGACGATCGTGAACACCTCCGACGGCGGCAGCCGCGAGCGCGAGCCGTCTGCGTTGCGCGGAGCGCCGCCGATGGTGCTTCCTCCGCCCCAGCCGGGCTCGTGCTCGTTGAGCCTCGCGAGCAGCTGGGTGACGGGAAAGAACTTCACGAACTCGCTGCGCTTGGCGATGGTGTAACCGAAGGATCCATCAGGCAATTGCCGGTAGATCACCACGCGGATGTGCCCGTCGCGAAACAGCGCCGCGTGCGATCGCGTGCCGACTGTGCGCGCGAGCACCCAGTCGGTCCCGCGCTGCTCGATCTCGTAGCGCTCGTCGATCTCGAACCGCGTGACGTCCGCCCGCGCTTGTCCGTGCGTGTACACGTCGACGCGGCGGCTCATGTCGCCGATCAACCGCGCGAGCTGCGCGTTGTTCATCGTCCAGTACGTGCCGTTGGCGCGCGCGGTGGTCTCGGGTTCGCTCAGCCACTCGACGACGTGGCGCATGGCCTCGCCGATGGGCCACGCGCCCGAGTGCGCGTCGAGGTGTCCTGCGGCGACCACCAGCTGACCGACGAGCTCTTCTGCCGCGCGATGCGGGTTGGCGAGGAGCCAGAGCGACAGGGCGGTGTCGAGGTCCACGTCGTTGCAAAACACGGTGAAGCCCGCGGGATCGAGCCCGAGCACGATCGCGTCGCGCACCTGCTCGCACGTGGCGCGCGTCGCGTGCCGGACGCAGCCCGCGTGGTGATCGAAGCTGTATCGCTCGCACTCTGCGTCGATGGCAGGGCCTTGCACGTACCCGTCGAGCGCGATGCTCCTGGCAGGTAGCGCTTCGAACGGAACCACCCGCCCGCGCTCGATCACAAGCTTCATCGCTGGGAGAGCAACATCTACTGCACACGCGCTCCCGCGACAAGCGTCGTTCGACGCTTCGCTCGCTCGCGCGTCGCGAGAAAAATCGTCGCTCGCAGCGATTATCGTCGGCGCGCGTCTGCTGCGATGTGCGTGGCGGTCGGCGCGTGCCGCGCTCGATCCGAGCGCTCGTCGCGGTCACGCGCGCGCGACGCGATGAGCCGCGGGAGGTTCGCTTGCTCCCATTGTTGCGCGCGTTCGTACTCGCGAAAGGCGCGTTCGCGCTCGCGAAACGCCGTCGAGTGCAGGTCGCGTCGCGCGCTCTTCGCGCTCGTCGACGCGCTCGAATCCGCAGCGGTGGCCGCGCGCTCGGGCTCGCTCGCGCTCGCAGAGACGAACCCCACGACGTGGTGCACCATCTCGTGAAACACCACCCACTCGACGAAGTATTTGGGCACCCAGTGCTGATCGAGCACGGGGTGAATGCGGATGGCGCGCTCGTCGATGAGGTAGACGCCCATGCGAATGGTGCGTCGACCGCGGCGGCCGCGAGCGGATCCGGCGCGGCCCCAGCCGATCGGAATGCTCACGGAGCCCTCGAAGTACTCGTCCGACAGCGCGCGCTGGATCGCGTCGAGCTCGTAGACGACGCCGCGCGGATCGAGGGGCGTCGGGCGCTTGGGCTTGCGCGCGATCGCGTGTTGATTGTCTTCGACGTAGGCGTCGATGAGCGCGCCGGCGGTGCGGTCTCCGCGGGCGATGTAGAGCCCGACGGCGTCGATGATCGCCGGCGGAGCGTCGACGAACATCCTGTGCAGCCGCAGCGTTCGCACGCCGTCGACGAAGCGCGTCGAGAGCATGGTGTGCGAGTTATCCGTGAGGCGCAGGCGCACTTCCTGCCGAGCGCTCTTGGCGATGTGCGATTCCAGCGCGCGACGAACCAGCTCTGGGTCGTCGGTGGACGCGAGGAGCGCGAGCTCCGCCTGGCGCGGCGAGGGGTCCATGCGAGTGCTCTACGAGTTGCGAAGAGTGCTCCGAGTGAGCGTGCTCGGGCAAGTGGGCATCGTGCGTGAGCGGTGTTGGTGTCTCAGGGGCTCCATGCGGCGCTGAGGGCGGCGCGGGCGACCGCGGGGCGCACGAGGACGCGGGCGGGCGGGCGCCACGCACCCGTGCAGAGCGCTCGAGAAAACCGCTCGCGAAACGATCGCGCTGCGGATCGCACGGCCGCGAGTCGATCGCGCGAGAGGTCACCGACGAGCGTGAGGTTGAGGCGCATGGGGGTGAAGACGACGCGCGCGGCGCGGCGGACGGACTCGACGGTGACGTTCGCGAGCGATCGTCGCGTGGCGTCGAGGTCGAGCGGTCTGCCCCACAGGGCGCTCGCGCCGTATTCGCGCGCGAGGGCGTGGGGGTCGTCGGCGAGCGCGTCGAGCTCGAACGAGTAGCGACGCACGGCCTTTTCGACCTCGGCGGCGGTGGGGCCTTCGAGCGCGAGGTCGCCGAGCATGGTGAGGACCTCTCGCGCCAACCGAGGAACGCTCTCGTGCGCGACGCACGCTCCGACGTCGAAGACGCCGACGTCACGAAAGAGCTCGAGCCCTGCGCTGACGTCGTAGGCGAGCCCGAGCTCGTCGCAGATGCGGCGGTGCAGGCGGGTGGACATCCCGTCGTGAAGGACCCTCGCGAGGATCTCGATGGCGCGGGCCATCTCCGCGCCTTCGCCGGGCGTGGCGAAGGCGAGGCGCACGCAGGTCTGGCTCCCCATGCGGGGAAAGTAATCGATCCGAGCGCGGCGCTGCTTGACCCTGGCGACCGAGGGGACGCGCGAGTCGCCCTCTCCGAGGGAGGCGAAGCCCTTGTCGATCATGCGCTGGACGCGCTCGGTGCTGTGCGGCGAGCACACGGCGACCACGACGTTGCTGCCGACGTAATAGTGCTCGTGGTGGGCGCGGAGGTGGCGCTCGGTGAAGCGCTCGACGTTGGCGATGGTGCCGGTGATGGGCAGGCCGAGGGGGTGTTTACCGAACACCTGGCGGCGCGACAGGATGTCGGGGTCGAGGAGCCTTCCGTCGTCGTCGACGTTTTCGAGGATCTCTTCGCGGACGATGGCCTTCTCGACGTCGAGCTGACCCATGGCGGGCGAGCAGAGCATGGCGCCGACGATGGAGCAGGCTCGCCCCACCGCGTCCGGGGGAACGCTGAGCTCGTACGTGCTGTAGTCCGAGTGGGTGGTGGCGGTGAGGTCGCCGCCGAGCCGTTCGATCGCGTCGTTGAGGGCGTGGGCGTCTGTGTGCTGGGCGGTCCCGCGAAAGAGCATGTGCTCGAGCAGATGAGAGAGGCCGTTGTTCGTCGGGGTCTCGTAGCGCGAGCCAACGCCGACGAGGGCGGTGACCGCGGCGCGGTGAAGGTGTGGTCGGTGGATGACCACGGTTCGAGTTCCGTTTGGCAGACACCCGAAGGCGACGCTGTGCATGCCTTCGGTCTAGTCAGCCTGCCCCCCTGAGCGCAAACCTTCTCTGACAGAAAACGTCCCCAACTCGACGCGATATTCAATCGAAGCGAAGCGCTCGAACGCGAGAATCAGAGAGAACTATTGGGAAAAATAGTGACTGGACCGCGGTGTATGGGTTGAACACTTGTTCAGTGATTGAGCGCAATGTTTTCGCGAGACAGCGGGGGGCGGATGCGCTCCGGGCGAAGGGGGCCGCTCTGTCGTCCCGCTCTCCCGCGCTCTGCCGCGCTCGTGGCTTCCCCGTCTCGCTCCCCCCTTTCGTCGCTCAGCGCGATCCGCTGCCGCTCGGTCGGGCCGCTCCGCCCGATCCGCTGGCGGAGCCGCTTCCCGCTGCGCCGCCCGATCCGGACCCGCTCGCGGGGGTCTCGGTTTCGCGTCGGGGCTCTTGCATCAGCGGCGAGGTGCCGAGGCGAAGCTCGCGCTCGCGCTCGGCGCGGGTGCGCAGGCGGGCGATGTACTGAACCATCGCGTCGCGTCGGCGGGCGCCGACGTACTCTTCTTGCAGCCGCATGCGGTCGCGCTCGAAGTCGCTGCGCGACGCGACCTGTCGGCCGTTGTCCTTGAGCCTGAGCAAGAAGCGGTCGTCACCCACGGCGATGGGCGCGGTCGGGGCAGGGCGCTCGGCGGTGAGCGCGAAGGACGCGGACACGAGCGCGTCGCTGTCGGACACGCCGGGAAACGTTCCCGTCTGGGTGAACGACGGCGTCTCTTTGACTTCGGGCGTCCCGAGGTCCGATCGCGTCTCGACCGTGAGCGGGTTGTTGCCCGGCAACGTCTCGGCTGGCGGAACGGGTCCGCGATAGAACGCCTCGAGCGCCTCGCGTCCGATCGCCGCGATGACCGTCTCCATCGTCGCGCCGGCCTCGTTGAGCCGTCGCTGCGCGTTCTGCGCGGCCTCGTTGGCGAGCTCGTTGCCGCGCGTCAGGCGAAAGAGGTCTCTCGCGATCTCGCGCCGGGCATCCGCGTCGGCGACGTCACCCTGGCGGCGACCCACGACCTGCACGAGGTGCACGCCGAGGGGGCTCTGGATCACTTCGGACATCTGTCCCGCCTGGAGGCTGGGCAGCACGCGCTTGACGTCGTCCGGGAGGTCCACGCGATCGACGGCGGTCCAGCTCGACAGGCCGCCTTCGCGCCAATTCTGCTCGTCTTGCGAGTAGAGCCTGGCGAGGCGGACCCAGTTTTCTCCGCCGACGATGCGCGCGCGCAGCGCTTCGAGGCGCTGACGGATCGCGAGCTTCGCGGGGTCCTGCGCGTCGTCCGGAAAGCGCAGGAGCATGTGACGGATCCGCACTTGCGCTGGCAGTCCGCGAAGCGAGTCGCGGCGCTGCGTGAGCTGCGCGGTGATTTGCTCCTGGTGGGTGGCGGCGAACGCGTTGACCGCGGCTTCGTCGTCATCGGGGACGGTCGATCGGTAGAACTCCGGCGAAAACCGCACGTACCGGACGCTCACCTGCGTGTGATTGCGCTCGAACTCGCGCCAGACCTCGTCCTCGGACGCGCGGACGGAGGCGATCACGAGCTGACGCATCCGCTCGGCGAGGACCTCGCGTCCGAGCCAGAGCTTGTAGTCCGCGACGGTGCGCGCGAAGAGGTTGGCGACCCAACGCTCGAAGTCCTCGATCTTGAACGCCGGCAGCGGATCATTGGGACCGCGGTTCTCGTCCTGCGCGTAGACCACCGGACCCTGGCGCGAGGTCAGCGGCGAGCCATAGCGCGCGCCAGTGGCGCTGAGCTGGTCGAGCTCGTTGATGCCCAGGGTCAAAAAGAGGTAGCCCCCGCGGATTTCGCGGTTGAGCTCGTCGTCGGTGACCCGCAGTCCGATGCGCTCGGCTTCGTGCGCGAGCAGCTCGCGCTCGACGAGGCCGTTGACGATCGCCCGTCGCAGGGTGGGGTTGCGCCCGTCCGACAGCCGAACGAGCCGCGCGAGAGACTGAAAGTCCTGCTGCGAAATCGTGGTGCCGTACACCTTGGCGATGAACGTTGGGGCTTTGAAGTCGTCCGCTGAACAGCCGCCCTGACGGGGGCCGAACTGCGTCCCGAAGATCATCGCCAACGAGGCGACGAGGACAACGAGCATCAACGACTGAGAGTTCTTGGAGAGGCGCTCGAGCATAGGTGTGGGTCTTCGAAGGGCGCGGGACGATAGACGGGTCTTCGCCGCACGGCAACCGCGGGGCGAGCGATGCTATTCGCTGCGGCGGGCCGGACGCGCCCCGCGATTCCCTCAGAATGCTGAGGAAAGTCGGCGGCGATGGTAGCGTCGTTCGCACGATGAACAACGACGAGATGGACGAGCAAGCGGGCGACGGCGGCCGTCGCGACGACGACGACGGCCCGAGGGACGAGGACCGCGAGGCGATTCTGGCGCGACGCAAGCGGATGATCGCCGCGGCGCTGTCGTCGCTGGCGCTCGGCGCGGCGGCGGCGGACTGCTCTCCGCAAGCGTGCCTGAGCCCGCGGCCCGAGGACGCGCAGAGCGACACCGGGATCATGGCCGAGGCGCAAGCGTGCTTGAGCATGCAGCTCGATGTTCCGTCGAGCGACGCGAGCGAGGGCGGGCCCGTGCCGTGCCTGGACATCGCGCCGATGGATGGCGGACGGGACTGAGCGTTCGAGCGTTGGGGGACTGAACGGTTACCGTCACGGTGCTGGTCGTGTCGGACCCGAAGCTTCGTGCGGGCGTTGGCTGGGGCGTACCTCGCAGGCCGCGCGGTAGATCTCGCTGTGGATCCAACGGCTGCGACCGCAGGAACGCAGGGTTGACGCGTGATGTTCGTTGGATGTCCATTCGCTCTCCGAGAGCGGGGCGCAACGCATCGCCGTGATCGTCGACGAGATGGCCGTGACGCGAGTGCAATTGGCCGCGCTCTGTGCGCGCGCCGCGCGCCCCTCCGAAACGCCGAAAGCTCCCGATCTCGGACGCGCGACGCGCTCGGCAACCCCTATGGCTTCACCTCTCGGGACAACAGCGCGAGGTCTCTAAACGCCGCCGCGCGCCCCGCGAGCTTCTGCCCCGAAGCGTACACCAGAAACGTCGGTACACGGATCGCCCGCTGCGCTGCCAGGCGCACGAGCCTCCCGGCACGCACGTCTTCCGCCGCGACAAACGCTGGGAGCGTCGCTACGCCTCCGTTCGCGCAGGCCACGGCTCGCGCGAACGCGAAGCTATCCGCTTCGATCCTCGCGTCCCGCGCTGACACGTTCGGAACCCCGCGATCGCCTGGCTCGAGCAGGGCCTTCAGCTTGGCTCCGCCGACGTGTCCAGGTCGCGCCACAATCCAGTCGAGCCCGGCGAGCTCGTCGTCTACCGACACCCCGCGCCGCTCGAGGTAGCCCGGCGACGCATACACGCCGAGCTCGAAGTGTCCGAGCGGACGCGCTACGAGGCCGACGTCGCTGGGTTTTCCGATGCGGATCGCGAAGTCGAACCCTTCGGTGACCAGGTCGACGACGCGCCATGTCTGCAACACCCGCAATCGCACGTGCGGGTGCGCCGTGACGAACCGCGCCGCGATCGGCGCTAGAACGGCTTCGGCCAGCTCGCTCGTGGTCGTGACCGCGACCTCTCCCGCGACGTCGCTGCGCTCTCGCTCGATGTCGGCCCTCGCATCGACCAGAGCCTTCAAGTGTCCGACGGTCCGCTCGTACAGCGAGAGCCCCTCCCGGGTCGGCGTCACGCTGCGCGTCGTACGTCCGAGCAGCCGAACCCCGAGCTCGTCCTCGAGACCCGAGACGACCTGGCTCGCGTGCGAACGCGTAACGCCCAGCGAACGCGCCGCCGACGAGAAGCTCCGATTCTCGACGACCGCGCAGAAGAGCCGCAAATGCTCCAGGTTCATTGTTCAGAATTGTGAACAGAGCGTTGTTGATTGTCGAGTGGCCTCGCGCGGCCCGTCGGCGCATGATCGGCGTCGATGGCTCACACGGCGAGGCTCTGCGCGGTGATCGCGATGGCACTCTCGAGCGTGGCGTTGGTGGTCGACGCGAACGCTCCGCTGTCTGTGCGGTTGAGCGGACTGCGCAACGATCGTGGCCGCGCCGGCTGCGCGTTGTACGCGTCGGAGCGGGGATTTCCCACAGATCCTGGGTTGGCCGCGCAGCTGCGATGGTGCGCGATCACGCAGGGCGTCGCGCAGTGTACGTTCGCGCCGGTCCCGGCCGGCGTCTATGCCGTCGCGTGCTTTCACGACGAAAACGCCAACAACACGCTCGACCGCGGGGTCTTCGGAATCCCCGTCGAAGGAACGGTCGTCTCGAATCACGCTCGAGGCTTCTTGGGTCCTCCGCCGTACTCGGGCGCGCGCTTCTCCTTCGCTGGGCAACCAGCGTCGTTGTCGCTGCGAATGGCCTACTGAGGCCCGTGCGATCGACATGGACCCAATGCTCGCCCCAGACCTGATCTTCGCCACGCAAGTGACGTTCATGAACGTGGTCAACATCATCGCCGCGCGGCGGTACCTCGTTCCGTGGCTGGCGCGACAGCCCCTCGCCGACGCGCTCTCACCCCTGTTGCTGCTGCACGCGACCAGGGTCATTGGACTGGGGTTTCTCACGGGAAACGTCACTGATCCCAACCTGCCACGAGTCATCGCAGTCCCCGCTGCGTACGGTGACCTCGCCGCCGCGACGCTCGCCCTGCTGGCGTACGCCGCGCTTCGCTACGAGCTGCGCGGCGCGCTCGCGATCGTGTGGGTGATGAACATCGTTGGCCTGGCCGATCTCGTTCACGCCGCGGCGCGAGGGATCGCGCTCGGCTTCGCGAGCTACCACCTCGGGCCGATGTGGTTCGTGCCGACGTTCATCGGGCCCACGATGATCGTGACGCACGTGTTGATGTTCTGGTTGCTCATCGGTCACGCGCGCAGAGGCGGCGATCACGACGCGCAACGCGCCACGAGCGCGTCGGGCGAGTGACCGTCGTTGCCTGCGCCTGGCTTCGAGTCCGTCGAGACGCGCTGCGATCGCAGCACCTCGCTTCGAGCAGCGCCCGAATCATTGCCGCAAGAGTCTCGCGGGGCGGGACTGGCTAGCGACCGTCCGTCTGTCGCAGGCTCGTCCATGCTCGATTCGACACATCTGCAGAAGCAACGCTCGAGATCCTGACTGCTTCGAGCGGGACGTTCGCGCGGCGTGGTCGTTTTGTCAGCGCCCGCGCTCGACTGGGTGGTTGCCGCTGTGATCGACTGGCGAGATCGCAATGGCACTGCAAATCGCGCTCGGAATCGTGATGCTTGGACTCGGGCTGGGACTCACGCTCGCCGATTTCAAGCGAGTGCTCGTCTACCCGCGAGCGGTGATCGTCGGCCTCGCGTGCCAGATGCTCATCTTGCCCCTCGCGTGCGCGGGCGTGGCGCACTTGTTCGGGCTCCCTCCGGCGCTCGCCGTCGGACTGATGCTCCTCGCGGCGTCCCCCGGAGGCGCGACGGCGAACCTGTTCAGTCACCTCGCGCACGGAGACGTCGCGCTCAACGTCACGCTGACCGCGGTCAACAGCGTCCTCTCGCTGCTCACGCTGCCGCTGGTCGTGACGCTTTCGATGCAGCACTTTATGGGCTCAGCGGCGGCGATCCCCATGCCCATTTCGAAGGTCGTTCAGACCTTCGCGATCGTGCTCGGGCCGATCACCATCGGGATGCTCATCAAAGCCAAGAAGCCCGACATCGCGGTGAAGCTCGACCGCCCCGTGCGAATCTTGTCAGCGCTCGTGTTGGTGTTGGTGATCGCTGGCTCCATCGCGAAAGAGCGCGCGAACATCGCGACCTACTTTCAGCAGGTGGGGTTCGCTGCGCTGACCTTCAACTTGATCAGCCTCGGGACGGGGTACGTCGTTCCGAAGCTGGCGCGCATCCCCGAGAAACAAGCGGTGGCGATCGGAATGGAGATCGGCATCCACAACGGGACGCTCGCCATCGCTGTCGCCAACACCGTCCTCGTCAACAACGTGATGGCCATTCCTCCGTCGATCTACAGCTTGATCATGTTCGTCACAGCGTCGCTCTTCGGCGCGTGGGTCAGCCGACGCGCGAAGGCGTCGACGCCCCCCACGTAACGTCGAGGCAATGACGATCGGTTGAGAAGCCCGCGGGCGAGGGGCCGCAGGAGAGCTGGGCAACGTCGACCTCGATCTCGGCAGCGACACAGGGCTCGTGCGAGTGCTCGTGACCTTCTCGGGGCCGCTCGCGACCGGCTTTGCGCGGTCGTTTCACTGACCAAACGCTGGTGGCGATGGGAGCGCTGATGAAGGCGGAGAGCGCTGTGTCGTTCCAGGGGTGCTTCGTCCACAATCGCGCGGTGAACCCCCCACGTCGCTACCTGGCTTCTCGTGGCCGCTTGCGCCTCGTGCGGCGCGCGAACGCCGCTCGAAGAGGCTCGAATCGCCGCGCAACCTGGCGCGCAGCGACACCGCGGTGTGGGTGCTCGACGAGGGCTCTTCGTCTGGGTGGAGAATGGACGATCGGCGGATCGGCGTCGGAGTCGACCGTTCGCCGCGCACGCCGATCGACTTCGGATTGGGTCCGCGCGACTACAGTCCGAGGCAGATCGTCATCGGCGGCGAGGATTTGTTCTTCGTGCTCGGAGGATCGAGCGGAGATTCGCCGCCGGTTCGCACGGGGTGGTGGCGCAGGTCGCTGGAGCGGCGTGGTCCGGCCGCGCTCGTTGCGGCCGCTCCGATCGGAGCTTCGCCGATCCTTTCAGCGCACTACGAGCCCGTGTGCTCGGCGCTGTACGTATGCGTCAGCATCGCGACGCCCGAGAGCGATCTGGTTCGCTTCGGCGCTGGTTGGTGAGCCCTGTCTGTTCGAGGGCCGTCCCTGTTGGCTGGGATGCGCAACGCGCGGAGCCGCGCGTTCGAGCTGTGCCATGAGTGTTCGGGGGCGCTGACCGCCAGCTGCTGGGCGCGGACTACTCGTATGCGCGATGTTGCGGCAATCCGGCGGGCGAAGGGCCCTGGCTGCGTTGGCCAGCGTCGTTGCTCGTCCGTCGTGCTCGTCCGTCTTCGGCGAGCGTGGGGCGGTCCGAGCGCACGGCGCGGGTGCGCGTCGATGGCTCGATTGTCGAAGGCACAACAGCCTGAGCCGGGCCTGCATCCGGCATCGCGAGCTGCGGTGGGGGCTGCGCTGCCGCGTGCGTCTGGCCTGCCTGCGTGCCTGGTTGCGCGGCGTTCGCGACGACGATCGAAGGCACGACGTCGCGGTGGCTCGTCGCTCGAACGATTCCTCCCGCGAGAAAACCAACGCTGAGCAGGGCCGCCGCGGCGATCGCTCCTGTGCGACTCGCGCGGCGACGACGCGAGGTGGATGACTCGACCGCGGGGGGATCCACGGTTGTCGCCGTTGCGCTGTCGGGGAGCGTGGCAGGGCCCACCTCCACCGTCGCGCGCATGGGGATCGTGAGGATAGGACATCCAACCGCGGTCGGTCGCCCACGCGTCCGCTGTCGGCGACCCGATCGCCCATTGCCTCGCCCGCGATCGTCCGCCCGATGCTGCAGGCACGCGAGCTTCAGACCGCGTCGCACCGTGCGATCTCCCGCTGTTTTCACAGGCGATACTGTGCTGGCTGGTCGAGCTCAACAACTCGTGCACCGGTTCACAGGCACCTCGGGCACCCAACGCGCGCAGCGAAAGCCGACCCAACGCATGTTGATGTTTCGGTCGCCCCCCGCACGCGTCCGGCTGTCATCGTACGCTGTCGCCGCTGCCCCCACGTCTGCGAAGCTACGCCCGCGGTTGACGACCCGAGTCCCCGTTCGCTCGTCGGGGTTCAGCGGCGTTGCACGAAGGCAGCGGCCGACAGAAGTATCTCTCGCCGTCCAAACGAGCTCACGAACGCCGCCCCAGAGGCCGAAGACGCCCGGCGGTGTCGTCGTCTGGCCGAGAGGAAACGCATCGATCGGCGCAGGAAACAGGCCCTCGCCCGGGCACTCGGCGTGTCGTCCCACGTCCCCGTACGCACACAAATTCGAGATCGCTTGCAGTCGATCGGAGAAAGGCAAGGTGGTGCGACCGCCGTTGGTGGCGAACCACTCCCACATCGCTTCGCTGACGAGGTGCTTTCCCTCCCACCAGCAGAAGGCGCTCGCCGTCACCCAACCGAGGCAGTTGATTGGCAAGTTGTCGTTCGGGCCCGGCGTCTCGCGATACGTGCAGTACTGAGGCTGCGGTTCTCCGTCACGCGGCAACAGGTCGTCCGTCCGCAGGGGCAGTGACATCCCTTCTGCCGTCGCCGTGTATGTGTAGTTCGGGGGAATGAACTCACCGGGCGGCGGAATAGGTCGGCCCGCACGCACCCAAGCACGAAACCTCGCGACAGAAACCTCGTACGCATCGATGAAACCCGGGCGCGCAATGACCTCACCCAAGTCGCAGTTGCGATCCATGGGTCTGCACGTGGCGGGAACTTCGAGGGTGCCGAGCGTGCTCTCGCACATCGAGGCATCGAGCGATCCCATCGAGAATCGCCCTCCGCACCCCCACACCTCGCGGCAGTGCTCGCGCGGCGCTCCATCGGGCCCTGTGCAGCTCCGCAGCGTCTGCTCGGGCCGAGGCTCGCTCGGCGGCGCACACGACGCTTCCCAGCCCACGTCGATCGGAGGAAGCGACGCATCCGCGCCCGACACGCGCTCGCCGCAACCAACCAGCGCCACCGCCGCCACAAGCAAGCGTTTCATCGTGGTCCTCCGCTGGACAACCATTGCATCCACGCGCCTGCCTCGCCTCCAACTGTGCACCGACCGATCGGCGGCGTCGAGCGCAGCGAGCTCGCGTCGCTCGGCGGATCGAAGGGGCCCTGGCCGTGCCATCCGCTGGAGGTCACCAACTCTGCGATGCGCTCGACGTCCTCGCCGGTGCGCAATCTTCGCGGCCAGATCACCAGGTCCGCGACCGCGTTGTTGATCGGCAGCCCCTCGGTCCACGCCGTGGCGGATGGGCACAGCAGCAATGCAGCCACGCGGGCGGTAGTCCCGGAGATGCTTCGGGGCTGCAGGTCTCCGCCCGCCGAACCGCCGTCCGCCCGGTCGAGCGTCCGACACACGTTGAACGCCATCACCGCCGTCTCGTCGTAGTCGAATCGAGGCGCGAGGGGGCGCGCTTCGACGCTCGCCGCGAAGAACATCTGTGGCCCCAGCGAGAAGCCCGCCGAAAAGGCGCGAACGCGTCCCGCAAACGCGCGATCCAGATCGCTGTTGCGCGATCCATCCGTTCGCGGGGCAATGGCGCGGAGCGGCGCTCGTCCGTCGAAGAACACCGAGAACGTCACCCCAGGCGTGCCTTCTAGCGGCCTCGTTGTCCGCGTGGCCGAAATGGCAGCGCGGGGGTGTGATCGCGGTTCGTGCGGAGCGCGGCGCGCTTCCCTCGTTGCAACTTCGCGCGAAGAAACGCGACCGAAACACGATGGATCTACCC
>LNFM01003736.1_pt1 | contig 29375 bp, 24 predicted proteins | sample 596031 | NCBI WGS metagenome assembly LNFM01 (sample SAMN04254537, study PRJNA301005) | activated carbon metagenome | isolation source: dual media filters at the Ann Arbor, Michigan drinking water treatment plant | place: USA: Ann Arbor
GCCGCCGTGGTGCCGATCCCCTCCAGAAACATGCGCGCCATGAACACGTCGAGCAGGGACACGTTCCGATGATAGAGGATCGAGTACGACCGGCGTAGCAGGAAGACACCCTGGTTGGTGGTGTGGCGCCACATCGTCAGCGGCATGTAGCCGGTCAGCACCATCGACAGGACGTGCGTGCCGTGCTCGTGGCTGGATTTCGTGATGGAGAACAGCGTGAGCACGCCAGCCGTGAGGATCATCGGCTCAAGGACGACCCACAGGAAGCTGATGTTGTTGCGGCCGTAGCGCAGCATGATGTCGCGCACGATCAATGCCTTGATCGTGCTGGCCTGCACGCGGAAGCCTTGTCGAAAGGATTTGCCTGTTGCGGGCGTCAACGCTTCTCCTCCGCCCGCTCGTGCACGCCGGCATAGATCAGCCACAGCACCAGCAGCAACAACCCGTTACCGGCCAGCACGGTCAAGATCATGCGGGCCCGCTCCGGCGCCAGCGGATAGTCGGTCACCGCCGGCTCCACTACGCGCTCGAGATAGAGCTGCTGACGCCTGGCCTCGGTTCGCGCCGTCTCGAGCGAACGCACCGATGCGGTCAGCATGGTCTTGGCGAACTCGCGATCCAGGACCAGACGCTCGTACACGGCCAGCTTTCCGGCAAGTCCGCCCTTGTCGCCCCTGATCCGGCCACGCTCCTCCTCGATCTGCCGCTCGATCGCCGCTGAGCGGCGTCGCAGTGCCGCAACGTTCGGGTTATCGGGTGCCGACGCGGTGACCTCGCGCAACTGGGTCTGCGTCTGGGCCAGCTCCTCCGACAACCGCGCGATCAAGGCCGTGATGACCACCGACGAGCCCGCCGGGTCGATCATCAGCTCGTCATTGCGGAACCGCGTGATCGCGATCTGCGCCGCGATCAATCGGTCTTGATTTCGGCGGACCTCTTCCACCGAGACGCGCACCGCATCCTCCTGGATACGGCGGTTCATCCGGTTCACCATCTGCTCGCTGAGCTGAAGCAACGTATCGGCGATGTCCTTGGCGTGCTCGGGCCGGAAAGCCTGCACGCGCATGGTCGTGAGCCCCGTGTTGCTGGAATAGACCGTGGTCGCCATCCAGCGGAAGTACTTGTGCAATTCCTCGAGCGAAGGCCCGTAGAAGATCGAGGGATAGCGCGCCAGGGCATCGGCGTCGGCCACACCATAATAGTCGCGCAGCGGCAATCGCTCGGCGAGCTGCTGCACGGCATCCCTCGAGGTCAGGAAGCCATGAACCGAGAACACGTCGTCCTGGGAGCGGCCGAGACCCGCCATCTGCAGGAACGAGCCAAAGCCACTGGCACCTACCGGCCGAGAAGCGGTGCGGATGATGAACTGCGCCTCCGCCACATAGCGATCGGTCGCGAACCACCCGAAATAGACGACGGCCAGCAGAGACGGCGAGAACAGCAAAACCTTGCGCACGTGGCGCCACCACGTAGCGAGACCGCCGCCAGCCCGCAGGGAACCGCCCGCGCGGTGCAAAGCATCCCGTTGTAGCACCCCACTGCTGCCCGCACTCACATCGACCATAACCACGTGCCCCAAGCTACGTACACGCACAACTAAGGAATAGCATGCTTGACGGCATCGTGGCCACCCGGTCGCACGGGCCGGAGCGTGGCTATCGAATTTGAGGTGTAACGCTCGGCCTGATCCGACAAGCTGTTGCTTTGCTCGACCCGTCCCACATGCGCCGTAGCCTTCGAGCAGCCAGCACCTTTCATGCCGGGTTGCGATCGGTTATGTGTGGCACGATACTCAGCTCAAATTGGTGCAATCGTCACAATGTCTACTGGCCCGGAAGTCCCGCTTGCCGATCAGCTCAAAGCATTGGTGCGGCTGACGGGCGATGTCCAGCAGCCGAACATCAACGCGCTGTGGCAGATCGCCAAGGACATCGAGGGCATCAAGCTCAACATCAAGGCGTTCGGCTATGAGCTTGCCCGCCAACTTGCAGAGGTCAAACCCGCTCGGATCGTGGATCACCCAAGCATCGTCGGACTGACCAGCAAGCCATCGACCCAAGCGGACATGGAAAGTGATTGGGTGGCGTACTGGGCCGGCAAGCTCGGCATGGCCGTTATCTACCACCGCAAGATCTGGGAGCATTGCTTTCTGCTACAGGCGCTGCACGAACATACTCTGCTGCGGGAAGGCGCGCGGGGGCTCGGCTTCGGCTGCGGCCAGGAGCCGATACCGAGCTTCCTAGCGGCACTCGGATGTCGGGTATCGATGACAGACCTCGATCCGTCGTTGGCCCGCGGCATGGGCTGGATGGAGACGGGGCAACACACATCGAGCGTCGAAATGGGCTTTCACGCCCATCTCGTTTCGCGCGCCACATTCCAGGAACGGGTGGAGCTGATCTACGTCGATATGAATGCCATTCCCGCCACCTTGACCGGCTACGATTTCTGCTGGTCGTTGTGCAGTCTCGAGCATCTCGGCTCGATCGATCGCGGTCTGGACTTCATCGAGAACAGTCTGGCTACGCTGCGACCCGGTGGTGTTGCCGTGCACACGACCGAGTTCAACTATCTGAACGACAACGAGACGATCGACAACTGGGCGACGGTGTTGTTCCAGCGCAAACATTTCGAGGCCTTGACCGCTCGGCTAACCGCCAAAGGGCATCGGGTGGCACCACTCGATTTTGATGTCGGCAATGGTCCGATGGACCGGTTTATCGATTTGCCCCCTTATGCTCATGACCATACCGGCAAGTTGGCCAAGTGGGCTGAGCAAGGGCCGCACCTGAAGCTCCTCCTGGACGGCTTTGCCGCCACATGCTTTGGGATGATCATCGTCAAGTCGGAGCAGCCGGAGGTCTGACCCGTGTCGAGGCAAACCACTGCAAGGGAACATCTGGAGCCATGCCCCAGATGCTGGTGAGCGTATTCGGAACACCATCCGATCTCACCCAGGTTGTCCTCAAGGTGGTGCAGACCGTCGTTGAGGTCGGGCTGGGCCCCTATCAATGGATCGCTGCTGGGACGGCCGATGACCTCAGGGCGGCATGGAGCAGTCGCGCTCACGAACACATCGTTCTGTTCGGCGATATACCCGCAAGAGAGATCGTGGAGTTGTTGCGCCAGGCAGACGCCTCGGTGATCGTCGTGCTTGAAGGGCCAGCCCGGATCGTCGGTGCCGTGCGCCGGACTCGTCAGTTGGAGGGTCTGCCGGCGATCCGTTTTGCAAGCCAGAGCCTGGCGACGCTGCATGACCTCGCACTGTTGCCGCGGGCGCGCCTGCTCGGAGCGAGAGATGCACCTCGCCCGGTAGACGACCTGGTGGTCGAGATTGCTCGCATGTTCCGGATCAATTTGGACGCTTCATCGCTTCGCACGATCAGGCAACGGCTGGATGTAGGCGAGCTGAACACGGAACGTCGCATCCGCGACCTCATCCCAAGCGACCCGGTAGACGGTCAGAGCGACGATGAGTTGCTTGCGACTGAGGCGCTATCCGGATTCGTGCCACTGCTCGGTGGCAACCGTGCGGAGCGGTTCGAATGGCGCCCCGGCCTGTTTCTCGGCAGCAACCCCCACGGCGCACAGGTCACGGGACCGCTCAGTCTTGTCGGCGCGAGCCGATGCTTTCTGTTCGGACCATTCTTCCATTTGCCGGCCGGCGAGTGGCGCGCGACTGTCGACTTCGAAGTGAGCGAGAATCTTTCCGGCAACGTCTTGAAAGTCGATGTCTACACGGACAAAGTCATCATGGAGGCCAGCACGCGACTACCTGAAGTCGGGCGCTTCAGCTTCGACATCGCCTTTACGATCGAGGAGCCGCGCGAACCTATGCAGATCCGCCTGTTCAACGGGGAAGGCGCGATCGAGGGGGTATTCGAGCTGCGTTCGATCTCGGTCATGCGGGCGAATTGACGGTTCGAGGGCGGTCGCAGGGTAGGGGGGGCTGGCAGGGCTCTGTCGAGGAATCCGCTGCTCCGACAGCGGCCTCGGTTGACCAATTTCGTCATGGAAACTTGTCGCACTCCGATGGCTATCGTACCTGGGATACCAGATTGCGCTACTCAGGCATCCCCGACCCATCTTGCTACGACGCCGGGCGGTTTGCGATCCGCTTCATGTTCCCCCTCACACCATTTTGAAATTGATTGCATGACCAGAACCATTCTGCTCGAAGGCCACAATCTCACGCTCCCGACAGGCACAGGCATCGCGACTTATGCTCGCGTTCTCGGACGCACCCTCGATCAGCTCGGTTACAAAAGAGAGGTCCTGGTCGGCTCCCCACGCTCGGTCGACGTCAAGGACCCGCTGCTCAGCGAGATTTCCTTCTATGATGCCGCCGCCAGCGTGCCACCCGCAATGCTGCCTCGCATCATCGCAAATCTGATCAAGGGCGCAGGCTCGACGTTTGGCCTCACTCCCAGCACGATCCGGCTGTCGGGTACCGTCGTCGGCACCTCCGGCGGGCCGCTGTCCGGCTACGAGCAGATTCACGTCGTGCGCGACATGAGCGACGTCGCCCGCATCCATTTCAAGCTGCTGGGGAGTCCGCTGCGTCTGGCGCTCGCGCAAACGCCCGAGCTGTTCCATGCCACCCATCCATTGCCGGTCCGGGTGCTCGGATGTCCCAATATCTACACCATCCACGATCTCGTCCCGCTACGGCTTCCCTATGCGACGCTCGATGACAAGAAATTCTTCCTGAACATGGTGCGCGAGATCGCACGCCGCGCCGACCACATCGTGACCGTCTCCGAGTTCTCCCGCCGGGATATCATCAAACTGCTTGGCGTGCCCGAGAACCGCATCACCAACACCTATCAGTCGGTCCACCTGCCGGAAGCCATCATGGCGCGGTCGACAGACGACATCGCTGCCGAGTTGGCCAATACCTTCCAGCTCGACTACGGCGAATACTACCTGTTCGTCGGGGCAATCGAGCCCAAGAAGAATATCTCCCGCCTGATCGATGCATTCTCGTCTGCAGGCAGTCGCAGACCGCTCGTGATGGTGGGATCACCGGGTTGGCAGGCCGACGCCGATCTCGACAAGATCGCCGACGAGCGCTTCCTCAGCTACAACTTCGATGGCGAGCGGATCACGCCCCAGCGCCGCATCAGGCGGCTGAAGTACGTCCCACTTTCGCACCTCGTTGCACTGATACGCGGTGCCCGAGCTGTCCTGTTCCCGTCGCTCTACGAGGGCTTCGGCCTGCCGGTTCTGGAAGCCATGCTGGCCGGTACGCCGGTGCTGACTTCAAATGTCTCGTCGCTGCCGGAAGTCGCCGGCGATGCCGCCTTACTGGTCGATCCAGCCGATGTCGACGCAATCGCAGCCGGCATCCGCGTCCTCGACAAGGACGACGATTTTCGCGCCGGCCTGATTGCGCGAGGACACATGCAGGCTGCGAAATTCTCGCCGGAGCGCTATCGGGAGCGCATGGCTGAATTCTACGACGGCCTGCTTGGCAACCGACCGAGTCCGGCGCCGGCCCAGACGCGCGAGTTAGGAGTATAAGGTTCAGGCAACGGCGGTATCATGCCGGCGTCCGCTCGCCGGCATGTTGCTGTTCTGCGCGCAGCCGCCACGCCAACCCTGCGAGCGCTACCGTCGAGAAGCAGCCGGTCGCTCTACAAATTGAACATCCGGTTCTTCGGTATCAAAGCGAGCCATAGATCTGCGATGCCAGCTCCACGTCGTCGAACACTCTGCCCCGCCCGTTCTTCAGCACCAGCGCCTTCGTACAGTGGTCACGAACCACCTCGTAGCTGTGGATCGCCAGGATCATGGCCCGATCGGCGCGTTTACCGAAGATCTCCGCATGGCATTTCTGTTGGAAGCGCTGGTCGCCCACCAGAATGACCTCGTCGATCAAGAAGCATTCGAAATCGACCGCCAGCGACAGTGCGAATGCGAGCCGCATGCGCATGCCGGACGAGTAGAAACGAACCGGTACATGGAGCTGCCGGCCGAGTTCGGTAAAATCCTCGACGAAATCATAGGTCTCACGGAACGGGACATTATAGATCCGCGCAATGAAGCGGATGTTGTCATAACCGGTCAGCTCGCCCTCGAACCCGCCTCCGAGCGCAAGCGGCCAGGACATTCGCAGCCCGCGCTCGATCGTACCGCTGGTGGCATTCTGCAACCCTGACAAGATCTGGATCAGCGTGGACTTGCCCGCGCCGTTGCCGCCAAGAACAGCCAATCGTTCGCCCATTCCGACTGTGAACGACACGCCGTCCAAAACGCGCCTCAGCCCGACCTCGGTGTGGAACTCCTTGACAACATTCTTCACGACTATGCTTCGATCAGCCGGCCGTTCGCTCGATCCGGCCGCCGTCGCATCGTCCCCACCGAGACGATGCTTATGGGCCTGTGAGTTTCGTCCCCGTGGCTCGAGCAGGTTCGGCGCGTGATCGTCGACTAACATGACATTTGCTTTCTGCTGCGCGCTGCCCCAACGCAACAATGCGGCCTACTTCTCGGCATGCATCATGGTGTCCGAGATGAGGTTCCGTCCAATCGAATAAACGATACTCGTCACTGCCAGTGTTGCAAGGATGCCCAACAGCCCATACGGGTAGCGCGGATGGTCGGGGGGAATTGGGCTGGAGATCCGCTCCAAAAACAGGCCCTGCCGCTGGCTATCGGCGCGGGCCGCCTCGAGCAAAGTCAAAGCAGACGCGAACGTTTTTTCTGCCAGCTCTCGCTCGAGCATCAATCGCTCATATTCCGCGATCAGCGGCGCCAGCGAGGCGTCATCGCCTGCCAGTCGCTCCCGCTCCTTGCGAACCTGCCCCTCGAGGGCAACGACCCGCTGCCGCAGGCTTCCTGCTTGCGGGCTGTTGGGGGCGGCCTTTTCTACCTCGGCGATTTGCGCGTTTGTCAGCGCCGCCTCGAGGGTCAAGCGCAAGATCGTCTCCAGCGCGCCAGTGGACACGCGGCCGGGATCGATCATGCCGACCCGATTGCGGAAAGCCGTGATCTGGGACTGGATCTCGCGTGCAGCAACCCGGCCAGTTTCAACGTCGCGCTCTGCCGTCAGGATCGAATCCGCCTGTGCGCGTTTGCTCAATCGATTGATGAGCAGCTCGGATTCGCTCAGCAGGTCGTCGGCGATCGCGCGTGCGTCATCGGCGCGGAATGCCTGCACCCTCAAGGTAGAGATGCCCGTCGAGTGGTCGTAATCGACCACCACCAGGCGCTTCATGTGCTGATAGAGCCGCTCGGAGTTTGGGCGTTGCCACAGGCCAGGATAGCGCCACCAGAAGTCGGCCTCCGGTCTGCCCAGCCGCTCGAGCAACGTGCTGCTGGTCATCAGGCGACGGATCACATCGCGCGAGCCGATGTAGGCGTGCACGACATAGGCATCATCGGCCGAGCGAATGATGCTCGACCCCTGCATCATGCTGGCAAGCTGGCTGGCCGCCGCGTTGCTTTGGCTGCGGATGACGAACTTCGTTTCGACTTCGTAGCGGTCGGCTGCGATAAACGCAAAATACAGAATAGAGATCAGCGTCGGCACCACGACCACCAAACAATAGCCCAAATTTTTAATTGGCCATCGTAACGCACGACCGATCGAACCCATAGCTTGAGCAGCGGGCGCGGCGGTGACGGGAACAGTATTGACGGCCTTGAGCACAATCGTGTCGTTCTGGCTAGCATCATAGCGGAGCTGCATACTGACGTCCCCTCGCCGGACGATCCACCCGATCGAAAACCCATTGGTTTTGACGGATGATGCGTCCGCCCCTTATCGATCGGAACATTACGCGGCCGTTGTCTTGGCAGCAACTGTCCCGAAGCCCGGGTGCGTAAACATCGGACTGCGTGCATCTCCGTTCTGCTGACGCACTATCTCATCCCATGCCTCGTTCGCCGCCTTCAGCGGTCGTGCTCCATCCGGTTGGCGTCGAAGACAGAATCCCTCAGAGGGGCGTCGCGACACTGAATGGGGAAACGACGTTGGTCACAATGAAGGACGTGCCTCTCGACTAAGGCGCGATGCGGTTCGCCGGCTCGTACCGCCGGAAGAAGGGCGGCGCCGAGATGTGCGAGGACTTCGAGCACGCCGTGGTCCCCACCGACGCCGGGACGGAGTCCGACGACGACACGGCGCGGACGCGCGGCACAGCCGCGGTGGTGACCAAGCCCGGCACGCGCCTGCATGCGGTCTTCATCGCCCAGGAGATCAAGGCGGCGACGTTCTGTGGGTCGCTCTGCGCCAGACGCAGGTTTCTCCGGCGCCGAATGCTCAGCCGGGTCGGTATTGGAAGGGCGAGATGTAGTCGTCGAACCGCGGGAGCTTCAGATCCTTCTCCGAGAGCACCGCTGCCGTGACGTCGATCGGCCATTTTATGCCGAGCCTAGTGTCATTCCAGAGGATCCCGGCGTCGTTGGCGGGACTATAATCGGCCGAGACCTTGTACTGGACCTCGGTCCCCGGCTCGAGTGTCGCGAGACCGTGCGCGAAGCCGATTGGAATGTAGAGCTGCCAGCCGTTCTCAGCAGAGAGTTCGACCGAGACACTCCGGCCGAAGGTGGGCGAGCCACGCCTGATATCGACGGCGACGTCGAAGATGCGGCCGGCCGTGCAGCGCACGAGCTTCACTTGTGCGAACGGTGGCGTCTGGAAGTGCAAGCCACGGATCGTTCCAACGGCCTGTGAGCGAGAATGATTGTCCTGGACGAAATCGTCGATGATGCCTTCGGCAGCCAGCGCACGACGATTATAGGTTTCCATGAAGTAGCCACGCGCATCGCCAAAGCGGCGTGGCCGTATCAGCTTCACCTCGGGCAACAGCGGATCGAGCACATCCAAAAGAGACACAGCAGCACGTCCAATATCCAGCTTCCTACTGGCGGTCTACATACCACTGTCAGACGAGATAGCGAAAGCCCCTGCAGTTCAGTGGCCAGAACAATCGTCCAACGCGCTGGCAGTCGATGGCTTGTCCCAGCGCGCCTCGGCGTAGTGCCGGCCTAACCGCAGGTCCACGTTGTCGATGCCGGTCGGTGCCGAAATGCCGAGTCGGGAGACCATGTGCGTGATGTCAAAGCAGATCGCTCGCTGCAAGCTGGCTCATTGCGATCTCGAATTTCGATATCGAACACCATGTGACATCGGGCAATTGGCGCCGGCTGCAAGGCATAGTTCCTGGAAACGCAGGCTACGCCTACGGCAGTCCGGCGACATCGATGCTCTTTTCAGCAAGTCTCCGGTCTGAGCGGCAGCGCGGGCCCCGATCAATTCTTCAGGAGTCCGAGGCGCTCACCGCCGTACACCTTGTTGCGCAGCGGCTGCCACCAGTTGGTATTGTCGAGATACCAAGCGATGGTTCGATCGATACCGCTGTCGAAATCGTTGAGCGCGCGCCAGCCGAGCTCCCGCTCGAGCTTGCCGGCATCGATGGCATACCGCTGGTCGTGGCCGGGGCGGTCCGTGACGAAGCGGATCAGCGAACGGCGCGAACGTCCGTCGTCCCGCGGCCTGCACCGGTCGAGGCTGTCGCAGATGCGATGCACGACGGCCAGATTGGTGCGCTCGTTGCGGCCGCCGACATTGTAGGTGTCGCCGATCCTCCCCCGCGTCAGGATCATGTGTAGGGCGCGGGCATGGTCCTCGACATAGAGCCAGTCACGCACGTTCGATCCGTCGCCGTAGACGGGCAGCTCCCGCCCCTCCAGCGCGTTGAGGATGATCAGGGGGATGAGCTTCTCGGGGAAATGGTAGGGACCGTAGTTGTTGGAGCAGTTCGAGACGATTACCGGCAGCCCGTAGGTCCGGCCCCAGGCTTTCACCAGATGATCAGCAGCCGCCTTGCTGGCCGAATAGGGCGAGGAAGGATCGTAGGCCGTGTCCTCGCGGAACAGACCGGTGGGACCGAGCGATCCGTACACTTCGTCGGTCGATACGTGGAGGAAACGGAACGCCTGCTGCAGCGGCGGCGACAGCGTGCCGAGGTAGCCACGCACGGCCTCGAGCAGGGTGAAAGTGCCGACGATGTTGGTCTGGATGAACGCGTCGGAGCCGGTGATCGAGCGGTCGACGTGGCTCTCGGCGGCCAGATGCATCACGGCGTCTGGCCGGTGCTCAGCGAGCAAGGCGTTCATCCGCGCACGATCGCAGATGTCGGCGTGCACGAACGTGTAGCGCGGGTTGCTATCGATCGGGGCGAGCGAGGCGAGATTGGCTGCATAGGTCAACGCGTCGACATTGACGACTTGCGCTTCGGTCTCGCTGATCAGATGACGGCACACTGCCGAGCCGATGAAACCAGCGCCACCGGTGACAACAATTTTCAAGACACGCTCCTACAAAATCGGTTGCCCCGACACCGGGCAGATCAACGCCGCCCGTCGCGGAGAATGTCGAGGAGATAGCGGCCGTAGCCCGATTTCTCCAGCGGGGTGGCAACACGCTCCAGGCCCGCATCGTCGATGAAGCCCATGCGCCATGCGATTTCTTCGGGACAACAGACCTTCAACCCCTGCCGCGCCTCGATCGTCTCGACGAATTGGCCGGCGTCGAGCAGGCTGTCGAACGTGCCGGTATCGAGCCAGCTAAAGCCGCGGCTCATCATCTCGACCGACAACGCGCCGAGTTCGAGGTAACGCCGGTTGACATCGGTGATCTCGAGCTCGCCGCGGGGCGACGGCTGGATCGCGGCCGCGATATCGCAGACCCGCGCGTCGTAGAAATAGAGCCCGGTGACGGCGAAATTGGATTTGGGTGCGCTCGGCTTCTCCTCGATCGACAGCGCCTTGCCAGACGTGTCGAACTCGACCACGCCGTAGCGCTCGGGGTCGCGCACCTGATAGGCGAATACGGTGGCTCCGCTCTTGCGCGCTGCGGCGCGCTGCACGAGCTGACTGAGGCCGCTGCCGTAGAAGATGTTGTCGCCCAGGACCAGGGCGGCGGGACCGTTGCCGAGGAACTCGCGTCCGATGATGAACGCCTGCGCCAGCCCATCAGGCCGAGGCTGCACGGCATAGCTCAGCGAAATACCCCAATTCGAGCCATCGCCGAGCAGCGCGCGGAAAAGCGCCGCGTCGTGCGGCGTCGTTATGATGAGGATCTCGCGTATGCCCGCAAGCATCAGCACGGACAGCGGATAGTAGATCATGGGCTTGTCGTAGACCGGCAGCAGTTGCTTGCTGATCGTCATCGTGATCGGATGCAACCGCGTGCCGGAGCCACCGGCCAGAATGATACCCTTCATGTCGCCTCCAATTTCTCTAGACGTGTGATGCGCCGGTCATGGCAGTCCGTGCGGCTGCGGCAAAGGCTGCTTCGCCAAAACGGGTCACGGCCTGCCGGCTCACCTTCGGATCCAGCCCGATCGTGTCGTAGACTTCGGGCAGAGCATCCTCCAAGTTGCAGCCTGTGGCATGCATGTAGACGGCACTTTCCCGATAGACTCCGGCTAGCCGGTCCAACGGTGACGAGACCGTCTCGAGCAGGGCAGTCTTGGCGGATTTCGACGGCACGACGATCCGGTCCGCCTTGACCACGTGCTCGATGCCGCGGGTCGCCCCCTCGGGCAAACGCGGGGCTGCGCACACGAGGGGGGTATCCCCGGCCGCGGGCAGCTTTCGCAATGCCGGATGGTCGCCATCTGCCAGAGCCAGCAGTCGCGGAGGCGGCGCTTGGGCGAGCAACCTGCCCGAGATGCTGCGATCGATGACCGGCTCGAGGCCGGTCTGGCTCTGGATGCTGCGCGGTCTGAGATCGGTCCAATGTTCGGGCGAAGCCAGCACAACGGTGTCGGCTTGATTGTAGTTGAAGCCTCGACCATGGGGGAGCGCCAAGGGGGCGATGCGGCGGTGCATTTCTGCTGGACGGCGACTGGTTCCCAACAGCAGTGGCCAGTTCTCGTGTGCGGCCGCGGCCAGCTGCCGTATTTTACCGGAGTCCAGGAAGTTTTGACTGTGCTGGCTGACGTGAAGCAGGTGGTCCTCGACGTCGGAGATCGAGGCCCCGAGAATTAATCCCGACCCGTCATATCCTTCGGCCGCAATGAATCGCCCCAACTCATCGAGACATTGCCCGGCCTGGACGAAATAGCCGCCATGCGGGGGCAGGACGTCGAGCCCGGCACGATAAGCCGCGAAGCCTTCTATCCTTTGCCGGGCGTCGCGACAGCGGTCGCCCCGATCGACATGGAATCGGAACCGGGCATGACGCCCTTTCTCGGCAAGAAAGCCTTCGGCAACATATCGGTGCGAACCGGTGAGAGCCGCCTCGATGTCGGCAATATCGGTGGTGAAAAACTTTGCCGTTGTGACAAGGCGGAGAAAGTAATCATGCAGCGGCCGGGGCATCGTGACGTATACTCACATGGCTTCGGCAAAAAACTCGCGATTTTCCAGTTGCGCGCAGCCTGCCGCGTTCGTCAAGTGCCGATTTTACTACCCTTAATGCTGCCTTCGGGCTGGGTGTCCTCTCGCCTCAGGAGCACCATGTCTGAGTGCTGACGATGCGGGCACTGAGCGAGTGACAGCCTGTACGTTTTGACACTCGATGTGTCGACACCCGACGCATCGACTAAGGCGATAGCCGATAGCCGATAGCCGCTAACGCGATCGTCGTCGTATGGACGTCCAGCGACATAACTGGTGAGCCGGGCGGGGTTCGAGCCAGCAACCATATCATCGAACATCACATGCCCACTAGTTTGGTAGATTTCCAAATTGGGCTGCGATCGAGTCCGCCACGATCAAAAACTCACAATCATCCATACAGTCATGGGGATCAGTGGTGCCGCGGAGAGGACTCGAACCTCCGACCCACGCATTACGAATGCGTTGCTCTACCACCTGAGCTACCGCGGCAAACGATGAGCAGTGGAGCACGACTCCACTCGAATAGGTCGCCTGATACTCCAACGGCGCCCTTCGCGCAAGTCGGGCGAGAGTCGGCCGCTACTTCTTCTTCAGGCCCAATCGGTCCACGAGCGCCGCCAGTTCTGCGCGGTCGGCCAACAATTGTCGGTCGAGCATGGCGCCCGACGTCGTCGCTTTGTCGTAAAGCGCGTTTTTCTGCGCGATATCGACGTAGCCCGGCGTCTGGCTGGCAGCGAGAAAGGCCTCGATCAGCTTCTTGGAGACGGGCGCGGGCAGGCCCTTGGGCGCCAGCAGATACTGGATCGCGTTACCTTTGAGACCGTAGCCGAGTTCCGCCAGCGTCGGCACATCGGGCGCTACGTCGGCCCGGTCGGCCTCGAATGAGGCGAGCAGCCGCAGCGCCCCGTCGCGAACCTGTGGCGCCCATCCGCCTGCCGCGAAAGCTCCCGCCGTGATGTGTCCGCCGAGCAACGCCGTGACGACCGGCGCGTCGCCCTGGAACGGCACGATGTTCGCGTCGACCTTCTCGTGCGCCAACAGCGCGCGTAGCATCAGATCGACCGACGTGCCCGCCCCCGGAATTCCCAGCGACAGCTTGCCGGGATTGCTGCGCGCCGCCGCGATGAAGTCCTTCAGCGTCTTGTGTGGACTGTCCTTGGAGGTCGCCATGCCCACGCGCTGACGACCGACCATCAGCAGAGCGTCGGTGCTCTCCAGCAGATCCTGCCGGATGTTCTGGAACTGGTGAGCGAGTGTCAGCGCCGTGCTCGGCGTGATCCCGATCGTGTAACCGTCCGGCGCCGACGAGACGATCTCCGAAATGACGACCGTACCGGCCGCACCTGCCTTGTTGATGACGACCACCTCGCCGAGGGAGCTACGAGCTTCCTGCGCCAGCGTTCGTGCCAGAACGTCGGTCGAACCTCCCGGCGGAAAGCCGACCATCAGACGGATGGGTTTTGCGGGAAATGTCTGCGCTGCTGCGCTCGCGAGTGAAGCGATGGCGGCGCACGCGATGACCGAGGCGCCCACGGCAATACGTGCAATCATCAGGCGCATCGGCTTCTCCCATCAGGTCTCATGCATATGTCGCTCGACATGTTCTCATGCCGCCGCCCGATGCTTTAGGTTTATGGCTTGAAACCCGACGACTTGAACACGGGGCCCCAATAGGCGATGTCTCGGTTCACCATCGTGCCCAGCGTTGCCCCCGGCGCGCCGACAGAAACGAAACCGATCTGAGCGAGGCGCGCCTTGTTTTCGGGGGCATTCACGGCGGCGATGAAGTGCTTGCCCAGTTCCGCGGCGATCTTGTCGGGCACCGCTACCGGTGCGAATGCCCCGTACCAGCCCTGCGCGTTGATGTCGAAGCCGGCCTCTTTCAAGGTCGGCACGCCATCGAGAAACGGCGAGCGTTTATCACCCGCGGTCGCCAGGATGCGGATGCGTCCCGCGCGATGCTGCTCGATCTGGTCGGGCATCGGCGACAGCATCATCGGCAACTGTCCCGCAACGACGTCGTTGAGGGCGAGCGCCGCCCCCCGATAGTGCACCGGCACGAGGGTGATCTTCGCGAGTTCACCGAGTTTCACGCCGATCAGGTGCAGGCTCGAACCAGCTCCGGGCGTGCCGTAGGAGCCCTTACCCGGTTCCTTGCGCACCGTCTCGATCAACTCCTGCAGCGACTTCACCGGCAGCGCCGGACCGACCGCGAGCGAAAGGTCCTGACTGACGAGATGCGCGAGCGGCTTGAAATCCTTCTCGGGATTGTAGCCGGGATCGGCATTGTAGAGAGGGATCATGGTCATGACCGCCGAAGGCACTACGATCAGCGTGGACCCGTCGGCTTCCGCACCCACGACGCTGCGCGTGCCGGTTATGCCGCCCGCGCCGGCACGGTTCTCGACGATGACGGTGCGCCCGGTCTGCGTCTGCAGGGCCGCGCCGACGATCCGCGATACCGTGTCGCCCGCGCTGCCCGCCGGGAAGGGGAACACGATCTTGATCTGCCGGGGGAGATCCTGCGCGGTGGCTGGAAATGCTCCAGCAACTGAAAGTGCGGCCGACAACAGCAGTGCCGCCCCTAGGCCGAGCCCAAAATCCCGGCGCGCATCGGTGGCGCGTCCATCGGTGGCAGAAATCATTGCCGCCTCCCCTGTGATGCAAGCCGCATTGAACGTCCGCGGATGCTTACCCGGCCAATGTGACGACTTGCCCGAGCCCTCGTCAAGCCATCTGTCGACAGCCATCTGTTCACCGACCTGCTTCATCCAGCGCCGCCTCGAACATTCATTGGCGGATCTTCGTATGCGACAACCAACCTAAGCGGTTCGTTTACGGTGTTGGCCTAGCGTTCGCCCCGCGGGCGTCGTGTGACTGGCCGCCGAGCGCGCCGGACACGAGAAACGATTGATGTCGACACAAGTCAGAATACCCGGACACTTCACCGCGCTCGACGGATGGCGCGGCATCTGTGCCATTCTCGTGGCGATCTACCACTTCCACACGACGAGCCACCTCAGCCAGTCCGGTATCGTCCGGAACTCCTACCTGTTCGTCGACTTCTTCTTCGTCCTCAGCGGCTTCGTCATCACCTACGCCTATATCGACCGCCTTTCGACGCTGCGCGATGCCGGCCTGATGCTGTGGCGGCGACTGGGCCGGCTCTGGCCGCTTCACGTCGCCGTCCTCCTCGGCTTTATTCTGCTCGAATTGGCCGTGCCCGCATTGTCGATGCTACTGGGCGTCAAGCGCTCGGCCTCGGCCGCGTTCGATCCGGCGACCTCGGCCACGCTGTGGGGCATTCCGACCAATCTGCTGCTGATCCACGGCTTGGGGCTTCACGACCGCCTAACGTGGAACCATCCGAGTTGGAGCATCAGCACGGAGCTTTGGACGTATGTGATCTTCGCACTGACCGTGGTCCTTTTGCGTCGACGCACCGTGATCGCCGCCGGTCTGCTGGTGGCCGCCTCGCTCCTGATCCTTTCGGCGTTCTCCACGCGCTACATAGGCGTCGACTACGATCTCGGCATTTTCCGCTGCATCGCAGGCTTTTTCGTCGGTCATCTGGTCTTCAGGCTGGTGCGCGCCGTGCCGGTGAGCCTGCCGCAACCCACGCTGGTCGAGGTGATCGGCCTGGCCGCGATGGTGCTTTTCGTCGTCGGCGCTGGGCATACGGCGCTCGAGTATCTCGCGCCGTTCGTCTTCGGCGTGATCGTCTGGATCTTCGCGCTCGAGCGAGGTGCCGTGTCGTACGTCCTGAAATCGCGGGCACTGGCAGCCCTCGGCCTCGTCTCGTATTCCATCTACATGGTGCATTCGCTGGTGATCGCCGTTGCCCATCGAGGGGTCAGCGTGATCGAGCAGATCGGCGGCGTGAAAATCTCGCAGGTCGTGGAGTACGCAGGCGAACGCACGATGGTGATCTCGTTCGGAACCGCTTGGACGATGGACGCGCTCGTCTTGCTCTACGTGGCGGTCGTGATCGCGATTTCGATGGTGACGTGGCGCTACATCGAGATGCCCGCGCAGCGCTGGTGGAACGGCGCTTCCGCCGCGCCCATTCCTGCTGCGGTCGAGCCGGTTACTGTAGAAGAAGAGCATCATCCGAGCAGACGGGTTCGCTTGCGCGATTCCCCGGCCGGCTGAGGATGACGGAGCTACGAACGGCTAGAGCAGGAACAGTTTCAACCGAGCATTCGATCGCTGATGCGATTCCGGCTGCTCGTGTTGCGATGAGCGGCAGCGCCGGCCATGCCGGATCAGGAAGCTGAACCGGCTGCTAAGTCGCCCGGTGACATGAGGCGGAGCCAGGCGAGGCGGGCCAGGAACACCGCGTTGCCCACGAGATACCGGTTCGCGAGGCGGCGCGGTTCGAGCGCTAGTCGCCATGCCCATTCCAGACCAGCCTTGCGCAGTGGCAGCGGCGCGCGCGCGATGCGGCCCGAGTAGTAGTCGAACAGCCCGCCGACGCCGAGCACGACGGGAACCTTCAGACGGCGACGATTGCGTGCCATCCACACCTCCTGGTGCGGCACGCCCAACGCCACGAGCAGGATGGATGCCCCGCTGGCGTTGATCTCGTCGATCACGCGCTGCTCGTCGTCGGCCGCGCTGATGTAGCCATGATGGGTGCCGCTGATGACGAGGTCGGGGATCTGAGCCTTCATGTTGGCGGCGGCGGCGGCCGCGATCCCGTCGCGTGCTCCCAGCAGATAGAGGCCCTGCCCGGTCCGGGCGGCGTCGCGGCAAAGCACGGGGAAAAGATCCGTGCCGTTCACATTCTCCAGGAGGTCGGTGCCTGCAACCCGGGCGGCGATGCGCACGCCAGCACCGTCGGCGAATACCCGGCTCATGCCGGCGACCGCCGCCCGGTACTCGCCGGAACGATACGCGACGTTGACGCAATGCGCGTTGAGAAAGGCGACGTCGGTCACGATGCCATGGGCGGCGCGCTGCACGATCCACGATGCTGCACCCGCAAGGCTGGTATCGGTGATCTCGAGGCCGAACAGCTTTATGTTGCGGTCGTCGCGTCGCGTGACGGCACCGCCGTGCCAGTCGTCGGAAACTTGCTGAGACATTCTGCTACGCCTTGAACCTGTGCCGGCAGCGTCTTTTGGCGACGCCACTCTTTTGCTGGGTCCACTATCCGACGGCGGGTGCTGCCGACCCTTTAACCGAAGGAGCCCGGTCCGACCGAACTTCGGAGCATGGTGCAGAAAGGCTCGATGAATTCGGTCGAATTCGAATGATCTCCGAGAGAATGGCATAAGGCGATCTCGGTTGCGAGGCACCGAACCTTAACCGAAGTCTGCGACTACTGGGGCGAGGCACGGCCCATCCGGGCGCGGCCGAAGCGAGACCGAGTATGCGTAGCCCGGCGTTCAGCGTCGTCATTCCCTGCTACAACGTAGCCGCCACGATCGAAGAAACGATCGCGAGCGTGGCCGCGCAGACCTGTGCCGACTTCGAGATCGTCGCCGTTGACAACAACTCGACGGACGGCACGGCCGCTGTGTTGCTGCAACTTTCGCTCGCCGAGCCTCGGCTGCGTGTCGTATCCGAGACGGCTCAAGGCATTTGTGCCGCTCGCAATACCGGCATCGGAGTGGCGCGTGGCGCGTTCATTGCGCTCCTCGACGGCGACGATCTCTTCGATCCCGATTACCTCGAAAGTCATGCGCGCAATCTCGCGAGCGGTAGCGTCGGCGTTTCGTATTCACGCATTCGCCTCGTCGACCGCACCGGCCGACCGACCGGCAACGTCACGAACCCGCCGATGTCAGGTCTCGATGCGGCAGCCCTCCTCTGCTCGAACCCGTGCACGTCGATCGTCGTGGTGCGGCGCGAGGTGTTCGAGAAGGCCGGCTATTTCGATCCGAGCCTGAGGCGAATGGAAGATCAGGAATGGCTGTTCCGCGTGGCAGCCGCCGGTTTCGCGTTCCGTGGCATAGATCGTCCGATCGCAAGCTATCGCATCTCGCCCGGTGGTTTGTCTCACGACATCGCCCGGATGCTCGAGGCGCACGAGCAGATGCTCGAAGCGGCGCGGCTCATCGCGCCGGAACTCGTCGCGCGTCACGGCCGTCTGTCGACCGCCGCAATGCTCCGATATTGCGCACGCCGCGCTCTGGACTTCGACACGGGTGACAGCGGAGCACGCGGCTACCTGTGGCGCATGTTGCTCACCGCACCTGATCTGGTGCTTCGCGAGCCTTTCGCGACCGCCAAGACGATCGCCGCCGTGCTCGTGCCGAGACTGACCGGTTTGATCGTCCGCCGTTCGGCTCGGCTTCGAACGGGAGATGCATGATGCAGCCGCGTGTCAGCGTTGTTATTCCGCTCTATCAGACCGAGCGCTATATCCAGCAGGCTCTGAATTCGGTGCTTGCACAGACGTTCCGGGACTTCGAGGTGATCGTCGTCGACGACGGCTCGCGTGACGATGGCCCGGCGATCGCACGGGCGTGCTCCGACCATCGTGTCCGCGTCGTCACCCAGGAGAATCGCGGCCTCGCAGGGGCGAGAAATACCGGCATCCGCAACGCCCGCGGCGACCTTATCGCCCTCATCGATGCCGACGATCTCTGGGACGAGAAGAAGCTGGCGCGTCATGTCGAACATCTCGATGCCGAGCCGGCGCTCGACGTCAGCTTCTCCGCCTCGCGCCTGATCGACGACGATGGATGCGACGTCGGCCTCGTGCAGAGCCCGCTCGGAAGCGGTCTAGAGGACGTCGACTTCTTCTGTCGCAATCCCGTCGGTAATGGCTCGGCGCCGGTGCTGCGCCGCCGCGCGCTGGATCGGATCGAGTTCTTCGATCCGGCGCTCGATCGCGCCTGCTGGTTCGACGAAGCGTTCCGGCAGTCCGAGGACATCGAATGCTGGATGCGTCTCAAGGCAAAGGGTAAGTGTCGCTTCGGCTTTGTCGACGCCCCGCTGACATTGTATCGCGTCAACAGCGGCGGGCTCTCTGCGAATGTCGAAGCGCAACTCGCCACGTGGCGGCGCTTTCGTGACAAGGTCGCGACCTACGCTCCCGATCTCGTCGCTCGCTACGGCAGCCGCGCCGAAGCCTATCAGCTTCGCTATCTCGCACGCCGTGCCGTCAGATCGCGTGATCGCAGCCAGGCGCTTTCGCTCGCGCTGGCGTCGCTCCGGACGTTTCCGCGGACGCTGATAGAGGAGCCGGCGCGCACGTTGGCGACGCTCGGTGCAGCGATAGCGAAGCGCGTTCTCGCTGCGGGCGCATTCGAGCGTCTCGAACTCGCAGCGTTGCGTTGGGCAGCACAGCGCCCCGGCATGCGACTCTGATCGCACTCGCTTCTCGATCGACGCGCCGCCTATCCGGACGGAACCTCCGCCATCAGCCGACGTGCGTGCGCGAGCAGCCGGTGCGGCGCATCTCCGTTGCGCGGATGTCCATTTCATTAAGAGTGGATTCGCTTTGGAACACTCGAAGTTCGAGACGCATCGAATTGTTTTTGTTCCGACAAAGTCTCCTTAACCACAGTGGGTCAATGTGGTCCTGTAGCAGTCTGTAACGCGTTGTAGCTTCGGGAGTACGGCCGTGCTGTCCAGCATGGTGTCCAGATCAGTCGAACGAGTACTCGGGGATCGCCTCCTGCGTGGTTTCGGCGCGTTGGGGATCGGCGAGTTGTTCGTACGCGTCTCACGGGTCGCGACAACGATCATCCTCGCGCGCTATCTCAGCGCCGCCGAACTGGGAATCGCTGCCACCGCGCTGGCGTGTTTCGAGCTGGTCCGTGTCCTCGCCAACGGCGGCATCGGCCAGATGGTCGTCCGGGCTCCGGATGATCGTCTCGCCGCCACCTGCAACACCGCCTACCGGCTGTCCTGGCTCGTCTGCGGGATAATGGCCGTCGTGCAAGTTTCCGCCGGCCTCGCCATCGCATATGCCACCGGGCGCGAGGAATTGCTGGGGCTCATCGTATGCCTTGCCGGCGTCTATGGGTTCATGCCCTGGGGCATGGTCCACGGTTGGTTGCTTCAGCGCCAATATCGGATGGCGAACCTGTCGGCGATCAATGCCACCCAAGTCGGCACCGACAATTTCATTACGGCTGTCCTCGCCGTCACGGGGTTTGGAGCGTGGGCCGTCGTATTGCCCAAGCTGCTGACCGCGCCGATCTGGCTCGCGGGCACGCGGATGTCGATCGTCTGGAAGCGTGATCCGTCCGCCGGCTTCATTCCGATTTCCGAGGTTTTCGCCTTCGCGGGGCCAATTCTCGTGAGCGAGATGCTGGTCGCCGTCCGCTTCAACATCGACAAGTTGATCGTCGGCGCCATGCTCGGCATGGAAGCGCTCGGCATCTACTACTTCGCCTTCAGCGCCGGCTACGGCCTGAGCCTCGTTCTGACCAGCGCCCTCGCCGCGGCGAGCTTCCCTCATTTGGCGGATCATCGCCTGAGTGCAAAGGAGTTGCTCGCGCGGTTCGACAAGGCGCTGTTCGGTCTTGGGGCGTTGATCACCGCCCTCATCGTTCTCCAGGCCGCAGCGGTGTTCGTCTATGTGCCGATACTGTTCGGTGAGAAGTGGGCGCCGATGACGCCGATCGTTGCCGTGCTCTGCCTGTCCGCAGCATCGAAGGCGTGGGCGGATCTTTCGACCCAGCTGTTGCGCGCTGCCGGCTATCCAGGCCGCGAGATGGCCTTGGCCATGATCTTCACGATCGTCGTGCTCTGTTCGCTCGCTCTCGGCTTGACGCAGGGTCTGTTCTTCGGTGTCGCGGTTCTGACGGGCGTGACGATATCTATGCAGTTGGCGATGACGATCTGGGCACGCCGCTTCGTCATGCGCGCGGATGACAGTACAGCCCGTCCACCTATCGCCGGTATCGATATCGGGGTGCGGGCATGACCACGATGAACGCACCGAAGACCCAACCGCCCGCACTTCCCGGCCAGGCCGGGGAGCAATCCGGCAAGCAGCAAGGCCGCCGCTTCGACGCGCGAGCCCAACAGCGCCGCATCGAAGCCGTGTTCAACAAGCCGCCGTCTCGCGGCAAGCTCTCCCTGGCCGCGATCGGGCTGATCTGGACCGCGGCAGCTGCCTACTACTTTCTCGTTCCGTCGACCTACGTCAGCAAGTGGTCGATGATCCTGCCGACGTCGAACAGCAGTTCGACCGTGCAGATCGACACGATCGGCCAGACCTCGACCACACCGACGCAGCCTTTCGGCACGCTGCAGTTGAGCCCCAAGGCTATCTATCGCGAAATCGCCTCGAGCGATCAGGTTCGCCAGATCGCCGCGGACATCATGAAGGTCGACCAGCGCCGGATGGGGAAGATCCGCATCAAGGCTGTCGACGAAACCTCGATGCTGTTGTTCCAGATCACCGGCGGATCGCCCGAGCTTGCGCGCGGCTTCGGCCGCGCGATGATCGAAGCGCTCGGCATCCAGCTCGACCGGCTGCGGCGCGACGAGCAGGAGAAGCGCGCGAAGATCGTTCGCGACAACCTGAAACACTACCAGTCGAACGTCGAAGCGACCCAGGCCCGTATCCAGGAGTTCCAGCGCGAAACCGGGCTGATGTCGATCAACCAGTTCAACGAATCCTCCTCGACTGCCGAGCTGTTGCGTCGCCGTCAGGCCGAGCACAAGAGTGAGATCGAGCGCCTTTCCGCTGAGCAGGCGCGGCTGATGTCGCGGCTGGGCGTGGAGCCGGCAGCCGCGGCGGCCGGATTGCGCCTCGCAGCCGATCCGGCATTTGCGCGCATAGCCAACGCATTCGCCGAAGCGTCGACCTCGGTGAACGAGAACAACCTGTTGCTCGGGCCGAACCATCCCGCTCGCATCATTGCTCGCGCCAAGAGCGACAGCGCTTATGCCGAGCTCACGCGGATGGCCCGTACGGCCCGGATCGAGCCCTCGATCGATCTGCGCAGCCTGCTGATGATGATGAACACGTCGAACCAGTCCGACATGTTGCGCACGATCGTCGCCAACGAGGCGGCCATCAATGGCCGCCGCAACGAGCAGAAGTCGATCGAGACCGAACTCGCGCGCATAGAGCAGGATGTCGGGCGGCTCGGCGGGCACGCCTCGCGGCTCGAGGCGCTGAAGAAGGATCAACTCGTCGCCGAGGCCGTGTTGACCTCCGCGATGGCGCGTCTCGATACGAATCGCAGCGATCTCTATTCGTCGTATCCGCTGGTGCAGGTGCTGGCCGAGCCCGACCTGCCCGAGAATCGTAGCCAGCCCAGGCTCAGTTATGCCCTGGTCGCCGGCATCTTTGGAACACTGATGGTCTTGATGGCCTGGGGGGCCGCATGGATAGGCGCCAGCTTCAGCCGGAGACGCTCGAAGAGCGCCTGATTTACTGGACGATCTTGTCGACCTGGGGCCTCTGGCTCCTGGGCGCTCTATATATCGTCGGACCCGTTCTCGGCATCGTCTTGCTCGGCATCGTGATCGTGCGTGGTTTGGGGATCTCCCCCGAGCCCCTGCGCGTGTCCTATCTGCCGGTCAGTGTCGGTCTGTGGATCGGCGGCATGCTGCTGATGCTTTTGGCCCTGATCGTGGCCCATCTCGATTACGAGTTGGGTCTCATGCAGACCATCAAGTCGATCATCGGTTGGGGGAAGGGATGGGCTTTGCTGGCGGTCTACATCGTGGCCGGCACCTATCTGAGCATTCGGCCTGCATTGGTCTATCGCGCGACCGGCATCCTTGCGGCCCAGACGCTGGCGTTGGCGCCGCTGTTCATCCTGGCTGCCTTTGCCGGCCTGCCGACATTGCTCTACGTCTCGCCGCTGAGCATCGTCGGGGGGCCTGGACCCGAGTTCTTCGACGTCACGCTCTACAGCGATAACGATACGTCCGGAACGTACCGCTGGCGCTTGTTTTCGCCGTGGTCGACGGCTGCCGCATTCATCGCCGCCATCGGCTTCGTCTTCGCCCTCTATGACCGGTGGCGCATTTGGAAGATCATCGGTGTGGTCTCTGCCCTCGTCGTCTGCGCGATGGCGGGGTCGCGAACGTCGATCGTGGCGCTTCCCGCGATCCTCGTCACGCTGTTCGTCGTCGCGAACGTGCGCAGCCCCGTTCTGCTGCTCATGGCCGCGTTTGCCGCAGTGATCGCGATCCTGTTCACGGACCAGATCGAAATGCTCCTCGTGGATTCATACGAGAGCTTCAAGGGCGCGCGTGCAGCGTCCAGTCGTGTGCGCGCCGCTCTGGCCAGCATCGCATATCATCGCTGGGAAACCGAGGCGCCGATCTTCGGGCACGGCATCGTCGAGCGCGGTCCCCACCTCGTTCAGTATATGGCGATCGGCTCACATCACACGTGGCATGGTCTGCTGTTCGTGAAGGGCGCCGTCGGCTTTGCAGCACTCGCCATTCCGCTGGCCTGGACCTTCGTCGAGCTGTGCTTCAAGTCGCAGACCGACCGGGTCGCACGTGCTGCACTCTGCGTGATCGTGGCCTTCGTCCTGTTCTCGTTCGGTGACAACCTCGAGATCGTTTCTTACCTGATCTGGCCCGGTATGGTGGTTCTCGGGGTCGCACTGTCACGCCGCTATCGCAGCCCATTCGCAAGCCAACTCGGCGCACGGGAACCCACACCTTTTGCTTACGCATAGGGAAGCGGTGCAAAAAGACGTCCTGTCGTCCGCGACCACGTGCGAGCCAACGGCAGTGTCCGATCGTCAGCGGTCGCCGTTGGCGACCGGATGACCGGACGAAACTGCTCTCACGCCAAAGGAATATCGTTTGAGATTGACGGGCGGATCAGGGCGCGATCGCGCCGCGCGCAGCGGCGGCCGGCACTGCGATCGACTGCAGCACGCCCATGACGTCGCGGAACTCCGAGACGGCACTGTCGTAGCAGGCGATGGAATCGTCCGGCATCAGGAACGGATTGATCGTATCGCGATCCGCGCTGCGCACGAGTTCCTCGACCGAACGCTGGATGACCTCGGTCTCCATGGTCTTGGGATTGCGCGTGATGAGCACCGCATAGCGGCGCGCGTTGGTCGAATAGGAACCACCTACACAACTCGCCTGCACCAGCCCTTGCAGGAGGCGGGTGCCATATGGTGCGCTGCCGGCCGAAAGCGGGCTCTGCACCGTGCTGCCGGTGCTGAAGGATGGCGCGGTCATGTTGGAGTACATCAGGCGGATACCTTGCGGCGTGATCTGCGAGGGGCGCACGAGTGCCGATTGATAGCATCCGGCTTCCTCGACTTGCAGGTGATCGCCGTCGATGAGCGGCATGTCGTCGACGGGCTGGCCCGTGAACACACCGCGCCAGTCGAGCAGCGTCGACTTGCCGGCGCGGACGAGCTTGACCCGCGACAGGTCGGCATCGGGGCGCACGCCGCCGGCCGCACGTAGCGCTGCGGGTACGAAGCGCTCCATCGGACTGTCGCCGAACTTCGCCAGCGCGCGATCGAGCTTGTCGCTGTCCTTGATGCCCCCGATCGCGTGGCGCCCCGGATTGAAGACCGAGCCGGACACCGTGACGTTGACCGGCGCGTACTGGACGGGCCGGACAGCAAGGCGCAGACCTTCGCGCGTGAAGATGCCCGCACGCAGATACTGCCGCTCGATAGCCGAGATGAGTTCGGCGTTGGTGAGCCCGACCGCCGGCACTTGGCCGGCGAAGGGCAGGATGATCGTGCCGTCTGCGTTGATCGCATAGTCGCCGGAGAATTCCGCCGAGCCGTAGACCAGAATGTTGATCCGGTCGCCCGGCGAATACCGCATCGGGCTGAGCTGCGGTCCACCGAGCTTTCGCGCGCCTGGCGTAGCTGGCATGATGAAGGCCGCCGTTCCTGCTGCGGGGCAAGCACGGTCGACATAGCTCAAGGTCTTCCGGCTGGGGCCGCGTGGTGCTTTCTCGGGTCCGTACAGACTGCCGGAAGCGTTCTGCGGCGGATTGATCCCGACACAGCCGGTCAATGCGGCCAGAGCGAGAACCGCTAGCAGACGCCGGCAGTCGACCGCGCTTTTAGCACTCGGAAGCGCCATGCGCACCTTGGTCCGCAGCGCCGGGGAACAGGCGGCTGCCGGCAGGTCGCAACGCTGGGATCGCGCACTCCGACTCAACGACTTCAATCCCCAACTCGTCTCCACACGCGCAGGACATGCCGCAACGGCGCGTGGATCCGCCAAAACGATGCCGGCGAGGAAAGTGGCGCCCGGTCAGGAGCGACTGATCCTCGTCTATGGACCAACGGGAGAGCGGGGCCGAATGAGCGGTCCATCCTCCGGAGGTCGCCGCTACCTTGAGGCTGAGGTGGTTAATTTAGGTTGAAAGTCTGCACCGCTGCAGAACTGCGGCACCGGACAGGCCCCGTCGAATGAAACGACGTACCGCGGACGCGGAAACCCAGAAACGCCTTCGCATTTCTCCGGCCGGATGAACGCGCTCTGTCCTTCACGCGAAAACGGCGGGTTCGGCCATCGAGGCCCCCGCCGTCCGAATTCCAACTAAAGCGCGAGCAGGGCGCCTGAAGCAGCTAGGGTCTCAATTGCCCGCTTGTGCTGTCCGATTATTGAGCACCGTCTGGGCGCGCCGGTTTTGTGACCAGCAGGAAATGTCGTTGCACACGGCCACGGGCCGTTCCTTACCATAGGAGACGTGGCGCACGCGCTGAGCGGGCACACCATTGCGCGTCAGGAAGTCACGCACCGCCACAGCGCGGCGCGCACCGAGCGCGATGTTGTATTCACGGGTACCACGCTCATCGGCATGTCCCTCGACGGTGATAGTGTACTGCGCGTACTGCTGCAGCCAGCGCGCCTGCTTGCTCAACGTCTGCTGCGCCTCGGGCGTGAGATCGCTGCTGTCGGACGAGAAATACACGATGTCGCCGACGTTCTGCGAGAAGTCGCGAGCAGAACCGGGCGTAGCTGGCGCACCCTTACCGCCATTCAGACCGGCCTCGAGACCCTCCTTGTCCTTGTCGGCGCAGGCGGCGACCGAGGCCGCCATGAGGACAGCGGCCATGATTCGCAGAAACCGGCCGAAGGGCGTGGAAATCTCCATGTGTCATTCCCTGTATCTGCCCAACCGCTCGTCTCGAGCGCCGGGCGAATCCCCGAATTGGTCTCTTCGCTGCATAACCGATGCGTCTGGACGGTCCAAGGCGACGCCTTCGGTTATGCCCCATAATCTTCCCGGTACACGGTCAACGCCGGCAGTCAAATCGCACTCCGATCCTTAGCGCCCGGCATCGTGCGTAAACGGCACCCAACGCGGCGACTCGCCGTGACTACAGAATGCGACGATTCCGATCTATTGCCCTTATTGATTCAAAATATGACGTAGGGCGGGCGACATCGCATTGCGTTACGCCAATTGCTTCCCGCTATCGGTGATATCCGCCGCCTTGCCGCGCCCCAGAGAGCGCGTTAGCCCCGTCCGATGCGGTTGCGGATGTTGCAATCGTGTGCCGTGGATTGCCGATCTTCGGCGCGGGCCTGTCGTGGCCGGAAGAATTGTCTCCGATCGACGGCGACATCCGCGGCACCAGGCGACCGCTGCACCGCCGATGCAACAAATCCGGTGCTCTGAACGAACCGCCCGATGACGGCTGCCACACCGGAGTGATCGATTGGCCACACAACGATTCAACCAAGTCCCAAAACGATGAAGACCGCACCTTTCTGCCGAAGCAGTAAGGTACGGTCTTCTAATCTATGGAAACGCAAAGCGTTTCCAATCCAGATTCCGCTATTAGCGGGTCTGGGTAGCAGCCGGCACTTCAGCGCCGAGCTTCATGGGGGTGTGCTCGACTTCACGACGGCATGCACCCAGAGCAACTGCAACGATAGCAGCAGCGATAACGATTGCGCCCTTCATGACTTAGTCTCCTGTTGAGTTTCGACGCGCCAAATATTAGCGAGCGATTTCAGCCGCGGCCGGAACTTCCGCGCCGAGCTTCATCGGCGTGTGCTCGACTTCACGACGGCAAGCGCCGAGCGCCACCGAAGCGATAATAGCCGAGACGATAAGAACACCCTTGAAACCCTGCATCGTCTGCTCTCCTTAATGTTTGGCGATCGCCATTAGTTGGGTACCGGTGTGGCGCTCGCAGATCAAGGACGGAGGCCGATTGGTGGCCCTTTTCCAACCCTGATGATGCGAATATGCCACGCGATGTTTATCCAGCACCCAGGAACCTGGCTCTACGCCGTAACATTATCCACAAGGCACGGCGGGGCTGGCGTCGAAGTCGGCCAGGGCGCAAACCCTGACCTGCCCGCAGTTTGGATGCTGCAGGTTAGCGTACAGTTAACAGGTGTCTCGATTCGACGCACGCGCTACGGTCCTCGAAGGTCCCAAAAGCGCAGCGAGGGCAACCGTCAGGTCAGGAGCGGCGACCAGGCGGGATCGGACGCGAATGATGGCGTCGGCAACTGACGTTCGTTATATCCAGTAATATCAATGGTGTGAAGGCGGGCGCCCCCCTGTGCACCGCGGCTTTCGCGAAAGAACGCCATGACCCGGCCATTAGGTGCCCAGGTCGGGCCTTCGTTGTGAAATCCTTCCGTCAAAATTCTTTCACCCGTACCGTCGGGTTTGATCACGCCGATCAGAAATCCCCCGCTGACCTGCTTCGTGAAGGCGATGTTGTCACCGCGCGGCGACCAGACCGGAGTCGAATACCGTCCGTCCCCCCGGCTCAATCGACGAACACCGGAGCCGTCCAGGCCCGTGATGTAGAGCTGCTGTGTGCCTTCGCGGTCGCTCTCGAACACGAGCTGCCTGCCGTCGGGCGAGTAGCACGGGCTGGTGTCGATGATCTTCGGATCGAGAGGGGTCAGTTGCCGCGACTGGCGCGCGCGCAGGTCCATTTCGACGATTTGCGAGGCGGCGCCCTGGCCGAAGCTCATGACCAGACGCTGGCCGTCCGGTGCGAACCGCGGGGCGAATGTCATGCCGGGCAGGTTCCCGACGACCTCCCGCTGGCCGCTGGCGAGATTCATGATGACGACGCGGGCCTGTTCGCCCACGTAGGTCATGAAGCAGATCTCTTGCTTGACCGGATTGAATCGCGGGGTAAGCACGATTTCGCGCCCCTGGCTCAACGTCCTGACGTTCGCGCCGTCCTGGTCCATGATCGCAAGCCGCTTGGTCCGCTTGTCCTTGGGCCCGGTCTCGTCGACGAATACGATCTGGGTATCGAAATAGCCCTTCTCGAGGGTCAACTTCTCATAGACCTGATCGGCCGTGATGTGCGCGAGGCGCCGCCAGGCCGGATTGGCCAGCCTCTTGCCGTCGATGTTTCGATTGAGCACGACGTCCCACAATCGATATTCGACCTGGACGCGGCCGTCCCCGCCCTGGCTCACCTGTCCGACGACCAGCGCTTCCGCACCGGCAGCCGCCCAGTCGCGGGTGCGCGGTGTCTGGTTCGCGCTGGTGAAGCGCTCGGGAAATCCATTTGGATTGAGAAGCTTGAACAGGCCGGAGTTCTGCAGGTCGGAGGCCAGGACCATCGCGATGTCCCGGCCCAGCTGCGGGTTCGACGAAATGAAATCGGGAATGGCGATCGGTCGCGCCTGGATGTTGCCGGCATCGACCGTAACGCGAGTTTGCGCAGCAGCGTCACGCACCGTCATGGACAGTGGGGCAAGGGCGGCGAAACCGCCCGCCGCAGCTTGCAGGAGTGTGCGACGCGACAGGGAGCAGCGAGTGTCGATCATGTTGTCTCGGCTTTCCAGCCAGCGAATCTGATGCGGCAATTCTGCCGTAAGCCATGTCGGCGGTACATCCAGCCCCTACAATCAGTGCGGGACTGAGCGCAAGTCCACCGTTCCGGCTACGGGGTTATAGCGATCTTTGCGGAGGTTGTGCGGCGCTGTTGTCGAAACCATCCATCCAGGTGGATGTCAGAACATCCGGCTCGGATCGAAATCCACGATCATGTGGTCCCAGCCGCCCTTGTAGAGATCTTTCGGCAGGTCGTAGGCTTGGCACTGCAGCAGCGCGCGCATGGCACTGTCTGCCATGTCCGCATAGAGCAGATCGGAAG
>LNFM01004192.1_pt1 | contig 29365 bp, 29 predicted proteins | sample 596031 | NCBI WGS metagenome assembly LNFM01 (sample SAMN04254537, study PRJNA301005) | activated carbon metagenome | isolation source: dual media filters at the Ann Arbor, Michigan drinking water treatment plant | place: USA: Ann Arbor
GGCCGGTTGAGGAGATGCGGATGCCGGCGTAGTCGTCGATGATGCCGAGGCGGGTGACGCGATCGAGCAGGCGGGCGCGCTCGTCGCGCGCGACGGGCTCGGCGGAGAGGCGCGAAGGCAGGCGCGTGAAATCTTCGAAGGACATTTCGAAAAGGCGCAGCGCTGTTTGATTGCCGAAAAAGAAGACCGGATCGGATTCGGTGCCGTGGGCGACGATGGCTTCGGGCGCGAACCAGAGTGCAGTTGGAATATCGTCTGAGGGCGGGACGAGGTGGTGCGCGGTGAGCGCGTGATAGCTCATCGCGATGCGCGCAATGCGGCTGCGTTGATCGGCGGTCCAATTGGGTATCGGGATTGCGGACATGGCCAATGTGCGTCAGGCGCGCATGGGCGGGGTGAATTTGCGCGCCATGGCGAGGAAGGCTGAGACGTGCGGCGGATGGGGTTCGCGCGCTTTCAGGACGAGGCCGATTTCATGCGTCACGGAGGGGGCGACGATGGGGATGGGCACCAGTTCCATCGGGGCTGCGAAGCGTTCGCCGGTGCCGAGAGCGGCAATGGTGGCGAAGAGGCCCGAGCGGACGTGGACGTGCAGCATCGTCATGGAGTTTGATTCCAGCACGGGCGGGGATTCGATGCCGGCGTCATAGAGGTGGCGGTCGATGATGCGGCGGTTCTGCATGTCGCCCGTCAGGAGGCACAGCGGCAGCCGGCCGGCTTCGGTCCAGGAAATGTCTTTGCGCGTTGCAAGGGGATGGCCGGGCGCTACGAGAAGCACATAGTGCTCGGCGTAAAGTGCGACGGTTTGGAAGCGTTGAACGAGATCGGTTCCGATATAGGTGATGCCGATGTCGATTTCGAGGTTGTCGAGGCCGGAGAGAATGGTGTTCGTCGACATGCTGACGATGGAGAGATGAAGGCTCGTGTGCTTGGCCATGAACGGCAGCGTCATGTCGGGGACGAAGGGAAGGGCCGTCGGGATGACGCCGATGGTGAGCGTGCCGATGAGGCCGCGTTTCAGGCCGTCGATTTCCTGGCGCATGGTGCGGGCGTCGGAAACGATGCGGCGGGCCCAATCGAGGACGCGCTCGCCCTCGGGGGTGAAGCCGCGGAAGCGAGAGCCGCGTTCGACGATCAGAACGCCCAATTGATCTTCAAGGCTTTTGACGGCGGAGGAGAGCGTGGGCTGGCTGATGCCGCAGGTTTCCGCCGCGCGGCCGAAGTGGCGTTCGCGGGAGAGGGCCAGAAGTAGTTCGAGCTTGTCGATCATGGGCGGGGCGGGGCCGGTTGCTGGCCGGGACAGCTATAGCTGCTTTCCGGGCCGCCTGACAGTTTCGCGCCTTGCAGAGCGGCGGGGGAGGGTTCAAAGTTCGCGGCAGGTTAATCTGTCACGCGGAACGACGCCCCATGCAACTCGATGAGCGGCCGGAGACGGAAGAGGTCGTGCTGGTCGATGCCGACAACCGGCAGACCGGGACGGCCGGCAAAATGGCGGCGCACCGCGAGGGTGTGCTGCACCGGGCGTTTTCGGTGATCATCTGGAACAGCGATGGCGGCGTGCTGTTGCAGCGGCGTGCGCTTGCCAAATATCACTCGGGCGGGCTGTGGACGAACGCGTGCTGCGGGCATCCGCGGCCGGGCGAGGCCGTGGCGGATGCCGCGTTGCGGCGGCTGGGTGAAGAGATGGGATTTGACTGTCCGCTGGAGGAGTTCGGAACGATCACGTATCGGGCGGAACTGGATCAGGGGCTCGTCGAGCATGAGTTCGTGCATGTATTCCGGGGGACGTTTGATGGCGCGATGGCGCTGAACCCGGATGAGGTTTCAGAAATCCGCTGGATGACGCCGGACGCCCTGTTGGCGGCTTTCGACGCGACGCCGGAGATCTTTACCGCATGGTTCGTGAAATACATGCGGGCGGGTTGGCCGCTCGATCGTCCGGTGGTTACGACCTGACACACGCGTTAGGGGCACCTTAACCGGCGGCTGGCATTCTTCGGGCAGTTGCGTTTGTCCCGAGGTTTGCGTCCCATGTATGCGTTTTCACGTGCGCGATTGCGCGCGTCCAGCACCAGCTTTGTGAAGCCCGTGCTTGTCATCTCGTTGGCGGCGATGCTTGCCGCCTGCTCTAGTGCCAAACACCCCGCAGGACCGCAGGTGTTCTCCTGGCTGACGCCGGAGCCGCCGCAGCCGGTTGCAATCGTTCAGGCCGAGGCCGAACTTGAGGACGATGGGTTGCCGTCGCAGGCGGCGCCGGCGGCCGGTATTCGCCAGATGCCCGATGATCCGAGCGCGCCGTGGAGCCCGAACTATGGGCGCAGCGCGGCGGGTGCGGGCGATGTTGCGGCGTCACAGGATGCATGGCGGGCTGAGGCGCGGGGCGCTACCGCGCCGGGAAGCGTCGCGGAGGATGACGGACTGCCGCCGATCAAATCTCCCGAAGAGGCGGGCGTGATGGTGCAGCCGCCGCCGCGCCGGATGCAGGGCGCATCGCTGGCGTCACCGTGGCGGACGTGTTCGTCGGCTGATAGCTGGAAGTGCGCGCGGTAAGGCGGTAGCGTTCCGACACGCGTGCCGCGGAGAGTGTGAGTGGCCGGTCTGCCTGTCATTGAGCGGTATTTGGCGCGGCCGCGTGATGTGCGGGCGCTCGGTGACATCGAGCGCATTTTTTTTCAATCGAGCGGGACGACAACGTTTGAATCCGATGAGGCGCGGGCGGCGTTTCAGGAGCGGTGGCTGCAGCGCTATCTGACGCACGACGCCGCGCATGCGTTTCTCGCGGTGGTGAATCCCGGACGCGGGGATGAGGCGGTGGCGGGATATCTCGTCGGGTCGCTGGATGATCCGGCGCGGGCGTCTAGGTTCGATGATCTGGGGTACTTCAAAACGATGGCTGAGTTGACGGCGCGGTATCCGGCGCAATTGCATGTGAACATCGACGCGGATTGGCGCGGGCTGGGTGTGGGGCGGGCCTTGGTGGACGCCTTTTGCGATCATGCGCGGGCGGCGGGTGCGCCGGGCGTGCATGTGTTCACGGGGAGGGGGATGCGCAACGTGCGCTTCTATGAGGCGGCAGGGTTTGCCGAGGCCGGTGCTGTCGCGTGGAATGGGCATGAGATCGTGATGCTGGCGCGTGGGCTTGGCTGAACTCAGATGACGGGTTTGGCTAACCGTGCGGCGATGAATTCGCCGATGGCGAGCGCGGATGTAAGCCCTGGGCTTTCGATGCCGTAGAGCGCGACAAGATTTTTGCAACCGTGCTGTTCGGGACCATGGATGGCGAAGTCGTGCGCGGGGGAGCCTTGAGGTCCGAGCTTGGGGCGGACGCCGGCGTAAGCGGGCGTGAGGCGGGTTTCGAAGAGGTCTGGCCAATAGCGGCGGATGGCTGTGGCGAACGTTCGGCGGCGGGTGCCATTGGGATCATCGAATGTGGTGGAGGGCGCTGCGCACCAGGTGACATCGGGGCCGAATTTGGCGTCACCATTTGTTGACAGCGTGAAGTGGATGCCGAGGCCGGCGCTGGAGGGCAACGGGTAGATCAGGCGCGAGAAGGGCGCGTCGCCGGGAAGCGAAAAATAGTGGCCTTTGGCGAAAAGGGTTTGCGGGATGGGGTAGGGGAGCGGTGGCGTCACAAGGTTTGCGAGTTGAGTGGCGGACAGGCCGCCGGCGAGAACCAAGGTGCGGCAGGTGATGGCCGCTTCGCAGCCCTGACTGACGGCGACGATGCGGAAGCAGGCCGCTTCGCGTTCAATGGCGACGGCAGTGGTGCCGGTGGCGACCGTGCCGCCGCGATCGATGAAGCGCGCTTCGAGGGCGAGCATGATGCCGGTGCTGTCGACGACGGCGGTCGAGGGGGAGTGGAGGGCCGCGATACAGGCGAGGCCCGGTTCCATCGCTCGAGCTTGGGCCGCGGTCAGTTGGCGAACATCGGTCACGCCATTTTCTCGGGCCTTGGAAGCCAGAGCGGAAAGGGCTGGGATTTCGCTGTCGTTACAAGCGACGATGAGTTTGCTGAGGGGCTGGTAGGGTACGCCGGCTTCTGAGCAGAATAATCGGAGACGCTGGCGGCCTTCGACGCAGAAGCGGGCCTTCAGGGAGCCTGTTGGATAATACAGGCCGGCGTGGACAACCTCGCTGTTGCGGGCGGTGGTTTCCTGGCCGAGGCGGGGGTGCCGTTCGATCAGAAGGACATCGCCACAGCGTTGGCTGCACGCTTCGGCGGTCGCGAGGCCGACACACCCGCCCCCGATGACGATGGTTTCAAAATCCACTGACAATCAACAGCCCCGCAGTTTCGATTTCCCCTCTGATTTCGCATGATAATAGCGAAATGTTCTGGCCTTTATCCACAGGCGATCAAAAGCTGAACAAAGCGCTAGGAACAAAGAGCGAATCAGTGGTGAGCGCCGAACAGATTCCAAAAGGGCCCGGCAAGTTATGGCCTGCCGGGCTCGAATGGGCGTGCGTGGGCGTGGTGCAGTTAAAGCGGTTCAGAGGCCGTTTCGTCCGCCGTTGCTTCGACCATCGCTGCGGGAGCGGGCTCGGCACGCGGTGGCGGAGAGCGATCGGGAAGGCCGAAGCCGGCGGTGGGATCTTCTGTGCGGCGGGATTTGCCTTCGAAGTACGCGCCCTGCTCGATGGCGAGCGTCAGATGATAGATGTCGCCTTCAACCCGGCTTGACGACTGAAGCAGGACACGTTTGCCGCGCACCGATCCCATGACGTGGCCGCGGACGACGACTTCATCGCCGACGATGCCACCCGTGACGGTCGCGCGTTCACCGACAAGGACGTGCGAACCGTGGATATCGCCGTTGATCTCACCTTCGATCTGGACTTCGCCACGCGAGACAAGGTTGCCGGTGATTTGCAGTTCGGGGCCGATGATGGAGGGTGTGCCACGCTCGCTCGACCGCAAGGCGCTACCGATCGGGCGGGTGGGAGGGGCGCTGGTTTGAGGCAAGGTGGGTGGTTGTGATGCTGAACCGAAACCGGATTTCGTTTCGCTCTCCGGCTTTCTGAAATTTGGCAGCATCGAACGCCTCCCTCAACCAAACGCTTTACCCGGTGATCGTCGGCATAAAGCGCAATTCCTGCGCGAATGTGACGGTCATCTAACGGCCCGCAATTCCCCATTACCGGCCCAGATCACTCGCACGGCTAACACGTTTTCGGACGCAGGTCACGACGCTCAGTTGCGGACTAAGTCAACATGCCATCGCTTGCGGCAGCTTGCCTGTGCGGTGTGCGGTGAGCGCCCAATTGTGCGCCGGTTCGCTCATGATTTCAGGTCTTTGACAGCTTCCAGGACTTCGTCGGCGTGACCGGGAACCCTAACTTTGCGCCAGACTTTGACCAGCTTACCCTTGCCATCGATCAGGAAGGTGGAGCGTTCGACGCCCATGTACTTCTTTCCGTACATGGATTTCTCGACCCAGACGCCATAGGCCGTCGCCGCCTCCTTTTGCTCATCTGCCAAAAGGCGAACGGTGAGGTTGTGCTTGCAGCGGAATTTGTCGTGGCTCTTCACGCTATCGGGAGAGATTCCGTACACGGCGGCGCCGGCTTTTGCGAAAGCGGGCGCGAGATCGCTGAAGTCTTTGGCTTCACACGTGCAGCCCGAAGTGTCGTCCTTGGGATAGAAATAGATGACGACCGGTTGGCCTTTCAGCTTGGACAATTTGACCTCGGATCCGTCATCGGCAGGAAGCTTGAAATCGGGAGCCTTGGTACCCTCTTCGAGCATGGGGATGTGCCTTTCTTTTGTCGCTTTTTCACCTGTACTTGCCATGGAACGGAACTTAGCCGATCCCGGTTCAAGAGACAGTTGATTCGGCGCGGTTTTTTGCCAGTTCGAGCGAACGTGTGCGGCTGCGGATTGATGGGCTCGACTGCGGTGGCGATTGGGTCCGCTGGTCTGTCATTTCTGGCGGCAATCCCATATCACACGAAGGGGATCGTGAAGGGTGGATAATCCGAATTGGACGGAGCAACAGCCGCGAACGGCGGCATCGCGCACCGGCCGCACCCGAACATCGCCCCCTCCATCACACTCCGATCGACCAGCTCGACTGCGACCGGAGGCGGGCCGCCGGTGGCGGGATAGCGAGCAATGGCCGGCGCCTATGCGGTTGGCCGGACGGATTTTGATCTGGACGGCGCCTGTCATCATTCTCTCCGTGCTCGCTGCGATCGTGCTCTACGTGCGATTGCTGCAAGGTCCGGTTTCTTTGAAGGTCATGGCGGGACCGATCGAGCGCGGCATCAGCGCGGAATTGCACGGGCTGACGGCGAAGGTTGACGACGCCATTCTGCAACGCGGCCCAACGGGTGAGTATGAATTCCAGCTGCGGAATTTGAGGCTGTTCGAGGCGGATGGCAGCGTCGTGGCCTCGGCGCCGGTCGCGGGCGTTGCGCTCGATCTGGCGCAGTTGATGATGTTTAACGTGTCACCGCGGCGCGTCGACCTCATCGAACCGCGCGTTTCGGTGGTCTATTCCGAGCGTGACGGGTTGTCGCTCAGTTTTTCGGAGCCGGTTGAGGTGCTGGCGGATGGTGCCGCACGAGAGCGCGCGATAGACCCCGCGGATGCGGGTCCGACACCTGTTCCCGCGCAGCCACAGGCCGGTGGTCCGAGCATGATGCGGAAGCTCGATCTGGCGCGGGTGATCGCCGAATACTCGGCGCGCGCGCGGCAGCAGCAGGATGCAACATCGAACTTGGCGCAGCTCGGGTTCCGCAACGCGACGGTCGATGTCGACTATGAAGGACGGCGCAGCAGCTGGAAGGTGGCTGAACTCGCGATCGATCTCGATCATAAGCGGCGGCGCAGTGTGATTTCGGGTGTGGCGCGGATCGAGAGTGATCGCGGACCGTGGACGATCTCCCTGCTGACGGAGGATTCGGAGAAATCCGGCACACTGACGCTCAAAGCCTCCGTGCGCGATCTGGTGCCGAGTGTCTTGGGACGGGCGTTTCCCAATCTGGCTCTGTTGCGCGCGCTCGACTTGCCGACTGCGGCCAATGCCGCGATCCGGTTCAAGACGACGGGCGAGATGAATGGTGCTGATTTTGCGGTGGAGACGAGCCGCGGACTCATCGATTTCGGATCCGCGATGTCGGCGCCAATGCTCATTGACGCGGGACTATTCAACTTCAATTACGATGGAGCGACGGAACGGCTTACGTTGGCGCCATCGACCGTGCGCTGGGGTGACAGCACCGTGACGCTGACAGGTGGTGCCGTACACGAGGCGGCGTCCGAAACTTCGAGCTGGGCTTTCAATGTCCGCAGCGTCTCGGGTTCGCTGGCGGCCGAAGAGTTCAAGGTTGCACCGGTTCCACTTGATGCCTTCGCCGTCGAGGGGCGGATCACGCCAGCGACCAGCAAAATCGAGTTCTCCAACATTTCGGCCCAGGCCGGAGGCGCGGGCATCGTGTTTGCCGGAGATGTGATTGCCGGTGAGGATGCGTCCGCCGGGTCGCGGATCGATGGGCAATTCGGGCCGGGGAATTCCGATGTTCTCAAAGCGCTGTGGCCGCGGATGATGGCGCCGCGCGCACGGCAATGGGTCGGCGAACATCTCGAGGCAGGTCTGTTGCGGCAGGGCACGCTTCAGTTCCGTAGCGGGATCTATGCAGGTGCCGGTGCGGTGAAGGGGCGTCACGGACTCCTGGAATCCGTCACGCTCGATATTAAGGGCGAAGCTTTGACGTTGAAGCCGTTGAAGGATGGGCCGCCGCTGACCGCGCCGGCGATGGATGTGTCGGTGCGCAATCAGGTTTTGCAGATCTCGTCGGGAGAAGCCACGATTGCAACCGGTGCCGCCGGTAACGTTCCTCTGCGAAACGTCCGGTTTTCCGTTGCCGATGTGGATGCGCCGATCGCGGAGGCGGAGCTATCGTTCAAGGTTCAATCGACGCTGGCGCCTGCGCTTGAGGCAGTGCGGCAAATGAAACTCATGAACCCTGACAGCTTGACGGTGCCGCCTGAAAAAATTCAGGGCAAGCTCGATGGTGATTTCTCCATCCGATTGCCGCTGTTGCCCGAGATCGAAGCCGAGACAGTGGCCGTCATCGGTAAGGCGAAGATCACGGACGTGAAGACGAAAGAGAAAATCGGCATCATATCTGTGCAGAGTGGGGCGGTGGACGTGACCTTCGCGCCGAACGAAGCGACGGCGAAAGGGGAATTGATCCTCAACGGCGTGCTCGCCAAGCTCGACTGGCGGCGGCAGACGCCGACAGGGGCCGACGCTATCACGTCGCCGCTGACGCTGACGGCTAATCTCGACAACGCCGACCGGCGTCAGCTTGGCCTCGATGTCAGCGACTTCATTGATGGTGATATGCCAGCGACCGTGGCTTTTGGGCATGCGGCGGCCGGGGCGGCTGGGACGGTTCGTGTTATCGCCGATCTGACGCCAGCGGAGTTTTCGATTACGCCGCTGGCCTGGAAGAAGCCGCGCGGACGGCCGGGGCGGCTTGAGTTCGAGGTTGTGCCAGGCACCGTACACAAGACGGAGCTGAGAAATTTCAAGATCAGCGGAGAGGCCATTGCGGCGGAAGGCTGGGTGGGTATTTCGGCGGATCAGAAGGTGCAGGAGTTCGATTTTCCGGCCGTGTCGCTGGATACGGTTTCGCGGCTGAAGATCAGCGGTAAGCGGGGTGCGCGCGACGTGATGGATGTGCGCGCATCGGGATCGACGTTCGACGGGCGGGACTTCTTTCGCTCGCTGTTTACCTCGGGTGGGACGGCATCACCGAAAATCGCCAACAAGAAGGGCGGCGTCGATGTGACGGTGTCGGTCGACACCGTGCTTGGGTTTTCCGACGTCAACTTGCGCGACTTTTCGCTCAAGATGTCCAAGCGCGGCGATGAGATGACGGCACTGGATGCGCGGGGCAAGTTCGATGGCGGTAAAGCGCTCATCGCCATCCTTCAGGCGGAGACCAATGGCACGCGCAAGATCATCATCGATACGACGGATGCGGGGCAGACGCTGCGGCTCGCCGGGTTTTATCCCAACATGCAGGGTGGGCGCGGACGCATCGATGTCTATCTCGACGGCAAGGATGCGGAGCAGAAGGCCGGCGTGCTGATCATTGAGGACTTCAAGGTTCTCGGTGATCCGATCGTGTCGGAGGTTGTGTCGAGCGGGTCGGGCGGCGATGGGCCCGCGATCGGCGCATCGACCTATGGACAGCGCAAGGTGGTGCGGGAGGTGTTCGAATTCGATCGCATGCGCCTGCCGTTCTCGGTCGGATATGGGCAGTTTGCGATCGAGGACAGTTATCTGCGCGGACCCCTGTTGGGCGCGACGATGCGGGGTAAGGTCGATTACACGGCGCAGAAGGTCAATCTCGGGGGCACGTACATTCCGCTGCAGGGATTGAACAACGCGCTGGGCGGCATCCCTGTGCTCGGGCAGATTCTGAGCGGGCCGCGTGGCGAGGGGATTTTCGGGATCACGTTCGCCGTGCAAGGTGCGATGGCGAACCCGCAAGTGATTGTGAACCCGCTGTCGCTGGTGGCGCCGGGCATCTTCCGCGAAATGTTCCAGATGACGAACCCGAACACCAGCGTGCAACCGCGGGCGCCAACGCCGGCCAATGTGCCGGTCGACAAGCGCGTGCGGGCATCAAGCTCGGGCGGGGCGTTTGAAGCGCCGGAGACGGTCGACGGCTGGTCGTCGGATACGGTCGTGCCGTCGAAGAAGAATTGAGCGTCAGGTCGTCGGGCGGGGTTTATTCAAACGTGAACGGGCGCATCTATTTTGCCAACAACCCCTGGCCGAAGGGCCATCGTCTCATGTCATTCACGTGGGGAGGGATGCTGCATCCTGAGATGGGACTGGGACTGCATTTCGAGCTGCAAAGCGCGGACTACTATGAGGGTGAGGAGGATGGTTTTCCTTTTACCGATGTGATCGTGGAAGACGCAGAGGATTGGACACAGAAGGCGGCCTGGGCGAATTATCATGCCTGCACGATTGGGCCGAGCGCGACGAATAACCGGCCGGGCATTCTCGTGTCAGACGGGAAAGCGGCGTTCCGGTTTGGAGAACGCAGTTACGAATTTTTCGCCGATCCGTTGCCAGTGACGCTGCCGGACTTTTTCGAGACCAATGCTTTTGGCATCTATCTTCTGGGCCACGATGCGGTGGCCGATCATCACATCCGGCTGACTGAAGAACAGGACCGCGGCTGCTACAGTGTCGATTGGACCGGCAAGATTGCTTTGGCGTACGTGGGTGAGACGGACTTCCGGTATCATTTTCGTGTTCAAGCGCAGGGGGTCCGGTTCGATGCGATCTCGCTGTTTTACATGAGGCCCGATCGCGCCAAGGACTATTTCGGTGTCGATCTCGATCCGGGTCTCAGCCCGCTGGATCATTTGAAGCCGTATGTCAGCGACCCAGAGCGGTTCGTTTTGGAAACGCGCAATGGCGAACTTTTCGCGGTGCGCCGGGATTAAGCCGGACTGCTGTTGCGCGCTCAGGCCGGTTTTAACAGCACGTGTTTTTTCTTGCCGAGAGAGAGTTTGATGATGCCGTCGGCGGTGAGGTCGCGTTCGGTGAGCGACGCTTTTTCGTCGGTGACGGAGGTGTCGTTGACCTTGAGGCCGCCGCCTTGAATTTGGCGACGGGCTTCGCCGTTGGATTTGACGAGACCGGCTGCCACGAAGGCTGCCAACACGCCGAGGCCTGAAGCGAGATCGGCTTTGGGTATGGAAACGGTGGGCAAGTCGGTTGCGAGTGCGCCTTCTTCGAACGTCTTGCGGGCGGTTTCGGCGGCGGCGTCGGCCTTGTCGCGGCCGTGGACGAGGGCGGTTGCTTCAGTGGCGAGGATTTTCTTGGCCTCGTTGATGTCGGCGCCGCCGAGGTTTGCGAGGCGCGTGACCTCGTCCATCGGGAGGAGCGTGAAGAGCTTGAGGAAGCGGGCGACGTCGGCGTCCTCGGTGTTGCGCCAGAACTGCCAGTAGTCGTAGGCGGGGAGTTGGGCTTCGTTCAACCAGACGGCGCCGCTGGCGGTCTTGCCCATCTTGGCGCCCGATGCGGTGGTGAGGAGGGGACAGGTGAGTGCGTGGAGCGGATGCTTGACGCCCATGCGGCGGCCGAGATCGAGGCCCATGACGATGTTGCCCCACTGGTCGGAGCCGCCCATCTGGGTGTTGCAGCCATAGCGGCGGGCCAGTTCGACGAAGTCGTAGGACTGCAAGAGCATGTAGTTGAATTCGATGAAGGAGAGTTCCTGCTCGCGGTCGAGGCGGAGCTTGGCCGAATCCATCGAGAGCATGCGGTTGACGGAAAAGTGGCGGCCGACATCGCGCAGGAAATCGATGTAGTTTAATTTTGCGAGCCACTCGACGTTGTCGAGCATGATGGCGTCGGTTGCGCCGTTGCCGAATTTCAGGAATTTGGCGAAGACCTGCTTGATGCTGTCTTTGTTGGCGTCGATTTCCTCGACCGAGCGCAACTGGCGGGTCTCGTCGCGGCCGGAGGGATCACCGATGCGGGTGGTGCCGCCGCCCATGAGGGTCAGCGGTTTGCCAGCACCCGTCGTTTGCAGCCAGTGCAGGATCATGATGGAGAGCAGGTGGCCGATGTGCAGCGAGGGCGCGGTGCAGTCGTAGCCGACGTAGGCGACGACCTTGCCGTCGGCGGCGAGCTTATCGAGGCCTTCGAAATCGGAGGTCTGGTGGATAAAGCCGCGCTCGGTGAGAGTGGCCAAGAATTGGCTTTTGGCGGTGTTTGTCATCGTCTTGCGGCCGGACTTTCTCGGATGGGTGCCGCGGCAGGGTTGGGTGGCCGCCTGCGGTGCGGTAGGATCATGTACGTCGCCCGGCAAATTGCATGACGGGGGGGGTGGGAGCAAGCCGATGCGCGCGCTGGGACTGATGAGCGGCACGTCCATGGACGGGATTTCGGTGGCACTCGTCGATACGGACGGGGAAACGGTGACGTCGCGCGGTCCGGCGATGACGTTTGCCTACAACTCCGAGCAGCGGGCGGCCATCGGGCGGGCCATGGGGGAGGCGCGGTCGATGACGGCGCGGGGTGATCGGCCGGGGTCACTCGCGGCGACGGAAGAGATGCTGACGGAGTTGCACGCAACGGCGGTCGCCGAATTTCTGGCGGCGCAGGGGATCGCGCGGCCGGACATCGACGTAGTCGGGTTTCATGGGCAGACGGTTTTGCACCGGCCCGATGAGGGGCTGACCGTGCAACTTGGCAATGGGCCGAAGCTGGCGGAGTTGTGCGGGCTGACGGTGGTGCACGATCTGCGCGCGCAAGATGTGGCGGCGGGTGGGCAAGGGGCGCCGCTGGTGCCGGTCTATCATCGGGCGCTCGTGTCGGGCATGGCGCAGCGGCCGGTGGCGATCGTCAATATCGGCGGGGTTGCGAATGTGACCTACGTCGGTCGTCATGGGACGCTGATCGCGTTCGACACGGGGCCGGGGAATGCGCTGCTCGACGATTGGATGATGAAGCGGGCGGGTGTCGCGTATGACCGTGACGGTGTGACGTCGGGGGATGGCTCGGTGGACGAAGCGGTGCTGCGGTTTTGCCTGTCGCACTCGTTCTTTGCGCAGCCGCCGCCCAAGTCGCTGGACCGGAATGCGTTCATCTGGGATGTGGTCGAGTGGATGTCATTGGAGGATGGCGCGGCGACGCTGGCTGCGTTCACGGTGGCGGGTATCGCGAAGGCGCGGGAGCATTTTCCGGAGGAGCCGCAGCTGTGGATCGTGGCGGGTGGCGGGCGTAAAAACCGGACCATCATGAGCGGGCTGGCGGGGATCGTGCAGAATGCGGTGGTGCCGGCGGAGGCCGTGGGGCTTGATGGGGACGCGGTGGAGGCCGAGGCCTGGGGCTATTTGGCGGTGCGCGCGTTGAAGGGGCTTGCGATCACGTTTCCTGGTACGACGGGGGTGGCGCTGCCACTGACGGGCGGAGTTGTTTCGCGGCCGCAGCGCGCATTTGGATAAGGATTGCCGACGATGCCACTGGTTCGTTTGATCATGCCGATTGGGCTCATCGTGTTTGGCGCGGTGGCGGTGTTCATGGGGGCGACGGTTTTGCTTGGGGGCTTGCGAGCCGGCGAAATCGGCTGGTCGTCGGGGCCGGCGGGCGCGGTGCAAGAAACGCGCATCCGCAAAGCGGATGATCCGGACGGGTTTTGGCGGGTGATGGGGCTGGGCGGGGCGTTGCCGTTTGTGTTGGGCTTCGGGGCTGTGGTCGCTGGGCGGCGGATGCTGCGCTCGTAGACAAAAAACCCCGCGGTGAGCGGGGTTTTTCGATTTGTGATCAGTCGTCGCTATCGTCGCCGCCGCTTGAGAGCGCGCCGGGCGGCGGTTCGGCCTTCTCGCGCTCGCGTTCTTTCTGGCGCTCGGCCTCGCGTTCGCGCTCGCGGGCTTTTTTGGTCTCGTATTCTTCTTCGGCCAGCTTCAGCCTGCGGTCGAGATAGCCGCCAACGGCTGTCTGCAATTCCTCGGTCTTGTTTTCGAAGAAGTGGTTGGCGCCAGGGACGACCTCGTGGTCGATCTTGATGCCGCGCTGAGTCTTCAGTTTGACGGAGAGTTCGGCAACGGACGCGGTTGGCACGACGCGGTCTTTATCACCATTGATCATCAGGCCCGACGAGGGGCAGGGGGCGAGGAAGGAGAAGTCGTAGAGGTTCGATGGCGGGGCGACGCAGATGAAGCCGTCGACTTCGGGGCGGCGCATGAGGAGCTGCATGGCGATCCAGGTGCCGAAGGAGACGCCGGCGATCCAGCAATACTTGGCGTCGGGTTTGACGATCTGCAGCCAGTCCAGCGCGCCGGCCGCATCGGCGAGTTCGCCAGGGCCACCGTCCCAGAAACCCTGGCTGCGGCCGACGCCGCGGAAATTGAAGCGCAGGACGGAGAAGCCCCGCTCAGCAAACGTATAATAGAGCGAGTAGACGACCTGATTGTTCATCGTGCCGCCGAACTGCGGGTGGGGATGCAGGATCAGCGCGATGGGGCTATCTGGCTTGGGATCGTGGTGATAGCGGGCTTCGATCCGGCCGGCAGGCCCATTCATGATCAATTCGGGCATAGGACTTCTGGGCCTCGTTCTAACACTGTGGACGGCCAGGGCGGCCGGGCGGATTTTGCCTGTTCGACGGAAACATCAGAGTTCTGAACGCTTTGGCCGCCTCACGGAGCCGTGTTGTCGCGTTCGCCGGGCAATACTTGACTTCGATGCTCGGAATTTCCATAAACAGACGAGATTTAGAACTCTTCGAAAGAGTGGTTCGGGACGGCCGTTGGCCGCGTCCCGGGCGGGCGGTCCTCTTAACACGAGAGGGGTGCCCGATTGCAAGCGCCGTGACGCCGGGCCTCTTTGGGCAGATGGCGGCACGCTCTGGCAGCCGCCGTCGACACGTGGAGAACGCCGAATGGAACTGACGACGCGAGGACGCTATGCCGTGATGGCGATGGCCGACTTAGCGCGTCAAGCTGCTGGGCAGCCGGGTGGCGGCGAACCGGTGGCGCTGTCAGCGATTGCGGAGCGTCAGAAACTGTCGCTCGCTTATTTGGAACAACTGTACGCGCGGTTGCGGCGGGCCGGACTTGTGGTCTCGGCGCGTGGGCGCAGCGGGGGCTATGTGCTCGGGCGTCCGGCGGCTGACATTTCCATCGCGGACATTCTGACGGCCGTCGAAGAAGAGACGCGGATGACGCGGTGCTCGGGCGAGGGCGATGTGGGATGTCTTGGTGAGAGCCGCTGCATCACGCACGGGCTGTGGCAGGCGCTGGGCGCACACATCGCGCAGTTCTTCTCGTCGGTGACGTTGCAGGACGTGATTGACGGTGGGCCCCATGCATTGGGAGGGCCGGTGCTGGCTGAGCGCGGGAGGTTTGCCGCCGAATGACAACGCCGCGCACATACCTCGATCATAATGCGACGCAGCCGCTCAGAGCGCGCGCGCGGGCTGCGATGATTGCCGCTATGGACCGGTTCGGCAATCCGTCGTCGGTTCATGCGGAAGGGCGTGCGGCGCGGGCCATGGTGGATGCAGCGCGCGAGCAGGTGGCGGCGCTGGTGAATGCGAAGCCGGGCGAAGTTGTTTTTACGAGTGGCGCGACGGAAGCCAATGCGCTGGCCATCGGTGGCAGAGCGTGGCGCGCCGTTTTGTTTGGAAATGCGGAACATGCTGCGGTGCTGGCGCCGGCGCGGCGGGTGACGGCGGTGAAAACCGAACTGCCGTGCCGTGCGGACGGCGTGCAGGACATTGGCGGCGCGGAGGCTTGGGCTTTGCGGTTGCCGGCGTCGGATGTGCCGGCGTTTGCGAGCCTGGCGATGGCCAACGGTGAGACGGGTGTCGTGCAGCCCGTGGCGCAATTTGCTGCCATGCTGGCGCCGTTCGGCGTTGTGGTGCATTCGGATGCGGCCCAGGCGGCGGGGCGCGTGCCGGTCGACTTCACGGCGCTTGGTGTGTCGCTGCTATCGGTCTCGGCCCACAAGATGGGCGGGCCAAAGGGTGTCGGAGCGTTGATTGTGCGCGATGGCACGCCGCTCGAAGCGTTGCACGTTGGTGGTGGACAGGAGCGGCGCCGGCGCGCTGGGACGGAGAATGTGATTGCGATTGCCGGCTTTGGAGCGGCGGCCGAGGACGCGCGGCTGGAGCTTGATCGCGCGCAGACGATTTCAGCGCTGCGGGACAGTCTGGACGCACAGATTTTGCGTAAGACTCCTGAGACGATTGTGATCGGCGCAGGTGCGGCGCGGCTGCCGAATACGACGCTGATTTCTGTGCCAGGCCGACATGCTGAAACGCTTGTCATCAAGCTCGATCTGGCTGGCTTTGCGGTTAGTGCTGGGGCTGCGTGTTCGTCGGGGAAAGTGGCGTCAAGCCATGTGCTGGAAGCGATGGGCGTCGCGCTGGAGATCGCGCGGGGCGCGGTTCGTGTCAGTCTGGGCCCTGAGACGACGGCTGAGGATATCGAGAAATTTGTTGCGGCGTGGACCGCTGCAACGGGGACGGCGGCACTCGCCGCCTAGAGACAACGAGACTTTGTACCAACGGCGCACCCCTTGAGGGCGTACGGGAGAAGAGGACGACATGCCTGCAGTTCAAGAGACGGTTGCACAAGTCAAGACCATCGACGTCGACCAGTATAAGTACGGGTTCGAAACCGACATCGAGATGGTGAAGGCGCCCAAAGGTCTGAATGAAGACATTGTGCGCTTCATTTCGGAGAAAAAGGGCGAGCCGGCTTGGATGCTGGAGTGGCGGCTGGATGCCTATCGCCGCTGGCGCGCGATGACCGAACCGACGTGGGCGAAGGTCGAATATCCCAAGATCGATTTTGAAGACCTCTACTACTATGCCGCGCCGAGGAACTCGGAGGGGCCGAAGTCGCTGGCCGACGTCGATCCAGAACTGTTGAAGATGTACGAGCGTCTTGGCGTGCCGCTGCAGGAGCAGGAAATTCTGGCGGGCGTGAAAAGCGACAAGCCGCGTGTGGCGGTGGACGCTGTGTTCGACAGCGTCTCGGTGGTGACGACGTTCAAGGACGAGCTGGCGAAGGCTGGTGTGATTTTCTGTTCGATCTCGGAAGCGTTGCGCGAACATCCCGAGCTTGTGAAGAAATATCTGGGCTCGGTCGTGCCGCAGTCCGACAACTATTACGCGGCGCTCAATTCGGCGGTGTTCTCGGACGGTTCGTTCGTTTACGTGCCGGAGGGTGTGCGCTGCCCGATGGAATTGTCGACGTACTTCCGCATCAACGAACGGGAGACAGGGCAGTTTGAGCGCACGCTCATCATCGCGGAAAAGGGATCTTACGTGTCCTATCTGGAAGGTTGCACGGCGCCGATGCGGGATGAGAACCAACTGCATGCGGCGGTGGTGGAACTGATCGCGCTGGATGATGCGGAGATCAAGTATTCAACGGTGCAGAACTGGTATCCCGGCGACAAGAACGGTAAGGGCGGGATCTATAACTTCGTGACCAAGCGCGGCGATTGCCGTGGTCGGAATTCGAAAATCTCGTGGACGCAGGTGGAGACGGGATCGGCGATTACGTGGAAGTATCCAAGCTGCATTCTGCGCGGGGATAACTCACGCGGTGAGTTCTATTCGATTGCTGTGTCGAACGGTTATCAGCAGGTCGATAGCGGCACGAAGATGATCCACCTCGGCAAAAACACGTCGAGCCGGATTATCTCGAAGGGCATCGCGGCTGGATTTTCGCAGAATACGTATCGCGGTCTTGTTTCGGCGCATCGTAAGGCGACGGGCGCGCGCAACTTCACGGCGTGCGATTCATTGCTCATCGGTGACAAGTGCGGGGCGCACACGGTGCCCTACATTGAGGCGAAGAACTCGTCCGCGCACTTCGAGCACGAGGCGACCACGTCGAAGATTTCCGACGACATGCTGTTCTACTGCCAGCAGCGCGGGCTTTCGGAAGAGGAAGCGGTGGCGCTGGTCGTGAACGGGTTCGTGCGCGACGTGCTGCAGCAATTGCCGATGGAGTTTCTGGCGGAGACGCAGAAGCTGATTGGGATCTCGCTGGAAGGCAGTGTGGGCTGACGCATTTAGGCGAGGCTGGCGCTGCTGATGCGGCTGCCCCTCATCGACGAGACAACGGAATTTGGAGTTTGATGACGATGCTTGAGATCAAGAACCTGCATGTGAAGTTGGCGGACGAGGACAAGGTGATCCTGAAGGGGCTGTCGCTGACGGTGCCGAAGGGCGAAGTGCACGCGATCATGGGGCCAAACGGGTCGGGCAAGTCGACGCTGGCCTACGTGCTTGCGGGGCGCGATGGTTATGAGGTGACCGACGGCGATATCCTCTGGAATGGCGAGAGCATTATCGAGATGGAGCCGGATGAGCGGGCCGCGAAGGGCGTGTTCCTGGCGTTCCAGTATCCGATGGAAATTCCGGGCGTGGCGGGGTTGACGTTTTTGCGTACCGCGACGAATGCCGTGCGCAAGAAGCGCGAGCAGGCGGAGATGACGACGCCGGAGTTCATGAAGTTCGTGAAGGAGAAGGCGGCAAAGCTTAACATCGATTATGAGATGCTGAAGCGGCCGGTGAACGTGGGCTTTTCGGGCGGCGAAAAGAAGCGCTCTGAGATCCTGCAAATGGCAATGTTGGAGCCGACGCTGTGCGTGCTTGATGAGACGGACTCGGGTCTCGATATCGATGCGCTCAAAATTGTTTCGGACGGTGTCAACGCGCTGCGCGGGCCGGACCGGGCGATGCTCGTGATCACCCACTATCAGCGCCTTCTCAATCACATCGTGCCGGACAAAGTTCACGTGCTGGCCGATGGGCGCATTCAGAAGACGGGCGGCAAGGAATTGGCGCTGGAATTGGAAAAGTCGGGTTATGCCGAATTTACCGGCAAGGCTGCTTGATCGATGGATGCGACAGCGGCGGTTTCGGAAAAGGCAGGGCGTGGCATGACGGTTCAGGTGCTGAGCACAAAAGCGGAGCAGGCGATCCTTTCGTCGTTCGAGGCGAATGCAGCGAAGCTGCCGGGTGGAGCGGCGGTGGCGGCGTTGCGGCAGGCGGCGATGGGTGCGTTTGCGTCGAAGGGATTGCCGAGCCGGCGCGTGGAAGACTTCAAGTACACGGACCTGAAGGCCAACGTGAAGGACGTGCTGCCGCTGGCGACGGGTGGCGCAGCAGTGGACGCGGCAACGGCGTTTGGCGCGCATTTCGGGCCTGAGTTTGCGGCGAATGCGGTGGTTTTCGCTGATGGGCGCGGTGTGGCCGCGGCAGGCGGCGCAACGTTGCTGGCGAGTGTCCTGGGTCAGTCGCCGGGCTGGGTCGAGGCCGCATTGTCGGACACGGCGTTGTCGGCATCGGCCGATCTGTTGCTCAATACAGCGCTGTTCACGGATGGGGCCGTGATCGACATTTCGGCAGGCGCCGAAGTGGCCGATCTGATCGTGCTCGTGGCGTCCGCGAAAGACAATGCGATGACGGCGCTGCGGCATGTGATCCGCGTCGGTGCGGGAGCTAAAGTGACGATTGTGGAAGTCGATCGTGCGCGGCAAGGAGTTGGGTTGCGGCAGTCGAGTGCGCTGACGCAGATGGTGGTCGGTGACGGCGCCGAGGTCGTTCACATCAAGGTGGTGGAGACGAACAAGGGCTCGCTGCATCTTGGACACTGGCAGGTGAATCTCGGCGCGAATGTCACCTACAAGCCGTTCCAGGTGACCGTTGGCGAGGGTCTTGTGCGCAATGGGCTGAATGTTTTGTTCAATGGTCAGCATTCGACGTTCGACTATGGCGCGGCGTCGGTCGTGCACGGCACGGGGCACGCGGATTCGACGCTGATCGTTGATCACAAGGTACCGCATTGCACGAGCCGGGAATTGTTTAAGACGGTACTTGATGATCAGGCGCGGGCCGTGTTCCAGGGGCGCGTGATCGTGCGCCCGGATGCACAGAAGACGGATGGTAAGCAGATGGCGCAGGCATTGATGCTGTCGCTGGACGCGGAATTCGACTCCAAGCCGGAACTTGAGATTTATGCCGACGATGTGGTCTGCGGGCATGGATCGACGGTGGCGGAAATTGATCCGGACCTCGTATTCTATTGTACGTCGCGGGGCATTCCGACGGCGGTGGCGCGCGCCCTATTGATCGAGAGCTTCATCGGGGAAGCCATCGACAAGGTCGAGCACGAGGGACTACGCCAGGCTTTGAGTGGGATAGCCCGCGACAGTCTTACGGCGTGATGGAATTGGCTCGCCGGTTGAGGCGGGCGTGGAGAAACGAATGGCAAACGCAGCGCGGCAAATGCAGGGCGAAACGAGCGGTCGGCCAGCGGCACCTCTGGACGTGGCACGGTTGCGCGCGGATTTTCCGATCCTGTTCCGGGAGGTTCACGGCAAGCCGCTCGTTTATCTCGACAACGGGGCCAGCGCGCAGAAACCGGCTGCGGTGATCGAGGCGATGGATCACGCTTATCGTTTTGAATACGCCAACGTGCATCGAGGGCTGCATTATCTCTCCAATACGGCGACCGCGCGGATGGAAGATGCGCGTGAGACGGTGCGGCGGTTCTTTAATGCGCCGACGGTGGAAGAGATCATTTTCACGCGCAACGCCACGGACGCGATCAATCTGGTGGCGTCGTCGTTCGGTGGCATGCACATCGGTGAGGGCGACGAGATCGTGCTCTCGATCATGGAGCATCACTCCAATATCGTGCCGTGGCATTTCCATCGCGAGCGGCGCGGGGCTGTTTTGAAGTGGGCGCCGGCGTCGGATACGGGCGAGTTTCTGCTGGATGAGTTTCAGCGGCTGTTGACGCCGAAGACGAAGATGGTCGCCATCACGCACATGTCGAACGTGCTCGGCACCGTCGTGCCGATCAAGGACATCGTGCGGATCGCGCATCAGCGGAATATCCCGGTGCTTGTTGATGGCAGTCAGGCGGCCGTCCATATGCCGGTGGACGTGCAGGATCTGGGCGTCGATTTTTATGTGGCGACCGGCCACAAACTCTATGGTCCTTCGGGGATCGGCGTGCTGTTTGCCAAGCGCCGGCATTTGGACGCCATGCCGCCGTATCAAGGCGGCGGAGAGATGATCGAGAAGGTGGCGGTCGATGAGATCACCTATGCGGGGCCGCCGCATAAGTTCGAGGCGGGCACGCCGGCGATTGTCGAGACGGTGGGTTTGGGTGCGGCGCTGAACTATATGATGCAGGTGGGGCGGGACGCGATTGCGGCGCATGAGCAAGAGATTTCGGCTTATGCGCATGAGCGGTTCGCCGAGTTTCCTTGGCTGACGGTTTATGGCAAGGCGCCGGGAAAAGGTGCCATTCTTTCGTTCAACGTCGAGGGGCTGCATCCGCACGACGTGTCGACGATCATCGACCGGTCGGGCGTGGCGATCCGGGCGGGGCACCACTGTGCGCAACCGTTGATGACGCGGCTCGGTGTGCCGGCGACGTGCCGGGCGTCGTTCGCGATGTACAACACCAAGGCCGAAGTGGATGCGTTGATGACGGCTTTGCAGAAGGCGCGCGATTTGTTCGCGTGAAGGAGCGTCATGATGATGGACGACGAGATTAAGAGTGATGTTGTGGAAGTGCCGGCTGCGGATGCTGCGGCTTCAACAGGTGGCGCCGATCCGGTACGGGTTCCCAGTGTTGCAGAAGGTGGAACACCGGTCGCGGGGTCGGCGCTGTCGCAGGAAGAACTCGACGCGCTGACACCGGAAATCGTGAAGGCGTTGAAGACGGTTTACGATCCAGAGATTCCGTCGGACATTTTTGAGCTGGGGCTGATTTACAATATCGACATCAGCGACAATCGCGATGTGTCGATCCTCATGACGCTGACGGCGCCGGGGTGTCCCGTGGCGGGTGAAATGCCGATTTGGGTGGAGAATGCCGTGTCATCAGTGCCGGGAGTGAGCGGTTGTAAGGCAACGATCACGTTCGATCCGCCGTGGGACCAGAGCCGGATGTCGGATGAAGCGCGGCTGGCGCTCAATATGTTTTAATTGGACGCTTTTCGCTGAGCACGGATCGGACTAAATGGAAAGGGGCGTCAGGGGCCCCCATTTCACACTCCCTTGCCGGCGCCATTCGCTGCAAGGGAGCCAGCCGAATATGCTGAATAAGGCTGCCGGGTTCCTGACGCTCAGATCGCTCCGGCGTTTTTCCTCGTAAGAGAGGGACATGCCGTGATGGGAGGCCAAACGTGGCCGATGAGAACCGAAATCTGACCGTCTATTTCGATGGGTCGTGTCCGCTGTGCCGGGCCGAAATTGGACACTATCAGCGCCAGTGCGGAGCGGAGCAGATCGACTTTGTCGATGTGTCGGATCCGGCGGTGCCCGTGGCGGCCGATCTCGACCGGAAGGCGGCGATGGCGCGGTTTCATGTACGCGAAAGCGATGGGCGGTTGCACTCTGGCGCGGATGCGTTTGCGCGGATCTGGCAGCGGTTGCCGTTGTGGCGGTGGGCGGCGGCGGTTGCGCGGGTGCCGGGGGTGACGCCGGTTCTGGAGCTTGCCTATCGCGGGTTTTTACCGATGCGGCCGGCGATGTCGCGTGCCGCGTGCCGCATTCAGCGGTGGCGGCAAAACTCCGCATCCAAGGCGTGATCGGGTTGTGGCGACGTCCGGCCCTCCTTTCGGAGAGCCGGGCTCGCTCGGACTTATCTGCTGAACACGCCAGCCGGATCAATCCGCGTGACTTTGAAGATCGCGGAGATTGCGGCGAAGATGCACATGCCGAGGGTGAGCAAGAAGAGCCCGAGGGCGAGTTTGGGTGTCATGACGATGTTCAACGTCGAGTTTTTGGTGGCGTTGATGAGCAGCATGGTGAGCGTAAAGCCGACGATGTAGCCGATGATGGCTGAGAGCACGGCCTGGATCAGGATGACGGCGTGGATGTAGCTGGCTGATGCACCAAGGGCGCGGAGTGTGGCGAACTCGTTCAAGTGGTCCTTGGTGGACGAATAAAGCGTCTGGGCGACGATCACGACGCCGACGATCACGCCGAGGGCCGCGCCGGCAATGAGGGCGGCGCCTGCCGCGGTGTTGAACATCCAGTAGTTGAGAGAGCGGTCGCGAAATTCGGTGTGGGTGAGAACTTCGTTGTCGGGCATGCGTTTGCTGAGGGCTTGGCGGACCTCTTCGACGTCGGCACCGGGAGCCAGCTTGACGAGTTGATAGGTCGCCTGCTCGGGGGCAGCGTTGACGAGTTTGCGGGCTGTTTCGAGGTTTGTGAAGCCGTAGGGAAGCGTGGTGAAAGAGCGGATGCCGCCCGTGAGCGCGGTGACTTGCACGCGCTGCAGGTTCACTTCGGCAAAGGCGCCGATGCCGTCGATGCCGAGATCCTTCAGGTAAGATTTGTCGACGGCGAGGGAGTTGGGTGTTTTCAGCTCGGCGGCGCTGCCTTCGATGATGTTCCAGGGTTCGACGCCGCCGCGCAGCGTGTCGAGGCCGACGAGAATAAAAGCCTTCTTGCCGCCGCCGGGTTTGCGCCAGCTGGCGAAGTTGACAATCATTTCCTGGACGCCCTCGACGCCGGGCGTGGAGAGAATGTTGTATTTCTCGCGGCCGGTGAGGAGCGAGGGGTCGTCGAAGGACTTGGTGCCGAAGGGGACGACCCAGAGATCGGCAGGGGTCTTGTCGATGACGGTGGCGATCTTCTGCTCGGAGCCGATGTAGAGGCCGCACTGGACCGCGACCAGGATGAGGGAAAAGACGATGCCGACGAGGGTGACGACGAGGCTCAAGCGATCGTGGAACAAGTTCCGGTAGGCGAGTTTCGGCGCCATCTTGATTGTCTTGGTCGAAATTTCGCCGACGGCGGGGCCGGAGAGGTCCGGGGTGGTGGGTGTCGTTGCGCCAGCCATGGTGTGTTTGTCCGTCTATCCGCCGAAGAGAAGCGATTCCACAAATTGAAGCCTAGCCTGAACTTCAGTCGCACGCGACCGTGACGGTGACACCGACTGCAGGGATGAACTTGCGGCAGGTGGCCGGCGTGGTCGAGGCGGCAAGCTTAGGCGTGCCTTCGAGCTTGGCAATGGCGGCCGTTTCCGTGACAGGTTCGAGAGCGTCTTGCGCAACGATCGTTTCAGACGGCAGCAGGGCGTGGACCGTTTCAGCGCGGGGCAGGCTGTCGACGGCCAGAGCGCGGCCGATGAAGCCCGGGTTTTCGCCTTCGCTGATGGTAATGGAGCGTGTGGGGATGGCTTTTGGCGAGTTGCTCGATGGTGTGTGACGCACGGCCACGATCTGGCGCGTTGCCTTCGGCGTGTGGCGCGCGGCCACGACTTTAGGGGCCGGGTGCTTGCGCTTGGCCGTGTGGACCTTCGGGGCTGACTTGCGCGGGGCAGAATAGCCGCTGCCGCCGCCGTAGCCGGGGGTTGGGGTGGCCACGAAGCTGGGAAGGGGGCCTCCGAAGTTGAGGCGGATGCCGCCGCCGGCCTGGGCCGGGGTTCCAAGCGCCAAAGCGACTGCGGCGCAGGCAAGTGTGCTGAGGGGGATGCGGCGGGTCATGGTGGGCTCCTGTTGGGAGAGGGCGGTACGTGTTGCCCGGAGAATGACCCGGCCGGGGAGGCGGCGCTGTTCCGGTTGGAACAGGGGGGCGCGTGATCTATCCGCGTTGGAGTTAAGCCGTTGCAGGCGCTTCTCTTTCGCTGGCCTCGCATTTGCGGCGAACATTGCTATATTAGGTCACAGCACCCGAGGCCTTGAACCTGGATTTGCCACCGATGACTGAACTTGCTCCCACGCCCACCCGCCGGCCGCGTCCTCAAGTGATGACGTTGACGCCGGTTGCTGCCGAACGCATTCGCACGCTGATGGCGTCGAAAGGCGAGGGCGTTGCAGGGCTCAAGATCGGCGTGAAGAAGGGCGGCTGCGCCGGCATGGAATACACCATGACCTGGACGAATGAGGTGGGCCGGCTGGATGAGGTGATCGAAGCGGATGGCGCGCGGGTGATCGTGGACCCGGCGGCGGTCCTGTATCTCATTGGGACGGAGATGGACTACAAGACCGACAAACTCGCGAGCCAGTTTGTGTTCAACAATCCGAACCAAAAGAGCGCATGCGGTTGCGGAGAGAGCGTGCAGCTTGAGGCGGCGACCGGAGTGGATGCCGCGCGCGAGTGATCAGCCGTCGTTGGCGATGTTGTTCGGCGAGGTGGCCATCAAATAGGTGATTGCGGTCGACCAGAACTTGGCCTCTGCTTCGGCGCGGGCCCGCTCTGCCATGAAGGCATCGATCCAATTTTTCGGCATCGACGGCGCAGCGTGAGAAAGGGCCGCCAAATCGTCGGGTGATTTCATGAGGACGGCGCGCGCCAGGTGGACCAATTCGGCCACTTCCGAGCCCGGAAGGGAGACGGTTGTTGATGCGGGAGCGACCGGCTCTGGTTTGGCAGAGGAGGCGGCTTTTGCTTCGGTGAGCAATGAATCCTTGGCCAACATGGCATTACACCGGTTACATCCAGATGGCTTCGGCGCCCTCGCACCGATGAACCGTCCGTACCAAGAGACAATACCGAAAGCTGAGGAAAACTCCTGTGGCGTTCGCAGCTTTTCCACAGAGTTGTCACAAACAGACATGCACATCACTTTTTTTGAAATGAACATGATTTCATTGCAACGGTGGTTGTCCCGGTGGTGAACCAGACATGGCGCTCGACCCGCGTTTAAGCGAATTGGCGGAAGACCTATTTGGCCCACTGGGGATCATCAGCGTGCGAAAAATGTTCGGTGGTGGCGGGATTTACTGTGATGGCGTGATGTTCGCGTTGATTGCGGACAACGTCATTTATTTGAAGGCTGACGCGCAATCTCAACCGGGTTTTGATGCCGAAGGGCTGGGGCCGTTCGTGTATCAGGGGAAGGAGAAGCCGGTGGCGATGTCTTACTGGCGCATGCCTGAGCGGCTTCTGGATGAGCCGGACGAGGCGTTGGATTGGGGCCGCGAGGCCTTGCGCGCGGCCAGATCTGCGCAGAAGGGTCCGGTCAAGACGAAGCCGCGCGGCCAGGGCTGACCTGACCGCGCGGCTTTTTTGAGTGCGTAGCGCTGACTACTCGCCGCCGACCTTGGCCGGGCGGGAGGGCTTTCTCAGGAAGGCTGGGACGTTTTCGGCAAAGCCATCCGCGTGAGCGACCGATGACGACCGCTGGGCCGGAGCGGAGCGTTGCGGTTGGCGCTGCCGTTCACTTGTTTCCGATCGTTGCTCCGGCCGGGGCTGCTCGCGGGTGTCAGCGCGATGATCGCGGCGGGGGCGATCGGAGTGGGTGCGCTCTGGCCGCGGTGGATCGGACCTTGGTTGATCAGATCGGGGCTGCGCTGAGCGGGCACGATCGTCACGGGGTGGCGGTGGCGATGCGTCCGTGCGCGGCTGGTCTGACGTTTCCTTGGCGACATGCTCCGGACGATCGGCACGTTCGGGACGGGGACCGCGATCACGGCCACTGCGGCGTCTGCCGCTGCGGGTTTCGCTGTCTTGCCCTTCACGGCGTGGTCCGCCACTCCGTCCTTCGGGGCGACGTTCGCCGCTGCTGGCTTCAGGGCGGCTTTCGCCTGCTCTTGCTTCCGAATGGTCTTCGCCGCTCTTTGTTTCAGGGCGGCCTTCGCCGCGGGAGGTAGGTGGTCGCCCACCACGACTATCATTTCGCGTGGGACCACTGCGACCATCACTTCGCGTGGGACCACCGCGTCCATCACTTCGCGCGGCTCCGCCGCGACCGCGCCGGCGTTTGCCGGCGTCTTCGAAGTCTTGCGGTGTGGGTTCGTCGCCGACCCACACGGGCGTGTCGCCGGTGATTTTCTGGATGTCTTTGAGGAGTTTCAACTCCTCGTGCGTGACGATCGAGAAGGCCGCGCCTTCACGTCCGGCGCGACCCGTGCGGCCGATGCGGTGGACATAATCTTCCGAGTGCCAAGGCAGATCGAAATTGAAGACGTGGCTGACTTCGGGAATGTCCAGACCACGGGCGGCAACGTCGCTTGCCGCCAGCAGCGTGATTTCGCCGGCACGAAACTTATCCAGTGTCTCGGTGCGGCTACGCTGATCCATATCGCCATGGAGTGCGCCGGCGTTGAAGCCGTGCTTGACGAGCGACTTGTGCAGCACAGCGACATCGCGTTTGCGATTGCAGAAGATGATGCCGTTCTGGATGGTTTCGCCTTCGCCGCGGATGAGATTGCGGAGAAGATCGCGTTTGGCCCAGTCCTCGGAGGACGGGCAGAAGCAGTAGCGTTGCGTGATCGTTTTTGCAGTGGTGGCCTGCTTGGCGACTTCGATGCGGACGGGATCCTTTAGGAACGTCTGCACGAGGCGCGTGATCTCAGGCGGCATGGTGGCTGAGAAGAACAGCGTCTGTCGGCGCGGCGGCAGCAGCTTGCAGATCTTCTCGATGTCGGGGATGAAGCCCATGTCGAGCATGCGGTCGGCCTCGTCGATGACGAGGATTTCGACGCCCATCAACATGATGCGGCCGCGCCCGAAATAACGTCGACGCCGCGATCCAGCTTCTTGACCTGATCGTCCATCGAAACGCCGCCGATCAGCAGCGCCACGTCGAGCTTGTGATTGACTCCGTATTTTTCGAAGGCTTGCGCCACCTGGGCTGCGAGTTCGCGGGTCGGCGCGAGGATCAGCGAACGCGGCATGCGGGCGCGGGCGCGGCCGGTTTCGAGCCGGGTGATCATCGGCAGGGTGAAGGCTGCGGTTTTGCCGGTGCCGGTCTGGGCGATGCCGAGGACATCACGGCCGCTCAATGCGACGGGGATGGCGTCCGATTGGATGGGGGTGGCGATCGTGTAACCAGCTGCTTGAACGGCGGCCAGAACCTTGGGGCTGAGCCCGAGCTCAGCGAAGGGTAACGTTTCCAAAAAAGTCTCACTCCGGATGCGTCATTGATCCACGCGCGCTCAATCCCGGACAGCATCAAGCTGCGCGAGGAAAACGCGGTCGAACGAGGCGCAGGGGGAGATGGTGCCAATAAAGAGGCTAAAAGCCGGGCAACGGAAAAGCTCGAAATGGATCAATGAATCGATCCCCTGCGCTCGAGCGTGATGCTTGCTGACACAAGGCCGGGGGGAAAGCAAGGAAAAGGGGCGCTTGGGCAGGCGGTGGATCGTCGCTGAGGGTGGAAAACAGTTAAGGACCGCCCCGGCGTGGGGCGGTCCTTTTTGTGACGGCGCGTCGATGATCAATCGTCCGTTTCGATCGCATTGTAGATCAGGGCGCCGATGATGGCGCCGAGGATGGGTGCTGCGAAGAAAACCCACAACTGGGCCAGGGGTTCGCCGCCCGCGTAAATCGCCGGGCCGAACGAGCGGGCGGGGTTCACGGACGTGTTGGAGATCGGGATCGACATGATGTGGATGGCCGTCAGCGCGAGACCGATGGCGAGAGGAGCAAAGCCTGCGGGGCTGCCGGGGCGTGTGGCGCCCATGATGACGATGAGGAAGAAGGCCGTCATGACGACTTCGATGACGAAGACGCCTTGCAGGCCGACTTTCAGCATCGACAGATCGCCGAAGCCGTTGGCCGCATAGGTGCCGCCGATGCCGCCGCCGATGAGGGAGAACACGCCGCAGCACGACGCCGCGCCAAGCAGCTGGGCGGCGATGTAGGGCAGGACGTGCGCGTAGGGGAAGCGACCGCCGACGGCGAGGCCGACCGTGACGGCGGGATTATAGTGGCCGCCGGAGATGTGGCCGATGGAGCGGGCCATGGCCATGACCACAATGCCGATTGAGAAGGCAACGCCGAGGATGCCGGCCGCACCGGCGGGTGCGGCGAAGGAATAAAAGGCGCTGCCGAGAATGGACGCCATCAGCATGAACGTGCCGATGAACTCGGCGCCGAGTGCTTTGAATTTCATGATCGCTTCCCCAATGTGACGATGACGCCTAGCCAGCGCTTGCGGGATTTTCCCGTCGCAGCGTGGACAGGCGGCCGCCGCTGGTGTCGCGGCGACGGAGCAATGATTAGGGGCGAATCATATGGGCCCTAAGACGCAACCCGGGGAAACACTTGTGCGCGAATGGCTGGACTAAATATCCAGGTCCTTGGCGAAGGCGGCGCGGTCTTGGATGAAGCGGAAGCGGGCTTCGGGTTTGGAGCCCATGAGGGCGCTCACCGTATCGCCCAGTGTCGCCTTGTCTGCTTCGGTGACTTCGACCTTGAGCATGAGGCGCTTCTTGGGATCCATCGTGGTGGATTTCAAATCCTTGAAGTCCATTTCGCCGAGGCCCTTGAAGCGGGTGACGTCAGGCTTTTTGCCCTTGAACTGGGTGGCGATGATCTCGTCGCGTTCCTTTTCAGTGCGGGCGTAGGCGACGTCGGCCTTGTGGGCGATTTTGTAGAGTGGCGGCACGGCAAGGTAGAGGTGGCCGTTCTCGATGAGCTCGGGCATTTCCTGATAGAAGAACGTGATGAGCAGGGACGCGATGTGGGCACCGTCGACGTCGGCGTCGGTCATGATGATGACGCGCTCGTAGCGCAGGTCCTCGTCGCGGTATTTGGAGCCGGTGCCGACGCCGAGCGCTTGGATGAGATCGGACAGGAGCTGGTTGGCCGACATCTTGGCGGATGAAGCGTTGGCGACGTTGAGGATCTTGCCCCGGAGCGGAAGGATCGCCTGCGTCTCGCGGCTGCGCGCGCTTTTGGCAGAGCCGCCGGCGCTATCGCCCTCGACGATGAAAATTTCGGTTCCGGCGGCCTGCTGGATGGAGCAATCGGCGAGCTTGCCGGGGAGACGCAATTTGCGCGTCGCGGACTGGCGCGAGACTTCTTTTTCGCGGCGGCGCTTCAAGCGGTCGTCGGCCTGTTCGGAGGCCCATTCAAGGAGCTTGGTTGCCTGCTGCGGGCT
>LNFM01000549.1_pt1 | contig 29360 bp, 25 predicted proteins | sample 596031 | NCBI WGS metagenome assembly LNFM01 (sample SAMN04254537, study PRJNA301005) | activated carbon metagenome | isolation source: dual media filters at the Ann Arbor, Michigan drinking water treatment plant | place: USA: Ann Arbor
GCACGCGTCGTCTCCATGCCTTCGACCAACGTCTTCGATCGCCAGGAGCCGGCCTATCGAGCGTCCGTGTTGCCCCACGGCATTCCGCGGCTCGCCGTCGAGGCCGGCGTGAGCGATTTGTGGCGCAAGTATGTCGGCCTGGAGGGCGACGTGCTCGGAATCGACCGGTTCGGGGAGTCTGCCCCGGCGAGCGAGGTATTCAAGCTGTTGGGGTTCACGGTCGATGAGGTGGCTCGGCGCGCGCACGCACTGGTCGACGTCGAGGGCGCGCGCGAGTGATCTTCGGTTCGGGCGCCCCGCATCCGAGTCCCTGGAGCCGCGGTTAGCGGTAGAATGATGACGTTTTGCCTTCTCTTTGCACGGAGCTTCCCATGACGATCCGCGTCGCCATCAACGGTTATGGCCGCATCGGCCGCAATATTCTTCGCGCGCACTACGAGTCCAACAAGTCGCATCCGATCGAAATCGTCGCCATCAACGATCTGGGCAGCGCCGAAACCAATGCTCACCTGACGCGTTACGACACAGCCCACGGCAAGTTCGCCGGCAAGGTCGAAGTGGACGGCGATTGCATGGTCGTCAACGGCGACCGGATCAAGGTGCTCGCGGTGCGCAACCCCGCCGAACTGCCCTGGGGCAGCCTCGGGGTCGACGTGGTCATGGAGTGCACCGGGCTGTTCACCAGCAAGGACAAGGCAGGCGCCCATCTCAAGGGCGGCGCGAAGAAGGTCATCATCTCGGCGCCCGGCGGCAACGACGTCGATGCAACCATCGTCTATGGTGTGAACCACGCGACGCTCAAGGCGAGCGACACCGTGATCTCCAACGCTTCGTGCACGACGAACTGTCTGGCGCCGGTCGCCAAGGTGCTGCACGAGAAGATCGGTCTGGTCAACGGCTTGATGACCACGATTCATGCGTACACCAACGATCAAGTGCTCACCGACGTCTATCACGAAGACCTGCGGCGTGCGCGTTCGGCCACCCAGTCGATGATCCCCACCAAGACCGGTGCGGCCGGTGCGGTCGGTCTGGTGCTGCCCGAACTCAAGGGCAAGCTCGACGGCTTCGCCATCCGTGTGCCGACCATCAATGTCTCCATCGTGGATCTTTCGTTCGTCGCGGCCCGCAGCACCACGGTCGAGGAAGTGAACTCGCTGATCAAGGCGGCGGCCGAGGGCGAACTGAAGGGCGTGCTGGGTTACAACCAGGCCCCGCTGGTCTCCGTCGACTTCAATCACACGACCGAATCGAGCATCTTCGACGCGTCGCTGACCAAGGTCTCCGGCAATCTCGTGAAGTGTCTGTCCTGGTATGACAACGAATGGGGCTTCAGCAACCGCATGCTGGACACCACCGTCGCGTACATGAACGCGAAATAGACCCAGGGGTGCGCTTTCTTTCCCTGGCTTGTTTCGGCTGATTTTTCGGCGACCGTATTCCGGTCGCCGAACCATTTCAGGAGCACAGTGCCGTGAAGTTTCAACGCATGACCGAGCTCGACCTCAAGGGCAAGCGCGTCTTCATTCGGGTCGATTTCAATGTGCCTCAGGATGACGCCGGACGAGTGACCGACGACTCGCGCATCCGAGCGGCCTTGCCTGGAATACGTCACGCGCTGGATGCCGGCGCCGCTGTCATGCTGACCTCCCATCTGGGGCGTCCGACGGAGGGCGAATTCAAGCCCGAAGACTCCCTGCAGCCGGTGGCCGACCGCTTGTCCGAACTGCTCGGCCGCACGGTGCCGGTGAAAACGAACTGGGTCGACGGCGTGCAGGTCGCGCCCGGCGAGGTGGTGCTGCTCGAGAACTGCCGGGTGAACAAGGGCGAGAAGAAGAACAGCGACGAACTGGCGAAGAAGATGGCTGCCTTGTGCGACATCTACGTGAACGACGCGTTCGGCACGGCGCATCGGGCCGAGGCCACCACACACGGCATGGCCAAGTTTGCGAAGGTCGCCTGCGCAGGCCCGCTGCTCGCCGCCGAACTGGACGCCTTGAGCCGAGCCCTGGGCGATCCCGCGCGGCCCCTGATGGCCATCGTCGCAGGCTCGAAAGTGTCGACCAAACTCACCATTCTCGATGCGCTCGCCGACAAGGTCGATCAGCTGATCGTCGGCGGCGGCATTGCCAACACCTTCATGGCCGCGGCCGGGCTCGCGATCGGCAAATCGCTCGCGGAGCCCGATCTGGTGCAGGAGGCGCGCAAGGTGATGGCCAAGATGAAGGCCCGCGGCGCGGAGGTGCCTCTGCCCTCGGATGTCGTGGTCGCGAAAGCGTTCGCGGCGGACGCACCCGCGGAACAGAAGGCGGCCGAGGCCGTTGCCGCGGACGACTTGATTCTCGATATCGGACCGCAAACGTCGGCGCAGTACGCGCGCCTGATCGCGGCCGCCGGCACCATCGTATGGAACGGGCCGGTGGGCGTGTTCGAGTTCGAACGTTTCGCGGCGGGAACGCAGGCGGTCGCGCAAGCGATCGCCGCGTCCAAGGGTTTTTCCATCGCAGGGGGCGGCGACACGGTCGCGGCCATTGCAAAGTTCGGCATCACCGATCAGGTTTCGTACATCTCCACCGGAGGCGGCGCCTTTCTCGAGTTTCTCGAGGGGAAGAAGTTGCCCGCCGTCGCTATTCTGGAAGAGCGCGCCCGTACCTGACTGCGCGCACTCTCCGCAGCCCCGCTGCTCATCCATCCTAGGTTCGCCCTACAGCTCACGGAGCGCCCCAACATGCCTCGTCGTACCAAAATCGTCGCAACCCTTGGCCCGGCGTCTACCGATCAGGCGACCTTGGCTCGCATGATCGAGGCCGGCCTCGACGTCGTCCGCCTCAACTTCTCCCACGGCACCGCCCGCGAGCACGAGGCACGCGTGGAAATGGTTCGCGCGCTGGCGCTCAAGGCCGGACGCGCGATCGGTGTCCTGGTCGATCTGCAGGGCCCGAAAATACGCATCGGGCGCTTCGAGAACGATCGCATCGTGCTGGTTCCCGGCGCGAAGTTCACGCTCGACGCCGAGTGCAAGCTCGGTGACCAAACGTGTGTCGGCCTCGACTATCCCAATCTGCCGCAGGATGTGCGCCCCGGCGACACGCTGCTGCTCGATGACGGCGCCATCGTGCTCCACGTCCACGATGTCAAGGGGTCGAAGATCTTCACCATGGTCGAGGAAGGCGGCGAGCTCTCGAACAACAAGGGCATCAATCGCAAGGGCGGTGGACTGACCGCGCCCGCGCTCACCGAGAAGGACATGGAAGACATCCAGACGGCAGCGCGGCTGAAAGCCGACTTCCTCGGGATCTCGTTTCCTCGCTCAGGCGCCGATATCGAGTGGGCGCGCGATCTGCTGGTCAAGGCGGGCGGCCGCGCCTTGCTGGTCGCCAAGATCGAGCGTGCCGAAGCCATCACGGCGCTCGAAGACATCATCATCGCCTCGGACGCGATCATGGTGGCTCGGGGTGACCTCGCGGTCGAGGTCGGCGATGCCGCTGTGCCGGCGTTGCAGAAGCGCATGATCCGCATGAGCCGAGAGCACAACAAGCTCGTCATCACGGCCACGCAGATGATGGAATCGATGGTGAACAATCCCAGCCCGACCCGGGCCGAGGTCTCCGATGTGGCCAACGCCGTGCTGGACGGCACCGATGCGGTGATGCTCTCCGCCGAGACGGCACGCGGCAAGTATCCGGTGCAGACGATACGCGCCATGGCGCGGGTCTGCGAGGCCGCCGAGAGCGACGACTTCTTCACGGCCGACCGGCTTCGGGTGAGTCCGCCGCAGAACGTGGAGGAGGCGATCGGTCGGGCCACGATGTTCACGGCGAACTCCTTGAACGTCAAAGCCGTCGCCGCGATGACCCAGAGCGGCAAGACCGTGCAGTACATGTCGAGGTTGGCGGGCACCGTGCCGATTTACGCGTTGAGTTCGGTGACCGAGACGCGCCGCCGGGTCACCTTGTTCCGGGGCGTCTATCCGATCAAGTTCAAGGGCGCGCCCGATCCGGAAAAGGCGCTGCACATGGCCGAGGACGAGTTGCTCAAGCGCGGCGCGGTGCAGAACGGCGACCTCATCGTACTGACGATCGGCGAGCCGTTCGGCAAGGCCGGGGGCACGAACACGATGAAGATCGTGAAGGTGGGCGAACACCGCAAGCGTTGAGCACGAGCCTGGCCGCGATCTGCTCGGGCGGTTTTCTCCGGGCGCTCGAGACTGCCGCCCGGGTCCGTCGTTCGTCAGTGACTTGCACGGACCGGGCGGGTCGTGAAACGGGCCTGCCCGGGCGGCCGTGAGTTCCACCGCGAATGGCCCCGCCTCGCAAGCACGCCCGCGGCAGTCGACTCCCGTGCCATAGGCGCGTGAAGGCCGATCGAACCATAAGGACAGCCTCTTGGACGGGTCGCCAAGCCGCGACTGGCCATGCTGGGCGTCCTGATCTTCTGCGCGTCCAGCAGCGGACTCCTCAACGATACGCCCATCGTCGTGATCATGCTGCCCGTGCTCGTCAGTGCGGCCCTGCGCCGCGGCACCACACCCGCGATCACGCTGATGCCGATGAACTACGCTGCTCTGGTCGGGGGCATGGGCACGACGATCGGCGCCTCGACCAACCGGCTCTTCGCCTGCTCCTGGCTGCTGCCTCGATTCTTCCCGCTGTGACCCGGATGCGGAAGTGCTGGCCCTTTGCGGTCGGAGGCTTGCGGGCGTCCGCCATGGTCGGTGGTCTGCCGCCTCGACGGTGTGGTGTGGCACCATTCGGCCATTTTGCCGGCTGTACCCGGCGGGCGATGGCGCCGTACGCCATCCCGGGTCGGCGGTAGAATCGGCCCATGGTGCCTTGGCAGGGCGGATCAGCGCATCTTGCTCGCGAGTGCGGGCGTCAAATCCGACGGCACTCGACCGCGCACCGGCGCATCAGCGAGCCGGCGCACGAAAGGCGGTTCCAGGACGGGAAGGGCTGGCGCTCTCGCCCGATGAAGATTCACGCAGCATTAGGCGGACCACATGGCATTCGAAGAGACTCTGAAGGAATTGAAGCAGCGCCGCGACAAGGTGTTGGGGATGGGCGGGCCGGAGAAGCTCGCCAAGCGCAAGGCCGAGGGCCTGCTCAACGCGCGTGAGCGTATCGATTACCTGATCGACGAAGGCACGTTCAGCGAGTCGGGCATGTTCGCCACCTCGCACCGTCCGGAGATGCGGGCGCGCACGCCCGCCGACGGCAAAGTCGCCGGGTTCGCTCGCATCGACGGCCGCGAAGTGGGGCTCGTCTCGAACGACTTCACCGTGCTCGGCGCGTCGTCGAGCGTCATCAACATGAAGAAGATCAAGCATGTGAAGCAGGTCGCCACCAAGCGCGGACTGCCGCTCGTGCTGCTCGGGGAATCGAGCGGCGCGCGCATGCCCGATCGCATGGGATCCGCCGGGCGCGCGATCGTCGCCCAGGATCCGACCGAATACCAGCGCCTGCGCGAGACGCCCTGGGTCTCGACCCTGATGGGGCCTTGCTACGGCTCGTCCACCTGGTATGCGGCGATGTCCGATTTCGTCATCATGCGCAAAGGCTCGACGATGGCGATCGCGAGCGCCCGCGTCACATCGCTGGCGATCAACAAGCCGATCGAACCCGAGGACCTGGGCGGCTGGCGAGTTCATGCCGAGAAGAGCGGCCTGGTCGACATGGTCGTCGACACGGATGAACAAGTCCTCGACGCCGTGCGCCGCTTCCTGTCCTATCTGCCGAGCCACAACATGGCGCCGCCGCCCGAGCACCCCGTGCCCCCCGGATCGGACGAAGGCTCGAAGAAGATTCTGGAGATCCTGCCCGAGTCGCGCACCAAGGTCTATGACGTGCGCAAGATCATCGACGCAGTCGTCGACCTGGGCAGCCAGTTCGAAATCAAGGCCCGTTTCGGCCGCTCCATCACCACTTCGCTCGGGCGACTCGACGGCCGCAGCGTCGGCTTCATCGCCAGCAACCCGATGTACAAGGGCGGGGCCCTCGACGTGGACGCATGCAACAAGGTCGTCAGCTTCATGGTGCTGTGCGATTCGTTCAACATCCCGATCGTCTTCCTGGTGGACGTGCCCGGTTTCCTCATCGGCCTGGAAGGCGAACTGCGCGGGGCGTCCGGGCGGGTCATCAACTGGATGAACGCCATGAGTCTGGTCACAGTGCCGAAGATCACCATCATCATGCGCAAGAGCTACGGTCAGGCGTACATCAACATGGGGGGCGGAAAGAATTCCGACGAGTTCGTGTGCTGGCCGACTGCGGATCTGGGCTTCATGGACCCGGCCGTGGGCGCCAACGTTCTGGTGGGCGACAAGGCCGACGACTCGGCGAAGCGCCAGGAAGTCAAGGAGGCGATTTCCCAAGACACCAGTGCGTGGGGTCTGGCGGAGCTCTACGAGGCGCAGACCGTCATCGATCCCAGGGACACCCGCGCGTACCTGATTCGTGCGCTCGAAGTCCATCGCTTGCGGATGACGGGAGGGGTCGGCCGCCATCTGCTGCACAATTGGCCGACGAGCTACTAGGACATCCTCGACGACCGTTTAGGAACGGGTCATCGCCAGCGGAGGAGAAGCGAATTGGCATTCGATGAGCAACTGAACGAACTGGCGCAGCGCCGCGACAAGGCGCTGGCCATGGGCGGGCCCGAAAAGCTCGCCGCACGCCGAGCCGAAGGTTTGCTGAATGCGCGGGAACGCATCGATCAGCTGTTCGATCCCGGAACCTTCCTCGAGTCGGGCATGTTCGCGGCCTCCAACCGCCCCGAGGACAGGCTGACGACGCCGGCCGATGGCAAGGTGGCCGGCTACGGCCGCATCGAGGGGCGCGAGGCGGCCGTCATCTCCAACGACTTCACGGTCAAGGGTGCATCGAGCGCCAATATCAACATCAAGAAGCTCAAGCACATGAAGCAGACCGCGCGCAAGCGCGGTATCCCGATCGTGTTCCTCGGCGAATCGACCGGGGCCCGCATGCCCGACGTCATGGGCGCGGGCAGCATCGGCTCGAAGGACGATCCGACCGAATACCTGCGCATGCGCGAAACGCCCTGGGCCGCCGCCGTGCTCGGCCACTGCTACGGATCCTCGGCCTGGTACGCGTCCATGTCCGACTTCACCGTGATGCGCAAGGGCGCGGTGATGGCCGTGTCGAGTCCGCGCCTGACCTCCATGGCGATCAACGAGAAGGTGGATCCGGAGGAACTCGGCGGCTGGCGCGTACACACCGGGGTTTCCGGGATCGTCGATCTTGCCGTGGATACCGACGAAGAGGGAATTGCCGCGATCAAGCGGTTCCTCTCCTACCTGCCTAGCAATCACACGCTGCCGCCACCGCGGATTCCGGTGCCCGAAGGCTCGGGCGCACATGCCGAGCGAATTCTCGAGCTGCTTCCGGAATCCAGCAACAAGGTCTACGATGTGCGAAAGCTGATCGAGTGCATCGTGGACGAAGGGAGTTTGTTCGAATTAAAGGCGCGTTTCGGACGAGCAATCGTGACGGGCCTCGCCCGCCTCGGCGGCCAGTCCGTGGGCATCATCGCCAACAATCCCGTTTTCAAGGGCGGGGCGATCGACGTCGACGCGTGCCGCAAGGTGGTCAGCTTTCTCGTCTTGTGCGACTCGTTTAACGTGCCGATCGTATTCATGGCCGACCAGCCGGGGTTCCTGATCGGCAAAGAGGGCGAGCGCTTGGCCGTCACGGGGCGGGTCATGAACTGGCTCAACGCGATGTGCCTGGTCACCGTGCCGAAATTCGCGCTGGTGTTGCGCAAGAGCTACGGGCTGGCCGTCTCGAACATGGGCGCCGGGGGCAACGCCGACGAACTTGCGGCATGGGCGACCGCGGATGTCTCCTTCATGAAGCCGGAGTTCGGTGCCACCGTCGTCTTCGGGGTTCGACCCGAGGATGGCGCGGAGCGCTTCGCCGAGGCGGTGGCGAAGATGAGCCGAGGCACCACGGCGTACGACATGGCGGGCGTGTATACGGCGCATGCGGTGATCGATCCGCGCGAAACCCGCGATTACCTGATTCGCATGCTGGAAGTGCACGAGCTGCGCCTGAGCGGCGGCGTGGGCGAGCACCTCATGCGCACATGGCCGACGACTCACTGACGACCGACGACTCCGCGCACCCTGTCGTTCCGGGCACGACAGGCGTGCCCCTGCGCGCCGTCATGTTCGCCGGCATTGCGGGAACGAACGCCCTTTATCAGGCGCTCGGCGACATCCAGGCGCTGGCACTCATCACGCGCGCCCTGGTCGCAATGGAGCAGCAGGTGTTCGAGCATCGCGGTCAAGTCGTCAAGACCGTCGGGCAGGAGATGCTCTGTCTTTTTCAAGAGTGCAACTCGGCGGCGACGGCGGCCATCGCCATGCAGCAGCGGATGGAGCATTTCGCCGTCGAAGCGGGCAGGGTGCTCACGATGCGCATCGGCCTGCTCAGCGGCCCGCTCATCGAAGATCACGGCGACGTCTTCGGCGACGCAGTGAACATGGCCGCTCGGCTGGTGAAGCTGGCGAATCCCGGGCAGATCATCACCGACGGGCAAACCGTCTCGGGCATGCGTTCGGCGTTGCGCCGCCGCGCGCGGCAAATCGACCGGCTGCGCGTCAAGGGCAAGCGCAGCGAGACCGAGATCGTCGAGATCGGCTGGAGGCGCGATTCGGGAGATCCGTTCACGACCGAACAAGGGATGCTGCTCGACCGGTCGCGCACAGCGAGGATGGTGCTGAGGTTCGGGGGCGAGGAGCTCGTGGTCGACGGCGCACGGGCAAGCTTCACCATCGGCCGGGATGAATCCAACGACTTGCCGATTGCGAGCAGCAAGGCCTCCCGTCAGCATGCGCGCATCGAATGGCGGCGGGACAAATTCGTCCTCTTCGATCACAGCACCAATGGAACCTACGTCACGCTGGACAGCGAACCCGAGATGATGATCAAGCACGAGAGCATGCTGCTGCACGGCAGCGGTGTGCTGAGCATCGGCCAGGCAGCCTCGCCTCGCGACCAGGGCCTGATCGAATTCGAGTGCCGCTGATGAGCGAGAACAGCGCGCGCGAACTCCTGGTGCTGTTTGCCGACATCAGCGGCAGTACGGCGATCTACGAGCAGCTGGGCGACGCTGCGGCGGTGACCCTGATTCAGGGTCTGCTCGGGCGCATGGAGGAAGAGGCTTATTTCCACCGCGGGGCGGTGATCAAATTCATCGGGGACGAGCTGCTGTGCACGTTTCCGGACGTGGTGTCCGGGCTGGCCGCCGCGACGGCCATGCAGCAGCAGGCCGCGGCCATGGTGGGGCCCGATGGGCGCTCGCTCGCTTTGCGCGTCGGCATGCACTTCGGCCCCGCCTTGCAGGAGCGGGGCGATGTGTTCGGCGATGCCGTCAACGTGGCCGCGCGCGTCGTTGAGATCGCCCGGCCCGGGCAGGTGTTGATCACCGATTCGTGCTTCGAGAACGTGCCGCTGCTCGGACGCAGCCGCATCCGGACCATCGATTGCATCACCGTGCGAGGGCGCAGTGTCGAAACGACGATCATGGAGGTCATGTGGCAGCGCGGGCGCACCGCGACCACGGTCGTGCCCCCTGTGCCTCGTTCTCATGACGACGAGGGCTGCGTGATCCTGGGCCATGCCGGCCGCATCTATACCGTCGCCCAGCAGAGTAATCCGTTCCTGATCGGGCGCGACGCCAGTTGCCAGCTGGTGATCGCCAACTCGATGGCTTCGCGGCAGCATGCGAGCATCGAGTGGCGCCGCGGCAAGTTCGTCCTCTCCGACCGCAGCACCAACGGGACCTTCATTTTGCCCGAGGGCGGCCGCTCGATTCATCTGCGCCGCGAGGCGTTCGTCTTGCAGGGCGCAGGGATCATCGGCTTGGGAGAGCAGCCTCGAGCCGAGAGCGCCGGTGGGGTGCACTACCAGTTCAGGCCGGCGTCGACCAAGAACTGAGCGCAGGAGGCGCGCTGGCCTATTCCGGGAGATAGCCCGCGGTGAAGGAGACGAGCCGCCATGCTCCGCCCTGGGGCGCGAAGCAGGCCATGTGTTCGATCGGGCTGCGGATATGCTCTTCAGGTACGAAGCCGTGGCCGCCTTGTACCCGTACGCGCGTCCACTTTTGCGGGAACCCGGGGGTGATGTCGGCGACCTCCCAGTCTTCCACCGGCACCAACTCGAAACCGAGTCGGGCAACCGTGCGTGCGCCCGATGAAGGTTCGCTCTTCACCAGCACATTGTCGGTCACGATGGCGCCGAAGCGAAACGGGTCGAAGTCGGTGGGCCACTTGGCGGCGACATAGGGTGCGCAGAAGCGTGCTTGACCGCGTTCGTCCTTGACGAAGGCGCCGCCAAGCGCGACGGCCTTGTAGAGTTCGCGCCACATGGGGCTCTTGTCGTCCTCGAGGCTCCAGCGCCGGCGGAACTCATCCAGGCCCGCTTTCTCGCCGGGACCATTGTCCACGTTCGGATCGATGGCGGTCAGCAGCGCACTGCGGTTCTTTGCGTCCAGGGCGTCGAGCAGTTTTTTCTTGTACGTCTGCCAGCCACGGTTATCCGCACCCTCGTCGATCGGCCGGAAAGCCGTATTCTGGGCGCAGACGGGCGCGGCCATCGCGATCAGGCAGGCGCTCGCTGCCGTCCATCGGCGAAGCGCGGCGCGCATGCGAGCACGCCGTTCGCGGATCGCGGCGGCAAGGCAGTCGGCTCGCAGGGCCAGAGGTTCACGCCGGGCAACTCGTAGAGCGCGGCGCGCGCGCGGACGGGACGAGATCAAAGCGCATCAATCCTTGAAGGTCGAATCACGACGCAATGGTAAGCCTTGCACTGTACGTTGGCGAATCTGGCAGCCTGCTTTGCAGCGCATCGGGCGCCGCGCTCGTCGTCGCTCGATTCTCTCACGGGGAACAGAAACGTCCGTGCACCGCATCGTGTGGCAGAATCCGCGCTTTTCTCGAGCCGACTGGGTCTTCATGGCTGCCACTGTTCTACCCTCAAACACGCAGGAAAAGATTGTCCGACAAATTGCCGATGAACTCGCGTGCCGTCCGGCGCAGGTCGCTGCGGCGATCGGTTTGCTCGACGAGGGCGCCACGGTTCCCTTCATTGCGCGTTACCGCAAGGAAGTGACGGGCAGCCTCGACGACACGCAACTACGCAATCTGGAAGAGCGTCTCACCTACCTGCGTGAACTCGAAGAGCGGCGCGCGGCCGTGCTTGCCTCGATCGCCGAGCAAGGCAAGCTCAGCCCCGAGCTGGCGGCATCGATCGATGCCGCGGGCACCAAGCAGAGCATTGAAGACCTCTATCTTCCGTTCAAGCCCAAGCGGCGCACGCGAGCGCAGATTGCGCGGGAGGCGGGCCTGGAGCCGCTCGCAGACGCTTTGCTGGGTGATCCCATGCTGGATCCCGCGGTGGAGGCGGCGAAGTACGTGAATGCAGAAGCTCAGGTCAAGGACGCCAAGGCGGCGCTCGAAGGCGCACGCGACATCTTGTCCGAGCGCTTCGCCGAAGAGGCCGCGCTGATCGGCGGTCTGCGCGACTGGCTCTGGGAAGACGGAGTGATCCGCTCGACGATGGTCGAGGGCAAGGCGGACGAGGGCGCGAAGTTTCGCGATTACTTCGACTACTCCGAGCCGATCGCGAGGATTCCTTCTCATCGTGCGCTCGCGCTTTTCCGTGGTTGGCACGCCGGTGTGCTTTCGATTCGGCTGGGGCTGGACGCCGAACGCGAGGCCCTCGTGCCGCACCCGGCTGAAGGGCGCATCGCGACCTTCGCCGGCATCTCGCAGCAGGGCCGCCCTGCGGACAAATGGCTGGGCGATGTGTGCCGCTGGACCTGGCGCGTGAAGGTTCATCCGCAACTGGAGACCGACCTCTTCCGTCGTTTGCGCGAAGCAGCCGAAACCGAAGCCATCCGGGTGTTCGGCCAGAACTTGCGCGACCTGCTGCTGGCCGCACCGGCCGGGCCCAAGGCCGTGATGGGACTGGATCCGGGACTGCGCACCGGAGTGAAGGTCGCCGTGGTCGATGCGACCGGCAAGCTGCTCGACACCGCGACCATCTATCCGCACGAGCCGCGCCGCGACTGGGACGGATCCATCGCCGTTTTGGCGGCGCTGGCGGCACGTCACGATGTGCGCTTGGTGTCGATCGGCAACGGCACCGCATCGCGCGAGACCGACCGCTTGGCGGCCGATCTGATCAAGCGTCACCCGCAGATCAAGCTCACGCGCGTGGTCGTGAGCGAAGCGGGCGCCTCGATCTACTCGGCCTCGGAATTGGCGGCGAAGGAGTTTCCCGATCTGGACGTCAGTCTGCGCGGCGCGGTATCGATCGCCCGACGATTGCAGGATCCGCTGGCCGAACTGGTGAAGATCGAGCCCAAGGCGATCGGCGTCGGACAATACCAGCACGATGTGAATCAACGCGACCTGGCGCGTTCGCTCGACGGCGTGGTCGAAGATTGCGTCAATGCCGTTGGCGTAGACGTCAACACGGCTTCCGCGCCGTTGCTGGCGAGGGTGTCCGGGCTCAACGGCACGCTCGCTCGCAGCATCGTCACGTATCGCGAATCCAACGGGGCCTTCCGCAGTCGTGATGCGCTCAAGGCGGTGCCCTACCTGGGCGCCAAGACCTTCGAGCAGGCCGCGGGCTTCCTGCGCATCATGGACGGCGAGAATCCGCTCGACCGCTCGGCGGTGCACCCCGAGGCCTATCCGTTGGTCGAACGGATCCTGGCGAAGCTCAAGAAGGAGGTGCGTGACGTGATGGGCCGCAGCGACGTGCTCCGACAGGTTGCGCCTAAAGAGTTCACCGACGAGCGGTTCGGGCTGCCGACGGTGCAGGACGTGCTGGTCGAATTGGAGAAGCCAGGCCGCGATCCGCGCCCCGAGTTTCGCTCTGCGCAATTTCGCGACGGCGTCGAGAGCCTCAAGGATCTGGAAGTCGGCATGGTGTTGGAAGGGGTGGTCACCAATGTGGCGAACTTCGGCGCGTTCGTGGACATCGGCGTGCACCAGGACGGCCTCGTGCACGTCTCGGCGCTCTCGAGCCGCTTCGTCAAAGATCCGCGGGAGGTGGTGAAGGCGGGCGAGTTGGTCAAGGTGAAGGTCCTGGAGGTCGATCTGCCTCGTCAGCGCATCGCACTCAGCATGCGTCTCGACGATCCGGTCGGCGAGCGTGGCGCGGGCGACAGGGCCGATGCGCCCAGAGGCGCCAAGCCCGATCGCGGTGTGCGCCCCGACCAGCGCCCGGCGCCTCGCAGCGGCGGGCGCGACGCGGTCGGCAGCGTCCCAGCCCTCAGCCCAAGCAGCTCGACGGGCCCATGGCGGCGGCATTCGCCAAGCTGCGCGGAGGCGGCTGATCTCGTCGCGGTGCTCCCATGTCTTCGTCATCATTGCATCGAGGGACGTTGTCGCTAAGTCCGGACGCAGCGCGAAGCGAAGGCGCAGCATGGGAGGTCATGATGCTGCGTGCTAGAATCCGGGGCTGAATGTTTCGTCGGCACTCATCTCAAGCGGGGAGCAGCATGGCTAGAATCGAGATCAAGTCGGAAATCACCGGTACCGTATGGCAACTCAAGACGGAGGTCGGTGCCCAGGTCGAAGAGGGCGATACGCTGATCGTCATCGAATCCATGAAGATGGAGATTCCGGTCATCACCGAAGATGGCGGGACGGTCAAAGAGATTCTCGTGAAAGAGAAAGACCCGGTCGCCGAGGGCCAGGTGGTCGCGATCATCGAAGGCTAGCGCAATCGGTGCGGAACGCCCTTGAGGGCGTTCCCGAGCAGATCCCGATCGGGGGCAGGCTTTGCAGCCTGTCCCCGATTTGCTTTAGATCGCTCGCGCCGCAAGCAAGCGGATCGCTGCGTCCTTCGATTCGAGGACGCGTTCGCGCGCGATCTGTTCTGCCTCGGGGCCATTCCCGTCACGGATCGCCTTGACCAGCCGCTGCCATCGCTGCACCGATTGCCGCCTGCGTTCAGGCGTCGAAAGGCCGAGCCGGGAGTAGCGCGCCGTTTGCTGTTCCAGCGACGTGAGATAGGCGCTCAGCCGCCGGTTGGGCGTGGCGCGGTTGAGCACGCGGTTGATCTGCAGCACGGTCTCGACGTAGGCCTCGCCGCTCTCGGCGGCGCGTGCGCACTGGGCAAGATTGGCGACCTCGGCTTCGAGCAGGGGCAGCACCCGTGCGCGAGCCTCGGACTCGGCCACTGTGCGATCGCGCAGGCCGTTGAGCACGGCGCGTATCTCGAAAATCTCCCGCACCTCGTCGATCGTGAGCTTGGTCACCATGGCGCCGCGGCGGGGGAGGATCGTGATGAGTCCATCCTTCTCCAGCAAGCGCAGCGCTTCGCGGGCCGGTCCTCGGCTCACCGCGAATTCGCTGGCGAGCGTTTCTTCACGAATGCGCTGTCCCGGGGAATAGACGCCGCTCAGGATGCGCTCGGCAAGGCGAGCGGCGATCTGTTCGGGCAACGAGCGTGTGAGCGGCTCCACGGGATGCGAGAAGTCGGCTGTCGCCAGCGGCGCGTCGTGCGCAGCCCCTTGCGTGGCGCCCAGGGTCAGTTCGGAAGAGGACATGGCGCGACCATACTCGGGCTATTGTCAGATTGTCAACAATCATCTTGACAGCAATCTGGCTGCAACCTAGCATCCGCCTGACGTACCGATCCGGTGCGCTCCCGGAGGGGAACCCCGCGGCGCCTGCCAGCCCGTCTGGCGCAGGCTGCGCCACGACCGGGCGAACCCAGAGAACGGACACTCATGAGCTGGAAGGAAGAAGTCGAGGAGATCCACTATCGCCGCAAGCTTGCCGAAGCCTGCGGCGGCGAGGAAGCCGTCGCCAAGCATCATGCGCTGGGCAAGCTCACGGTGCGCGAGCGCATCGCGGGGATCCTCGATTCGGGATCCTTCCAGGAAGTCGGCAAGCTCGCCGGTCGCGGCAAGTACGACAAGGACGGCAAACTCATCGGATTCGAGCCCGCCTCCTACGTGATGGGGATCGGGGCGATCGACGGCCGACCGGTCGCCATCGGTGGTGAGGACTACACCATTCGCGCTGGCACCGGCTTCGGCAGCGATCGGCGCAAAGGCGGGCAAGGCGGCTTCATCGAAGATCTCGCGTACGAGTTTCGCGTGCCGCTGGTCAATCTGGTCGACGGCACGGGCGGCACGGTGAACACGGCCAAGCGCAAGGGATTCAGCGTGGTGCCGGGCTACGGTCAGGACGGCTTCGAGCGCTCGGTCGATCTGATGGGCGTCGTGCCGGTCGTCAGTGCCGTGCTCGGCACGTCGGCCGGCGGTCCCTCGGCCCGCGCCATTCTGTGCCACTTCTCGGTCATGGTCCGCGGTCAGAGCCACATCTTCGCGGCCGGTCCGCCCGTCGTGGAGCGCAATTTCGGCGTCAAGCTCACCAAGGAAGAGCTGGGCGGTGCCAAGGTGGCCGCCGACACCGCGGGCACCATCGACAACGTGGCCGAAACCGAGCAGGAAGCGTTCGAGATGATTCGTCGCTTCCTTTCCTATCTGCCGACCAACGTCTGGGAACTGCCGCCGCGCGTGCCGTGCAGCGATCCGGCAGATCGTGCCGAGGAAGCGCTGCTCGACATCATCCCTCGCAATGCGCGCCAGGCGTACAACATGCGCCGGCTGCTTGCCTTGGTCGTCGACCGCGATTCGCTGTTCGAGATCCAGCCGAGCTTCGGCCGCGCCGTGATCACGACCTTCGCCCGCCTGAACGGTCATGTCGTCGGCATCGTCGCCAACAACCCCATGTTCGGCGGCATCATGGACACGAAGGCGGCGCGCAAGCAGGGCCATTTCGTCGAACTCTGCGACATGTTCAACGTCCCCATCGTCTTCTTTGCCGACATCCCGGGCTTCCTCATCGGCAAGGAATCCGAGGAAGAAGCCGTGCTGCGCGAAGGCGTCCGCGCGCGGTACATCGGATTGCAGGTGACCGTGCCCGTGTTCACCGTGCTCGTGCGGCGCTGCTACGGCATGGCCGGCGGCGGCGTGATCGACAGGCGCGGCCTCAACTTCAAGATCGCCTGGCCGTCGGCCGAGTGGGGATCGCTGCCTCTGGAAGGCGGTGTGCGCGCGGCGTACAAGCGCGAAATCGACGCTGCGCCCGATCCGGTCCAGAAGGAAAAGGAACTCGAAGCCGAACTGCGGCGTCTGAATTCCCCCTTCCTTACCGCCGAGGGCTTCGGCATCGAGGACTTGATCGATCCGCGCGAGACCCGCGCCTACCTGTGCCGCTTTCTCGAAGCCTGTCAGCCGCGCATGCGCACGCAAACCGGGCCGAAGCCGAAAATCGGCGTACGGCCCTGATGTCACGGAACCGAACGTAAAGGAACGAGATCATGCCGAAGCGAGAGATCGAGGGCGACTGGGTGATGGGCTGGCCCGACCGCAAGCGCCTGAGCCTGATGGCAGGCAAGGATGCCGACGGTCGCGTCATCAACGGTCGGTCGCCCGTGCTCGATCTGGAAGGCCTGATCACGCCGACCGATGCCTACTACATCGTCAATCAGCTCGAAGTGCCCGAGCCGGTTTATCCCGACGATTGGCGATTGGTCATCTCGGGCGCAGTCGAGCGACCGATCGAGATCGGACTGGAGGATTTGCGCAAGCTCCCCGGACGCACCGTGCGCGCGGTGACCGAGTGCGCTGGCAACGATGCCGGCTTCTTCGACTACCTCACCAAGGGTGGCAAGAAGCCCTCCCGGCGCAATCAGCAAGACATGCAAAAGCGCGCCGAAATGCGCGTGAAGGGTGCGGTGCCCAGCGAAGCCGAAGTCAGTTCCGAATCGACCACGACTTGCGCGGTCTCGGCCGGTGAATTTACCGGCGTGCCGCTCGCCGAAGTGCTCAAGCTCGCCGGGCTCAAGCCGTCCGCGCTGGCCGTGCGCGCCGAAGGGTTCGATACCGGACGGCCCGACCCGGCCGTGCAGTTCCGCTCGGTGGGAACGACCGACTACACCTATGTCGACCCGGGTGTCATCAACTACGACAAGGGGCTGCCGCTCGCCAAGGCGCTGCATCCGGATACGATTCTCGCCTGGGGCATGAACGGCGAGTATCTCTCGCACATCCATGGCGGCCCGGTGCGCCTGGTCACCCCGGGCTGGTCGGGCAACTGGTGGGTGAAGTGGCTGCAGAAGCTCGAAGTGACCGAGCAGATGCCGCCGTGCTACCACCAGACGCATTACTTCGTGCTCGGCAAGTCGGCCGACGATCCCGACAAGATGCCCATCACCGCGATGGGCGTGCGCTGCATCATCACCGATCCGGTCGACGAGGATTCCCCGCTCGATGCCGGCGACCATGCCGTGCGCGGTCTGGCGTGGAGCGGTGAAGGCATGATCGCGCGCGTGGAAGTCAGCGTGGACGGCGGCAACACCTGGAAGGATGCCCACATCGAAGAGCCGCGCGAGCGCTGGCTGTGGGTGCGCTGGTCGTATCTGTGGGATGCGAAGCCCGGCACGCATCGCATCATGGCGCGCGCCACCGATGAAAAGGGCCGTGTGCAGCCGCAGATCCCGTGGAACTTCCAGCGCAAACTCTGCGACTGGATCGGGCCCACGGATGTGACCGTGAAATGAAGCAGCACGGATGCACGGAGCGATAGATGCCGAAGCGCGAAATCGAGGGTGACTGGGTGATGGGATGGCCGGACCGCAAGCGTCCGGAAATCGCCGCGGGCAAGGATGCCGACGGCCGGGTGATCTCTGGGCGGACCCAGATCCTGGAGCAGGAAGGTCTCATCACACCGACCAACAACTACTACATCGTCACCCAGCTCGACATCCCGGAGCCGGTGCATCCGGACGACTGGTCGCTCACGATCAGCGGCGAAGTCGAGCGTCCGTTGACGCTGACCATCGACGACTTGCGCAAGCTCCCCGGACGCTCGGTGCGCGCGGTCACCGAGTGCGCGGGCAACGACGAAGGTTTCTTCGACTACGAGAAGCGCGGCGCCCCCAAACCCTCCCGCCGCTACGTGCCGGACTTCAAGCGCCGCGCGCTGCTCAAGGCTCAAGGCGTCATGCCCACCAACGACGAACTGGCGGGCGAGATGGGCAACACCTGCGCGATGAGCGGCGGCGAATTCACCGGCGTGCCGCTGGCGGAAGTCTTGCGTCGCGCCGGCCTCAAGCCTGGCGCGCAATGGATCTGGATGAAGGGCTTCGACAACGGCCGTCCGGATCCGACGATGCAATATCGCTCCATGGGCCGTTCCGACGTCAAGGTGGAGGATCCCGGCGTCATCAATTACGACAAGGGCCTGCCCCTGGACAAAGCGCTCGACCCGGACACGCTGCTTGCCTGGGCGCAGAACGGCGAGTGGCTGATGCATGTCCATGGGGCGCCGCTGCGCTGCATCGTGCCCGGCTGGTCGGGCAACTGGTGGGTGAAGTGGCTCTCGCACATCGAAGTCACGCGCGAAATGCCGCCTTGCTATCACCAGACGAAGTACTTCGTCTACGGCGAATCGCCGGACGACCCGAACAAGCCCATGCTCACCGCGATGGGCGTGCGCAACATCATCACCTATCCCCTGGACGAAGACTCCCCCCTGGAGCGCGGCTCGCACGCGATTCGAGGGCTTGCCTGGAGCGGCATGGGCGGCATCGCCAAGGTCGAGGTGAGCGTCGATGGCGGCGCCACCTGGAACGAAGCGCACATCGAAGAGCCGCGCGAGCGTTGGCTCTGGGTGCGCTGGTCGTATCTGTGGCAGGTCGATGCGCCCGGTCCGTATCGCATCTTGGCGCGGGCGACCGACGTCAAAGGGCGGCTGCAGCCGCAGACGCCCTGGAACTATCAGCGCAAGCATTTCGACGGCATCGTGCCGAGCGACGTGGTGGTGGAGTAAGCGTGCATATCGCCGTTCTGATCAAGCAGGTTCCCAATCCGGACGCGCTCGCCGCGGTCATGAGCGTGGACGAGGCCTCGGCAAAAGTCGTCCTGCCGCCCGGCCATCCTCAAGTGGTGAGTCCGTTCGACGAGCAGGCGCTCGAAGCCGCACTGCGATTGCGCGATCAAGTCGGTGCGGCAGTGAAGATCACGGCGGTCACGCTCGGTCCCGACTCGGCGCGCACGGCGCTCAAGCAGGCTCTGTCGCTCGGTGCGGACGACGCCGTGCACATTCAGGACGCCGCCTTGCTCGACGCCGACAGCCATGTCAGCGCGCATGCGCTGGCGGCGGCCATTCGCAAGCTGGGCACGATCGACCTCGTGCTGGCCGGGCGCCAGGCGGCCGATTTCGACGCCGGCGTCGTCGGCTTGGGCGTGGCCGAGATTCTCGGCTTTCCCTCGGTGAGCTTTGCCTGCGGCATCGAAGTCGTGGACGGCGGGGTGCAGGTCGAACGCGTGCTGCAGGACGGCTTCGAGACAGTGCAGGTGCCGCTGCCGGCGCTCGTCACCATCTCCAACGAACTGGGCGAGGTGCGCAAACCCAACTTGCGCGAGACGATGCGGGCGGCACGCAAGCCCGTGGCGGCATGGGATGCGGGCGAGCTTGGCCTGGAAGCAGCGCAGCTGCAGCCGCGTAGCCGCAGAACCCGCCTCTTCATTCCGCAGAAGAACACGCAATGCGAGTTCATCGCCGCGGCGACCGCGTTAGAAGCCGGCGAACGGCTGGCCCAACGCCTGCATGATGCGCGGATCCTTTGATGACTGACATGGCTGCCGGAAAGAATATCCTCGTCGTCGCTGAAGCTCCGCTCGGCAAACTGCCCCCCGCGATCTACGAATTGCTGACGCTGGCGCAGCGCTTGAAGGCGGCGACCGGCGGCGCGCTCGGCGTCGTCCTCCTTGAAGCAGGCGATGTCGCTGGCGCGCAAGCGCTGGCCGTCTACGGCGTCGACGTCGTCTATCGCGCCGAGTGTGCGGATTTCGCCCGCCTGACCAGCGAAGCCCGGCTGCCGATGATTCAGGCCGCCTGCGAGCAGGCCCAGCCAGCCGTCGTGCTGCTCCCGCACGGCGTGCTCGGCGCCGAACTCGGGCCCCGACTCGCGTTTCGCCTCGATGGCGGCGCGGCGACGGGATGTGTCGACGTCGTGGCACAAGGCGGCTCGATCCTCTGCACGCGGCCTTGCTATGGCGGCCTCGCCCGCGAGGAACACCGATTCGAGCACGGCCCGGTGGTCGCCACCGTTCGCGCCGGCTTGTTCGAGCTGGCGCAGCCCCAGCCTGGTTCGCAGCCATCCATCGTGGAGCTTCCCGCACTGGATCCATCGGAGCTCCGCGTGGCGTTGGTGAAACGCGAGTCCGACGCCGGCGAAGGTCCGCGTCTGGAAGATGCCAAAGTCATCGTGGCTGGCGGGCGTGGCCTGGAGGGTCCCGAGGGATTCAAGGTCTTGCAGGATCTCGCCGCTGAGCTGGGCGCGGCCGTCGGATCGAGCCGGGTGCCTTGCGACCTCGGCTGGTGCCCGCACTCCTGGCAGATCGGCCTGACGGGCAAGACGGTCACGCCCGATCTCTATATCGCCGTCGGCATCTCCGGGGCCGGTCATCACATGGCCGGCTGCGGCAACGCCAAAACCATCGTCGCAATCAACTCCGACCCCGAAGCAGCCATCTTCCAGGATGCGCGTTTCGGCGTGGTCGGTGACTACCGGGAAGTCGTGCCTGCGCTCGCCGCGCAGGTGCGGAAGCTCAAGCAGGCTTGACGCCTTAACCAAAGAAAGCATCGGAGTACGCGCATGGCATTCGAAGCGCTGATGGAAGAATACGAGCGCCGCCGCGCCAAGGCATTGGCGATGGGCGGGGACGACAAACTGGCGAAGCGCAAAGCCCGCGGCCAGTTGAATGCGCGTGAGCGCATCACGTCTCTGGTCGACGACGGCAGTTTCATCGAATCCGGCCTCTTCGGCACTTCCGGGATTTACCCCGAGCAGGCCGACGAGACGGCCTGCGACGGCAAGATCGCGGGTTTCGCTCGCATCGACGGCCGTGACGTTGCGCTCGTGGTGAACGATTTCACCGTCAAGGGATCCTCGACCAGCGCGACCAACAGCAAGAAGGTGGGGCACATGAAGCGTACCGCCGTCGAGCGCGGCATGCCGATGGTCGTCATCGGCGAATCGACCGGTGCGCGGCTGCCCGACGCCATGGGTTCGCGCGGCATGGGCTTGCTGCTGGGCAACGACATCACGCAATTTCGTCGCATGCGCGAGACCCCGTTGGTTGCCGCCGCGCTCGGGCCTTCATTCGGATCGTCGGCCTGGCTGGCGTGCTGCTCGGACTTCGCCGTCATGCTCAAGGGCTCCACGATGGCGGTGTCGAGCCCCACGCTGATCGAAATGGCGCTGGGCGAGAAGGTCGACTTCGAAAAGCTCGGCGGTTGGCGCCTGCACGCCGAGACGACCGGGCTCATCGACGCCGTGGCGGACAGCGAAGAAGAAGTGTTCGACAAGATTCGCCGCTTCCTCTCCTATCTGCCCAGCCATCATAAAGAGGCGCCGCCCGAAGCGCCGGTCCCGGCCGGCTCCGGCGAGGGCATGCAGGACATCCTGTCGTTCCTCCCTGAGAGCCGCACCCAGGTCTACGACATGCGCAAGATCATCCGCACGCTCGTCGACAAGGATTCGATGTTCGAACTCAAGCCGCGCTTCGGCAACAGCGCCGTCTGCGCGCTCGCCCGCCTCGGCGGCAAGAGCATCGGTGTCATCGCCAACAACCCGCTGCATCGCGGCGGCGCCCTCGACGGCAATGCCTGCCGCAAGATCGTCGACTTCATCGTGTTGTGCGACTCGTTCAACATTCCGCTGCTGATTCTCGTCGACACGCCCGGATTCGTGATCGGCACCGAGGCCGAGCGCGACGGCGCACCGGGCAAGATCATGAACTTCATGAATGCCATGACCCTGGTGTCGGTGCCGCGCCTGTCGGTGATCATCCGCAAGAGCTACGGGCGGGCCTATGTGTGCATGGGCGGCGGGCGGCATTCCGACGACATCTCCGCCTGGCCGACGGCGGAGATCAGCTTCATGAGCCCGGAGTTCGCCACCCGCATCGTGCATGGCGTGAAGCCGGGCGATCCGCAGTACGAGGCGAGGCTCGCCGAGATCAACCAGGACAGCGCCATCTGGGGCATGGGTTCGGTATTCGCCGCGCAGGCCATCATTCGGCCGCAGGAGACGCGGGACTATCTCATTCGCATGTTCGACGTCTACAAGCTGCGCATGACCAAGGGCATCGGCCAGCAACTGATGCGCGCCTGGCCGACTTCGTATTGATCGTCCGCACTCGTGCGCTCGCCGGACGCCGGGCTGCCTCGGGTCCGGCGGCGCCAATTCACCGACCGCTTGCATCCCTTGCGCTGCACAGCGTCGGCAACAAAGGAATCGCAGGATGTTCAACAAAGTTCTCGTCGCCAACCGCGGCGCCGTCGCCGCCCGCGTCTTGCGCGCACTCTACGAGCTTGGCGTGCACACGGTGGCTGTCTACTCGGAAGCCGACGCGCACGCGCCTTACCTCGAAATGTCGAGCGAGGCTTATCCCATCGGCCCCGCCGCCGCGCGCGACAGTTATCTCAATCAGGATACCCTGGTCGATCTGCTCAAGCGCACCGGGTGCGACGGTTTGCATCCTGGCTATGGGTTTCTGGCCGAGAACGCCGAGTTCGCCGGCAAGGTCAATGCCGCGAGCGCGCGCTTCATCGGGCCGAGCGCCCGCTGGATCGACGCCATGGGACACAAGACCAAGGCGAGGGCATTGGCCAAGGACTACGGCATGCCCATGGCCGCGGGAAGCAGCGTGCTCGCCACCGATAACCCGGAGGCCGTGAAGGAAGCCGCGCGCGCCATCGGCTATCCGGTGCTGGTGAAGCCGGCCGGCGGCGGCGGCGGCATCGGCATGCTGCCCGCGAAAGACGAATCCGAACTGATCGCCGCCGTGGAGCGCTCCAGTTCGCTCGCAGCCCGCGGATTCGGCAATGCGGAGGTCTATCTGGAGCGTCTGATGGAGCGGCCGCGACACGTGGAGTTCCAGGTTCTGGGCGACATGCACGGCGAAGCCTGCCATCTGTTCGAGCGCGACTGCTCGGTCCAGCGCCGGCATCAGAAGATCATCGAGGAGTCGCCCGCGCCCAATGTTCCGCGCGATCACGTCGAGGGCATGGCCAAGCGCATCGCCGACATCATGCGCAACATGGGCTACGACAACATCGGCACGGTCGAGATGCTGATGAGCCGAGACGGGGAATTCAACTTCCTGGAAATGAACACGCGCCTGCAGGTCGAGCACGGCGTCACGGAGGAAGTGACCGGTGTGGATCTGGTCAAAGCCATGGTGCGAAGCGCCGCTGGCGAGCGGCTGGCCGATATCCTGCCCAAGGACATCCGCATCGAGGGCCACTCCATCCAGGCGCGCGTGTATGCCGAGGACCCGAAGAACTTCTTTCCCTCGCCCGGCAAGCTGACGGTGTTTCGGCCACCGGAAGACAAATCGATCCGGATAGAAACCGGCTATGCCGAGGGGCGCGACGTGACGCCGTTCTACGATCCCATGATCGCCAAGGTGATCGTCAAGGCGGCCACCCGCGAGCGCGCGATCGAGCAGCTGGTCGACGCCCTGCAGGCTTTCGATATCCAGGGACTCAAGCACAATATCCCCGCGGTGGTCGCGATTCTCAAGTCCGACGCGTTCCGCAATGGGGACGTGCACACAGGCATCGTGTCCGAAGTGCTGGCACGGCCGAAGAAAGGTTGATCCATGACGAACAACGCACTGATCGGTGAAGCACGCAGCGCGGGGCGAGGCAGTCTAGACGAACTCAACGGCAAGCGCCTGCTGACTCAGTTCGGCATCTCGGTGCCGAAGTCGGTGGTGGTGCAGGCAGGCGAGCCGCTCACGGCCAAGCTTGTCGGCCTAGCGGGGCCTTATGTCGTGAAGGTGATGTCGCAAGACATCCTGCACAAGAGCGATGTCGGCGGTGTGCGGGTGCGCATGAAGGACGCGGCCGAGGTAGAGGCCGCGATTCGCGACATGCTGGCTCGTCCACAGATCGCCAAAGCGCGCCTGGACGGTTTTCTGGTCGAGGAGATGGCGCCGGCGGGCCAGGAGCTGGTGATCGGCGCCTTGCGCGATCCTCAGTTCGGGCCGCTCGTCATGGTCGGCCTGGGCGGCATCTTCGTCGAAGTGCTCAAGGACGTGGCGTTTCGCATCTGCCCCATCGAGCGCATCGATGCGGTGGAAATGCTCGACGAACTCAAGGGCAAGGCGCTCCTCGACGGCGCGCGCGGCCAGGCGGGCGTGTCGCGCGAAGCGATCATCGAGACGCTGCTCAAGATCGGCAGCGAGCAGGGGCTGTTGATGTCCCTGAGCGAAGACATCGCCGAGGCCGACATCAACCCGTTGATCGTATCGCAGCACGGCGCGGTCGCCGTGGACGCACGATTCATCCTGACTGCGCAGGGAGCACAAGCATGAGCCACGAGAACGATGTCATCGAGCGCTTCAAGCCGCTGCTCGAGCCGAAGACGCTCGCCGTCGTCGGCGCCTCGGCCACCTCGATGAGCGCTGCCAATGTATTCATCCGGCGCATCCGGGAGATGGGCTACAGCGGGACGATCTATCCCATTCATCCGAGTGCCGCGAGTGTCGACGGCCTGACGGCGTACAAGTCGGTCGCGGACACCCCGCAGCCCATCGACTACCTCTACATATCCGTGGCCGCTGCGCATGTGCCGAAGATGCTGGCCGAGGCCAATGGCCGCGTGCGTTATGCGCAAGTCATTTCCAGCGGCTTCGGCGAGGTCGACGAAGGCAAGGCGTTGCAGGAGGAGCTGGTCGCATCCGCCAGGAAGGGCGGCTTGCGTCTGCTCGGGCCGAACTGTCTTGGCCTGTATTCGCCGCGCGGCCGAGTCACCTTCGTCGAGAACGCCTCCACCGAAGTCGGCACCGTGGGCATCATTTCGCAGAGCGGCGGGCTCGGCACCGACATCGTGCGGCGAGGCTCGGTGAGAGGCTTGCGCTACAGTGCCGCGGTGACCGTGGGCAACAGCGCGGACCTCGGCCCGAACGATCTGCTCGAATACTACCTGGCCGACCCGCAGACCAAGGTGATCGGGATCTACCTGGAGGCGGTGAAGGACGGGCGGCGCCTCTTCGATCTGCTGAAGGCGCATCGCGCCAGAAAGCCGGTCGTGCTGCTCAAGGGCGGACGCACCCAACAAGGCTTGCTGGCGGCCGCCTCGCACACCGGCTCGCTTGCGGGCGATGATCGCGTCTGGGTCGCGCTTTCTCGCCAGACGGGCTGCATCCTGGTCGAGACGCTCGATCAATTCCTCGATACGCTGCTCATCTTCCAGTCGCTGACGCCGCGGAGCAACGACCCGACGCGAGAGGTCGTGATGTTCGGCAACGGTGGTGGCACGAGCGTGCTGGGCACCGATCTTTTCGCCCGCATGGGGCTGGACGTGACGCCGTTCGGCAAACCGACGCTCGAAGCGCTGCAGGCGCTCAAGCTGCCGCCCGGGACATCCATCACGAACCCGGTCGATGCGCCCGTGGGCACGCTGCAGCAGGACGAAGGCCGGATCGCCGAGAAGATCCTGGACGCGATCTTTTCCAACGGCAAGCCGCAGGCGCTCGTCATGCACCTCAACTTGGCGGCGTTTCTCGGACGCACCAAGACCGACGTGCTCGGCAACCTGATGCAGGCGGCGACGCGTGTCCAGTTGCGCTATCCCGGCGGCGCGCATTTCGTCCTCGTGCTGCGCTCCGACGGCGAGCCGGAAATCGAGAACCGCAAGCGCGAGTTTCGCGCGCAGGCGCTCGCGCTCGGCATCCCGGTGTACGACGAGATGATGAACGCCGGCTGGGCGCTGTCGGCGTTGTGCGCACACGAGCGCTTCCTCGCACGGGGCCAGTGATGACCGCGGCGAACGCGCAGACCGGCGCTCGGCCGCTCGACGGCGTGCGGGTGCTCGAACTGGGCACGACGATCGCCGGTCCGTTCTGCGGTCGTCTGCTGTGCGACTTCGGCGCCGAAGTGGTGAAGGTCGAGCCGCCCGATGGCGATCCTGTCCGTGGGGCCGGCAAGGTGCATCAAGGCAAGTCCCTCTATGCGGCCAGCATCCTGCGCGGCAAGCGGCTGATCGCGGCGGATCTGCGCAAGCCCGAGGCACAAGCGCTGATCCGCAGGCTGGTGCCGAAGTTCGACATCGTCATCGAGAACTTTCGCCCCGGGGGCATGGAGAAGTGGGGGCTCGGCTACGCCGACTTGGCCAAGCTGCATCCGGGACTCGTCATGGTTCGCATCTCCGGCTACGGCCAGACCGGGCCCTACAGCGAGCGTCCGGGCTACGGCGTGGTGTGCGAGGCCGTGGGCGGCCTGCGCTACATCATCGGTGACCCGGATCGCCCGCCTGCGCGCGCCAACATCGCGCTGACGGACTACATCACCGGCCTGTATGCGGCCTTTGGCGCGATGATGGCACTGCGCCATCGCGAGCACACCGGTCAGGGGCAGTTCGTCGACACTGCCTTGTACGAGTGCGCGTTCAGCTTCATGGAGCAGCATGTGCCGGCGTTCGACAAGCTCGGGTTCGTGGCCGAGCGCACCGGGGCAGGCATGACCGATTCGTACGTGAACAACATGTTTGCCACCCGCGACGGGGTCTACGTGCACGTGCAGGGATCGCAGTCGAACAGCTTCCGCCGCCTGTGTGCCGCGATGGGGCACCCGGAGTTGGCGACCGACGCCCGCTTCGCCGAGCGTCGCGCACGCAACGAGCACGGTGCCGAAATCGATGGCATCGTCGGTGAATGGATAGGTGCGCGCGACTACACCGAGATGGAGCAGGCGTTCAATGCGCAGGGGGTGACCTTCACCCGCGTCTACAGCATGGCGGACTGTTTCGGAGATCCCCACTTCGCCGCGCGCGGCATGCTCGCGCGGATCAAGGATGACAAGCTGGGCACGGTAGCTGTCGCAGCGCCCGTGCCTCGTCTTTCCGCGACACCGGGACGCATCGACCGGTCGGGCGGCGAAATCGGCGAGAACACGCGCGAGGTCCTGCAGGAATATCTGGCCCTGAGCGACGCGGAGTTCGACGAGCTGCTCGCAGCCAAGGCGATTTCCTGCGGCGCTTAGACCGAAGGCGCGCGGCCTGCTCCGAGCCGATGGCGCAGACGGGTGCGCTACCTCGGCGTCATTGCGAGAGCATTGCAATGGCTCGCGCAAGATTGATGCGTGCGGACGCTTCGTAGCTTTCCCGGAACGATTCGGTGAAGTAGATACAAGGGCGCTTCAGGAATGCCCCGAGCACCTCGATGCGCTTGCAGCGATACACGAACCAGGGCACCCATTGGTACTCTTTCCGCACATTGCGTTCGAAGGCATCGTAGATCGTCTCGTCGCGACCGAGAATCGAAAGATCGATATCGACGACAAGGCGTGAATCCGGGTCGCGGGGTTCGGCTGCATGTACCGTCGCCATGATATGCGCCTCGACGAGACTCGCGCGCGCCTCCGGTACGCCGGCCGATCGAAGAAAGTCGACCGCCCAACGTGCGCTTCGAACTTCGTTATCCGAAGCGCGCGGTGCGTAGACGACATCGTGCAACCACAATGCCATTTCCACTTCGACGGGTGATCGCGCAAGATTGTGCGAGCGAGTGAACTGGCCCAGGCACGCGTCGATGTGCGAAACGTCGTGATAGAAACGATGCGGTTCCCGATAGGCGGCATGTACTCGCTCGAACATCGCGAGATGGTCGGCGACGCCGAACGCTCGCATCAGGGCGCACCAGCGCTCGGGGGTTACCTGGGACATGGTCCGCTTCCGTCGGCAATGCGGTAAGCGTCGACACGCGGCATTTTCGGCTCCTTCGGATTCGGGGCACTACCCGTTGTTCCGGCCGGTGCTTATGTTACCGAGGAAACGTCTGGCCCGATGACTTGGGCAAAGGGGGGCAGACGCCTTGGCGGTCTACACCCGCAGCGCCGTGGCAGGGACGTCATACTGCCATTGCGGCTCGTGCCGACGCTCGTGAATCAGCCAGCGATCGCCTTCTCGGCGCAGCTTGTCCCGATACCGGATGGCCCGCACTGCGACCCGCCGCTCCTCGCCGGCAGCGTAAAACAGCGAGGCCGTCACCCGGCTGTCGCAAACCGCGCTATCGCCGTCGACCTCGAGGTGCAAATTGCTCAAGGCATGATCGGTCCCGGAATACGTCGCGAGGCGTGTGCGCAGCCAGTCCACCACGCCGTCGCCGCCCTGCAGAAGGTCGGGCTCGAAGTTGTATCGAGAGCGTGAGTCCGCCGCAAAACACAATGCGACGCCGCGCCAGTTTTGCGCATCGAGGAAGTTGAGGTAGTCCTCGATGGTTGCCCGAATGGCGATCTTGTCCACGACGGACGCGAAGTTCGACATGACTTTTCCTCTGGGAGAAAGGTTGAGTGAACGAGGGAGCGCGAAGCGCTTCGTGCGCATTGCCCGTGGGCCTAGCTGCCGCAATGGAGGCATCCGGCGACTGCGTCGTTGTCGAACGCTCGCTCAGGATTGGACCCTGAACGCGTCATAGGGCCAGGAGGCGCAGAGCGCCGCGAGCACAAGCCAGACGACCACGATGATCGCGCCAGCGATGCGGCTCACGGGTTTGCCGCTTTGCATGGTTTCTTTCGCTTGTATCCGGCACGCGTCCAGAACGGAATCGGGAATCAGTCGGATGGCCAGGGCAATGCCCATGGGGATCAGGACGAGATCGTCCAGATAGCCCAGAACGGGCACGAAATCCGGGATGAGGTCGATGGGGCTCAAGGCATAGGCAACGATGCTTGCGACGAGAAGCTTGGCATACCACGGGGTTCGAGGATCTCGCGCAGCCAGATAAAGAGTGAGCGTCTCCGCCTTGAGACGACGCTCATGCTGACGCAGGACTGCGAGAAATGCCATGTCGATTCAGCCAGGCTAGCTGCCGCCGCCCTTCACGGGCATCGAGTGGGGGCGCACCCGGGCGGCGCGGTTGTGGGGTGAGCGCAATGGCGTCGAATGAGACGCGCCCTGGCGATACGTCGGTTTTCGCCCCGGTCCGGCATTGCGGCGAGGAGAGCATCTTGCCAGAGAAATCCCTCGGCTTCCAGGAAACGCGCCGAGCGCCTGCGCGTTGGCAGCCGAGCCATCTACGTTGCTTCGTCGAGGTTCGCGGAAGTGCGCGGCAAGTTGCGTCGCGGCGGCGCGGGCTTCGATACCGCCTGCATGGACGCACCCCCGCGCGGGCACTATCATCTTGCCTGCTCGCGATCGACCGCAACGTACGCCTGCGGCGATCGCCATTTCCATGCCGACGAACTATGGAGTTCCTCATGCAAGCATTGCAGCCTGGTGTCAAAGGCACTTTCA
>LNFM01003738.1_pt1 | contig 29359 bp, 22 predicted proteins | sample 596031 | NCBI WGS metagenome assembly LNFM01 (sample SAMN04254537, study PRJNA301005) | activated carbon metagenome | isolation source: dual media filters at the Ann Arbor, Michigan drinking water treatment plant | place: USA: Ann Arbor
GTGAACCAAGCACGCACGTGTTCACTGCCGCGGGACAACCCGCACATCTGCGTCGACATCTCAGCGCCTCCTCTGTTCAGCCCGGCACTTCAAGGTGCCGTGGCTCGCCGGATTGATTGCCTGAACTGTGACGGCGCCTGTTCTCTTGTTTTGGGCGCCTGTCAGTTCGATTCGGAGACTAGTGTGGGCGCGCTCGCCTCATCCAGCCCCCAGGGAGAACACCAATGCCGAGCAAGCTGGCAACCAGCACCAGCGTGACGGGTTCGGGGACGGGGTTGGCGGTGCCGAAGTCGACGGTGAGGTCGTCCATCACGAATGAACCACCCAGCCCCTCACCACTGATCACAACGCGTGAAATGGCGCCACCGATGCTCGAAAAGGACAAAATTTCGTTCACCGCAAATCCAGAGCCAGACATCGCCAGATTGCTAGTGCCGAGAGAGCCAACGCTGCCGAGCAGCCCGTTGGCAGCGTCGTAGACGCTGAAAGTCAGCGAAGTGCCGTAGGTGAAGGCCGCGCCGACGCTGAAGACGGGGCTGGAAAAGAGAATCTCCATCGGGCCACCGGCATCGAACAGGACATTTGCCCCGGACGAAGGCGGAAACTCAACTTCGTTGAGAGACACGCCGGCGGTCAAGGCGGCGGCATTGGCGAATGTCAGACCTGCGATCTGGTTCGTCACGGCGTCCGAATCGTCGAACTGCTCAAAGTTGTACGTGACCACCGCAGCCTGGGCCGCCGCCATCGCGCCCGCCCACAGCCCGCCCACCGCGAACGCCTTGCACAACGCCGTGCGGCACGTCTTGATTCTCATGTGAAGCTCCCTATTGAATTTGATGACGGGGGCATTAACCGCTCGAAAGGACCCGCCCTGGATCGCACGCACCCGGTGTGCCTCTTCCACCGGTAAAAAGTTATCACAAGGCCGGCGAAGACATTTCGACATTTCGCGCAGGCTGCGCCCCTCGTTCGCGGGGGTGTGCTCGGACGCACTCTCCTGCGGTCGCAACACAGGTCGCCGCCAGCCCGGCCGCTAGCTTCAGCACATGCCAGACATCCTCAAGGTCACCCAAGTTTCCAAGACCTACGCCTCCGGCTTCCAGGCCCTGCTGCCCATGACGTCGAACATCCGGCGCGGAGAGATCTTCGCGCTGCTGGGCCCCAACGGCGCCGACAAGACCACGCTCATCAACATCATCTGCGGCATCGCCAAGGCCAGCAGCGGCTGCATCACCGTGGCCGGCCACGACACCGTGCACGACTATCGCGCCGCACGTTCACTCATCGGCCTGGTGCCGCAAGAGCAGACCACCGACGCGTTGGAAAGTGTCTGAGCCACGGTGAGCTTCAGCCGCGGCTTGTTCGGCAAGCCTGCCGACCCCGCGCACATCGAGAAGGTGCTGAGGTCGCTGTCGCTGTGGGAGAAGAAAGACCACAAGATCATGACGCTGTCCGGCGGCATGAAGCGCCGGCTGCCGATTGCCAAGGCCCTGTCGCACGAACCCCAGGTCTTGTTCCTGGACGAGCCCACGGCCGGCGTGGATGTGGAATCACGGCGCGAGATGTGGGCCCTGGTGCGCGGCCTGCGCGACACCGGGGTCACCGTCATCCTGACCACGCACTACATCGAAGAGGCCGAAGAGATGGCCGACCGCGTGGGCGTCATCAGCCAGGGCCGTCTGATCCTGGTGGAAGACAAGGCCGAGCTGATGCGCAAGCCGGGCAAGAAGCAGCTGACGCGGGCGCTGCAGGCGCCCTTGGCGCCATTGCCTGCAGCCCTGGCAACCTACGCGCTGGCGCTGGCCGAAGCCGGCAACACGCTGACCTACACCTACGACGCCCAGGCCGGGCCCAGCCGCATCGACGAACTGTTGCAGGGCCTGGCGCAGAGCGGCATCCCGTTTGAGGACCTGCAGACCACGCAGAGTTCACTCGGAGACATCTTCGTGAGCCTGGTGCAAGACCGGAACAAGGCAGCCGCATCCCCGAGGTGGGCGGCGTCAGCTACGGCGCCTTCATCGTGCCGGGCCTGATCATGCTGTCGCTGCTGATGCAGAGCGTGTCCGACGCGTCCTTCGGCGTCTACTTCCCGAAGTTCACGGGCACCATCTACGAACTCCTTTCGGCAGCCCTTTCCCACCTGGAAATCGTGGTCGCCTATGTGGGCGCGGCAGCCACCAAGTCCATCATCCCGGGCACGGCCGCCTTGTTCCTGCCGCTCTTCATCGCCCACCCGGTGTGGATGATGGCCTTCCTGGTGCTGACGGCGCTGGTTTCAGCCTGCTGGGTTTCAGCATCGGCATCTGGGCCGACGGCTTCGAGAAGCTGCAGATGGTGCCCATGCTCATCATCACGCCACTCACTTTCCTGGGTGGCACCTTCTGTGCCATCGACATGCTGCCGCCCTTCTGGCAAGGTGTGGCGCTGCTCAACCAGGTGGTCTACCTGATCAGCGGCTTTCGCTGGGCCTCTTATGAAAATGACACGGCCGATATCCGCCTGGCGTGGAGCCTGGGCATGACGGACCTGTTCCTCTTGAGCGCGCTGGCCGTGGTGGCCTGGATGCTGAAGACCGGGTATCGGCTGAAAGCCTAGCGGCCACGCCACGCACGCCGCCCGCCGCGGCGCGGTCGCGCTGCCTTGCGGGCTCAGGGCAGCTGATGCAGCACCAGCGGCAGCACGGCCGTGGCACCGGCCTCGCGCAGCAAAGCGCCGGCCACGGTGGCCGACCAGCCGCTGCGATAGCGTGCGTCCAGCAGCAGCACGGGGCCGGCCGGCACTTCGGCACCCGGCGCCAGCACCAGCACCTCGTCCAGCGCCGCCACCCTGGCACCCGAGGCCAAGTCTGCGTGCGGTGCGGGGCCGGTCAAGCGCAGCACGTCCACCAGGGGCAGCCGGCCCGCCGCCGCGACATGCGCCGCCACGGCCTGCACCAGCCGGGGGTGCAGCGCCGAGGGCATGGGCACCACCGCCACCGGCCGCGCGGCCCAGCGGCTGCGCCAGCGGCCCAGCACGCCGAGCAGGCCTTCCAGCAGTGCGGGCGGTGCCGGGCCGTCGGGCGCGGCAAACATCGGCTGCAGCAGTTCGGCCCAGCCGGGGTCGTCGGCAAACGCCAGCGCACGGCCCTCGCTGCAGGCCACGATGCGGCCCTTGCGTGCCTTGCGTGCCTTGCCGCCCCGGCCTGGGCCGCCGCCGGGCCAGAGCTTGCGCGGCTCGATCACCACATCCTGCCCGCGCGCAAACACCCGCGCCGCTTCCACCAGCGCTGCGCCGGGCCGCGCCCCGGGGCCGGGCAGCGAACCCGTGCACACGCTGCAGCGCCCGCAGTCGCTGGGTGCAGGGTCGTCCAGGGCCTGCTGCAGAAAGCGCATCAGGCAGCCCTGCCCGCCCGCAAAGGCACGCATCAGCCCGGCTTCCCGTTCGCGCACCACGGCCAGCGCCTTCCAGCGCTCGGCATCGAAGGTCCAGGGTCTGCCGGTCAGCGCCCAGGCCGAGCCCTCGCGCCGCACCACCTCGTCCACCGCCAGGATCTTCAGCAGGCCCTCGAGCCGCCCGCGCCGCAGGGTGGTGGCGTTTTCCAGTTCCAGCAGGCTCATGGCGCGCTGCCCCAGCGCGGCCAGGATCTTGCCCACGCGCGCCTCGTCCGGCACGCCGGCGGTGGCAAAGTAGGCCCAGATCTGCTCGTCGGTCTCGGCCGGCAGCAGCACGGCCACGGCGTCGGCCAGCGCACGCCCTGCGCGGCCGACCTGCTGGTAGTAGGCCACCGGCGACGACGGCGAGCCGACGTGGATGCAGAACGCCAGGTCGGGCTTGTCGTAGCCCATGCCCAGCGCCGAGGTGGCCACCACGGCCTTCAAGGCATTGCGGCGCAAGGCGTCTTCGATGCCTTGCCGCGCCTCACTGTCCAGCCCGCCGTGGTAGGCCGCCACCTCGAAACCGCAAGACTTCAGGAAGCCTGCCAGCCGGTCGGTTTCGGCCACCGTGAGCGCATAGACGATGCCCGAGCCGGCGAAGGCCTGCAGCGCTTCGGCCACCCAGGCATGACGCTGCAGCGCGCCCAGACCCGGCACCACGGCCAGGCGCAGGGACGAACGCGCGAGCGAGCCGCGAAAGGTCAAGGTCTGCGCGCCCAGCTGCTGCGCGATGTCCTGCGTGACGCGGCTGTTTGCGGTGGCCGTGGTGGCCAGCACGGGCGTGCCGCTGCCCAGGCTCAACAGCGTCCTGGCCAGGCGCTGGTAGTCGGGCCGGAAATCGAAGCCCCAGTCGGAGATGCAGTGCGCCTCGTCGATGACCACCAAGCCGGCGGCGGCCAGCAGGCCGGGCAGGCGGCGCGCGAAACCGGCGTTGCCCAGGCGCTCGGGCGAGACCAGCAGCACGTCCAGGCGCTGTGCTTCGATGTCGTCGAACACCGCATCCCACTGGCCGAGGTTGGTGGAATTCACCGTCGCCGCGCGCAGCCCGGCCCTGGCCGCAGCGTCCACCTGGTCGCGCATCAGCGCCAGCAGCGGCGAAACGATCAGCGTCGGCCCGCCGCCCTGCGCGCGCAGGGCCGAAGTTGCCGCCCAGTAGACGGCCGACTTGCCCCAACCCGTGGCCTGCACCACCAGCACCCGCGCACCTTGTTCGACCAGCGCTGCAACGGCCGCGGTCTGGTCCTCGCGCGGGCGCGCCGCCGGCCCCGCCATCGCAGCGAGCACCTGGCGCAGGTGAATGTCGGCAAGACCCATGCGGGCATCTTAGGCCCGACGGTCTGGCCGCCCGCGCGCCAGGCGCACGGCCCATGGCACGCCGAACGGCCGGCCTCGGGGCCGGCCTCGTGCACAGCATCCGCGCGGGCTTGCTGCCGGGCTCTGTGCACTTGCCTGCCTTCGCCGTCCGGCTTGATGCGCGTCAAGGACGGCGCCCCTGGCGCAGGCCCAAAGTCACGCCTGAGGCGCCGACGCCGCGCGCCCCGATGCCGGAGTGACGAGATGGCCATGATGAAAGCCGCAGTGTTCGCAGAGCCCGGACGCATCGTGCTCGAGGACAAGAAGATCCCTGATGTCGGCCCGCTGGACGCGCTGCTCAAGGTCACGACAACCACCATCTGCGGCACCGACGTGCACATCCTCAAGGGCGAGTACCCGGTGGCACGCGGGCTGACGGTGGGCCACGAGCCGGTGGGTGTCATCCACAAGCTCGGCTCGGCGGTCACCGGTTACCGCGAGGGGCAGCGTGTCATCGCCGGCGCCATCACGCCCAGCGGCTGGAGCAATGCCTGCCAGTGCGGCTGTGCCTCGCAGGATGGCGCGGGCAGCTTGCACGGGTGGAAGCCCCTGGGCGGCTGGCGGCTGGGCAACACCATCGACGGTTGTCAGGCCGAGTACGTGCTGATTCCCGACGCCATGAACAACCTCGCGGCGGTGCCCGACGAACTCAGCGACGAGCAGGTGCTGATGTGCCCGGACATCATGTCCACCGGCCTCAGCGGCGCCGAACGCGCCAACATCCGCATCGGCGACACGGTGGCCGTGTTCGCGCAAGGCCCGATAGGCCTGTGCGCAACGGTGGGCGCCAGGCTCAGCGGCGCCACCACCATCATCGGGGTCGACCGCCTGCCAGACAGGCTGGCGATCGCGCGCCGCATGGGTGCCGACCACGTCATCGACAGCAGCCGCTGCGACCCCGTCGAAGAGATCCTGCGGCTGACCAACGGGCGCGGCGTCGACGTCGCCATCGAGGCGCTGGGCACGCAGGCCACCTTCGAGGCCTGCCTGCGGGTGCTGCGCCCCGGTGGCACGCTGTCCAGCCTGGGCGTCTATTCCACCGACCTCGTGATCCCGCTCGCTGCGTTTGCTGCCGGCCTGGGCGACCACCAGATCGTGACCAGCCTGTGTCCGGGTGGCAAGGAGCGCATGCGTCGCCTGATGTCGGTCATCCATTCCGGTCGCATCGACCTCGGCCCCATGGTCACGCACCGCTACTCGCTCGACGACATCGAAGGCGCCTACGAACTGTTCGGCCACCAGCGCGACGGTGTGCTGAAGGTCGCCATCTCGCCCTGATGTCGCGCAGCCGCCGCGGCCGGGGCGGCATCAGACCGGCGCCAGCTGCTGCAGCAGCGTCGGCACCAGCTCGCTGACGGTCGGGTGAATGTGCACGGCCCGCGAGATCACCGTGTAGGGCTGGTCGGCGGCCATGATGTCGAGCAGCCCGTGCACCACCTCGTCGCCGTTCAGGCCCAGCACCGTGGCACCCATGATGCGCAGGGTGTCGGCGTCAACCAGCACCTTCATGAAACCCTGAGTCTCGGCAGCCTCGCGGGCACGGCCGACACGCTGCATGGGCATCACCGCACGCAGCACGCGCCGGCCGCTGGCCCGGGCCTCGGTTTCGCTCATGCCGACGCGGCCGAGTGCAGGGTCGATGAACAGCGCGTAGCACGGAATGCGGTCGGCGATGCGGCGCGCATCGTGGTCGAAGAGGTTGGCCACGACGACCTCGTGGTCATGCCATGCGGTGTGCGTGAAAGCGCCGCGCCCATTGCAATCACCCACCGCCCAGACACCTGCGGCCGTGGTGCGGCACTGTTCATCCACCTCGATGTAGCCGCGCGCGTCGGTGCGCACGCCCGCGAGCTCCAGCCCCAGGCCGTCGGTGTTCGGCTGGCGCCCGACCGCCAGCAGCACATGGCTGCCCGACACGCCTTCGCCACAGTCGCCACCCACGGTGATGCCCTGCCCGCCGGGCGCCAGCGACAGGCATTCCGTGCCGAGCGCGAAGCGCACGCCCTCGGCCTCGAGGATCTTCTGGACGCCCGCGGCCACGTCTTCGTCCTCTCGGGGCAGCAGGCGTGGAGCACGCTCCATCACGGTGACGGCGGCGCCCAGGCGTCGCATCAGCTGCGCGAACTCCAGGCCGATGTAGCTGCCGCCGATGACCACCAGGTGCTCAGGCACCGCCTCCAGTTCCATCACCGACACGTGGTCCAGGGTCGGTACCTTGTCGATGCCCGGCAGCGCGGGGCGCGATGCGCGGCCACCCACGTTCAGGAAGATGCGCGGTGCGCGCAGGCGGCGCCCGCCCACCTGCAACAAGGCCGGGCCCACGAAGGCGGCGTTGCCGACGATGACCTCGGCGTGTTTCAGGCCACGCATCCAGGCCTCGACCCCCTGGCGCGATTTCATGACGATGGCGTTCTTGCGTGCCATGACGCGCTTCATGTCCACGCGCAGCCCCGCCACATCAAAGCCGAACTCGGCCCCGCGCTGCGCCAGCCTGACCGCGCGGGCCGTGGCCACCAGGGTCTTGGTCGGCACGCAGCCCACGTTGACACAGGTGCCGCCGAAGTGATGGCGCTCGATGACGGCCGTCTTCAGCCCTTCCTGGCTGCAGCGTGCGGCAATGGCCGGCCCGGCCTGGCCGGCGCCGACGATGATGGCGTCGAAGTCCTCGGTCTGCATGGTCGCGCTCCTGGCGGTCAACGGTCTGGCCAGTATGGCCAGGCTGCGGGCCTGGTGCACGGGTCGTGCAGGTTCGATGCACATCGCTGCCGATGCGGCGCGCATTCACCGGGACTTTTCGAACGCCAGCAGGCAGACCGCCCACCGACCGACCTGGCGGTATTCGCTTGACGTTCCACCGCCTGGATGACGGCATCGCCAAGCGACGGATGGGGAGCGCTCTGCGGGCGCCCGCCGCGTCGAGCGTCGTGTGTCGGGAAGGCGGCTGGCGAGGCCTCAAGGCTTTGCTGCGAGATCCCTGTAGGCCGCAGGAACGTTCAACCCCGGGTGCACCCAGTCGAACAACGTGTAGCCGCGGAACTCCGGCATCTTGAGTTCAGCCACGGTCTGCTCCAGGCTCAGGCCGCGCGCCAATGCCTCCCTGACGCCGGACTGCACGGCCTGGAGGTAGTCCAGGTGCCAGCGCAGTCCCTCGCGCGGCATGGGCACGCCATGTCCGGGCACGATGGTGGCGTCGGCGGGCAGGAAGTCGTAGACCTTCTGCAGCGTTGCCAAGGTGGACAACAGCTTGCCGTCCAACAGCCAGGGCAGCGCCGGTCTGGCAGCGATCACCGGATTGCCGGCCCACAGCGTCCTGGAGTGCGGCTCCCAGATGAACAGGTCGCCGCCCGTCTGCGCAAAGCCGAAATCGTGGATCTCCACCTGCCTGCCGCCCAGGTCCAGCACCAGCCGCCCGCCGGACGGGACAATGATGTCAGGCTCGCGCGCGCGGATGGCTTCGATGCCTCGGCCCTTGCCGAAATGCTGCAGCATGAAGGCCCTGTCCTGCTCAAGATGGGCCGCGATGAAGCGCGCCGTCTGTTCGTGCTGCACGAGCCGGGTGTCGGGAGGCAGGAACATGTTGCCGAAGGAGTGATCGCCGTGCGAACTGGTGTTGACGGCGTACAGCAGGGGCAGCCCGGCAGCCTTGTCCTTGGCAAGGGCGCGGACCTGCTCATGCAGGCGCCTGTTGAGCATCGTCTCGATCAGCAGTGCGCCACGCGTGCCCACGATCAAGCCGCCGCTGGTGGCCGCTGCACCGCCTTTTTCGTTGAGTGCTGCGGCGTCGGCGGGCAGGTGGGCGTACACCCCCGGGGCCAGTTGCTGGCTGCGCATCATCACCTTGTTGCCGTCCCAGATGGGCTCTGCCGCATGCGTGGCGACCGAGGCGGCCATCGCCAGAAGGCCGGCAAAGAGATTGCGCGAAAGCTTGGGTGACATCGTTCATCTCCTGGTGAGGCTGGCAAATCCAGCAGGAAATCAACTCTATCCGTCACAATTGCAGATTAATCGATCGAATATGACATCGAGTCTTGCAAGAATGAAACCCAAGCCCCAGACCAGCCTGGATGACTGGCTGCTCGTGGCCAGCGTGGCCGAGCAGGCCAGCCTGGTGTCGGCTGCGCAGCGCCTGGGCATCAGCCATGCCACCGCCTTCAGGCGCCTGGGCGCGCTGGAGCAGCGCATGGGTGTGCGCCTGTTCGAACGCCGCGCAAGGCGCTATGCAGCCACCGCCGCCGGCGAGGCGCTTGCCGAGGCGGGCCGGGAAATGCAAGCCAGGGCAGACGCTGCCCTGCTGCGTGTGCAGGGACAAGACCTGCGACCGCAGGGTCTGGTGCGCGTCGCCAGCACCGAGGGCGTGATCGGCGGCCTGCTGCTGCCGCTGCTGCCCGCACTGCGCAAGGCGCTGCCAGAGCTGAACGTGCTTTGTTCAGCGCGCAATGAGTTTCACAACCTTTCGCAACGCGAGGCCGATCTGGCTTTGCGCCCCGCGATCTCGCCCCCCGAGCACCTGATCGGCCATTGCATCGGCCCACTGCGGCACGCCGTGTACGCACAACGGGAAAAGGCCCGGCGCTTCCGGCGTGCGTCGCTCGACCAGCAGCCGTGGATCGCCCTGGACGACTCCGCTGCCGGCAGCCAGGCCTTGATGTGGGTCGCGAAAGTGCTGCCGCTGGAGCAGGTCGCTTTGCGGTTTTCGGGCTTGTTGATGGTGCGGTCGGCCTGCATGCAGGGACTGGGCTTGGCCGTGCTGCCCTGCTTTTTGGGCGACTCCGAGCCCGGCCTCGTTCGCATGGGTGAGCCCGTGCCCGAGTGCGACTCGGAGCTCTGGCTGTTGTCGCACCCGGAACTGCGCGAGACGGTGCGCGTGAAGGCTTTGCGGCAATGGTTGCTGCAGGCGCTGCGGGCACAGGCCGACCTGCTCGCCGGACAGCAGCGTCCTGCTGCATGAGGATCCGCTGGATGTCTGCAAGGCCGTGCGCCCCCAAGCGGTTGAACGACTCCTGGGCAGACTTCGGCCAGGTCCGGGTCCGGGCCGTCGGGCGTCAGACGGGCCAGCGCCCGGAACCAGCCCCCTGGCGGAACTGGGTTGCTGCCCCAATGGCGGGCTTGCGGGAGCAGGCCCACTGCCCCAAGTCGGCCATCCACCAACGTTGGCGACAGACCGCTTCGCGGCATCGCCGTTGCCGCGCTGAATCGCATCGATCCACACTGCAATCATCTGGCAACGCTGGGTCGGTGGTCGCGGTGAATCGCCACCCCATCAACCCTCCCAACTGGTCGCATGATTGTCGACGCGCAACCCGACGGGCAGCAATACGCGCTCGCCGCTGTGCCGATGCAGCAGTTGCAGTCCCATCGACCAGGCCTCGGTCTGGGCACAGGCCTTTGGCAAGCCCACATCCGCCGTCTTCAGGCCGGCAAGGTTGAACGTGACGTTGCGGTCGGCGCGTGTGGCGCCGACGGCGTAGCCCGCATCCGTGGCAGAGATGTCGCCGGCATAACCCGCAAGGCCGCGGGAGGCGGGCAGCGTGGTCAGGCAGTGGCCGTCGAATTGGGCGACGACCGGTGCCGCAGCACGCTCCTCCGCGCTGTCGTGCTCGGCTTGCAATGCGATACCGACCCTGCCGCTGCGGTGGCGGGCAAGGTGGCGGATCGACAGGCGCGCATCCGGCAGCCGCCATTGCCCCAGCAGACGCCCATCGATCGCTGACAGACGCACCAGCGAGGAGTCCATCGCGGCTCGATCGAGCTTGACGCGCCCGGTTTCGGGCCGCGTCGGCACGCCGCCGTTGGCCACCAGCATCGAGCCATCGGCGTCGAGCAGCAGGTCGTGCGGATCGATGCCGCAGGTACGCCACTCGGTGTCCGCTTGCAGCGTGTCGAGATCGCGCACGACCAACAGTCCGCGCTCGTGTTCAAGGTCCATCTCCGTGGTCAGCAGCCGCCCGCGCCCGTCTGTCACCGCATGGCCGCACAGGCGCCTGTCGTCGTTCATCCAGTGCAGCGACACCCGCCCATCGACGGGGCGCCAGCGCAGCAGCCAGGCACCCGGGCGGCGTGCGACGACGAGGATCTCGTCCGCGCCGATGCGCCGCAGCGCGTGCGGGCGACCGGGCAGTTCCACCTCGGCGACGACCGCCACCGACGCGCGCGATGCCCTCAGCAGCCCGGCACGGTGACGACCGTCGGGGCCCGTCCAGGCGATCACGAGCGAAGCGATCCCGCGCGCCTGTGCAGTCGCGGTGTGTATGCACAGCGCCGCCGCAGCGGCCATGCCGAGCACGGCGCGCCGGTGCATCAGTCGCCGTCGGCGTCAGAGAAGCCGATGCGCACATCGAACGCTGGCGCAACCTCGCGCTCTGCGATCTGCTGCAGCGCTGCCACCGCGCGCGCGGCTTCTCGCGGGGTCGCGCCCAGCACATCGGCCGCCCGGTGCGCGCTGGCGGCAAGCCGGTCAGCCAGCGGGTTCAATCCGCGCCCGCGCAACAGCATCTCGAGGGGCACCAGGGCCGTACCCGGCACCGGCCGCGGTGTGTCGATCGCAACGCGTGTCAGCGCATCCATGGCGCCCCATCGTGCCGCCTGCTCCGCAAGGGCCGCCCGACTCCGCGCGCGTGGCGCCCTGTCGGCCTGCTGGGTCGCACTGCGCTGCAGCGCGATCTGCAAGCCCTGCAGCGCGCCGACCCACTGGTTCATCAGTTCGACGAAGGCAGCGGCGCTGTCGTCATCTGCCGCCCCGTCCGAGGCCAGCGCTGCGAAGCCGGTGACCAGTGCCTCAGCTTCCGCGTCGATCTCCTCGGCGACGAACACCGCATAGCGGGTGGCCGCCGCGCTGACGGGCGCTCGTGCGTCCCAGAGCAGCCACTCGATCGCACCAAATCCCTTGGCCGGGCCGCCGAACTCGTCCGGGCGCAGGTCAGGTTGCGCCTGCAGGCGCTCGATCGCGCGCAGCACCTGCGCTGGCCGGGCGGGCAGGAAGTCGATGCGCCGCGATGACCGCCGCTGGATCAGCGGGCCGACAGGCACGGCGCCGAGCGCTGCCCAAGCCTGCAATGCCTCGCGCCATGCGGTGCGCGCAGCGGCGCGGTCCGGCGTCGACGCGGCCAGCGCGGCGCGCAGCGCACGGGCAGCTGCCCTGAAGGTCCGCGCGAGTGGCAGGCTGTGGTGAGCCCAGACCCCGCGCATGAACTGCGGCACGCCGACATAGGGCACGGCGACGACGCGCCAGTCGGCCTGGGCACGCGCCGCAGGCAGCACCGGCGAGAACAGGGCGATCACGGCAGCGTTCAGGCAACGCCTGCGGTCCGGGGCCTTCATCACAGCGACTCGACGAAGCGGACCAGCGCCGCCACTTCTTCGCGGTTCATGCGCAGCACGCTGTCGCGGCTGGCCTGCGCCTCGCCGCCGTGCCAGAGGATGGCCTCCAGCACGCCGTCGGCGCGGCCGTCGTGCAGCAGCCGCATGTGGCCGTTGACGTCCCGCAGCAGGCCGATGCCCCAGAGCGGCGGCGTCTTCCACTGCCTGCCGTTGGCCTGGAAGTCCGGGCGCCCGTCTGCCAGGCCCTCGCCCATGTCGTGCAGCAGCAGATCGGTGTAGGGCCAGATGGTCTGGCCCTCCAGCGCGCGGCTGCTCAGCTGGGGGAAGGGCGCCTGCGCGGTGCGGTAGCTCGGGCGGTGGCAGGCGCCGCACTGCGCTCGCTCGAACAGGCGTTGGCCTTTCAGCACCTCGGGGTTGGCCGCATCGCGGCGCGCCGGGGGGGCCAGCACGGCCTGGTAGAAGACCACATCGGCCAGCGCACGGTCGTCGATTTCTGCCGCGCCTGGGGCCGCGCCTCGCGGGCTCTTCAAGCAGTCCGTCTGGGCCCGCGTGCAGGTCTCGTCGGGAAAGTGCCTGGAGGTGATGCCGATGTCGCCGACGAAGGCCGCCGCGGTCTGCTGCGCCAGCGTGGCGGTGTTGGCCTTCCAGCCGAAGCGGCCGATCAGCTCGCGGCCCGCGACGGCGTCCCACACGCGGTTGGGCCGCCCCTTGACCGGCCCGGGTGCCGCCGCCTGTTCGGCGGCATTGCGCAGGATGTCCCCTTCGGCGATGGCTTCGAGCAGCCCGACGCCGATGAGCTGCGGCGCGATGCGCGGGCTCAGCAGGGTGCCCTGGGCCAAGGGGCCGTGGCCGAGCTCGGCCACGCCGTAGATGGGCCGGCGCAGCGTGTAGGGCCTGCCGTCCGCGTAGCGGCCGGGCACGGGTTGCCAGCGCAGGGTCACCCGCCCTTCGCGGCGCACGCCCTGCACGGCTTCGGTGTTCAGCTGGTCGCCGTAGGTGGGCTCGGGCTGCGGTCCGCCGTGGCTGTCCTGACCGGGCACCGACAAGCGCAGCAGCAGGCCCATCGGTGGCGTGGCACCGTTCAAGCCGCGTGTGCCCGGCGGCGCCCCGCGGCCATCGAGCGCGTGGCAGCTGCCGCAGGAGCGTGCGATGAAGTGCGGCCCCAAACCGTCGCGCGCGGTCGTCGATGCCGGTGCTTCGAGCCAGTTGCGCTTGAAGAAGGAGTTGCCGATGGCGAATCGCGTCCGTTCCTCGTCGGGCAGGTTGGCCGCCGGGAACGAGAAGGCGTTCTGCCCGGTCGCCTGCACGGTGGTCGCGCCTCCGGTGGCCTCGCCCAGCGCATCGACGCGCTCCTCGGCGTGCAGCCACCAGGCGCAGCCCATCAGGGCCGCGCCGACGAGCGTCACCGCCCATTTGTGCAGCCGCGGCCCTGGGCTCATGGCTTGACGAGGTTCAGCCGCGTGATGCCCACGGCGGCCGCAGCCTCGACCAGCTCTTTGCTCTGCTGCACCAGGCTGTCCACGGTCTGCCTGATGCGCTGACGGCCCGGCGCGCTGTCACCACCGACGATGGCGCGGTCGAAGGGCGCGGGGATGGCCTCGGCCGCCAGCACCGAGGCGCGGATCTGGCGCGTGGTGCGCTCGGCCACGGCCGCGTCGCGGGCAGCGACCAGCGCGGCCAGGCCCGGCCCTTCCAGCACGCTGCCGTCGGCGCGGCGCAGGCGGCCGAGCCAGACGTTTTCGATGCCCAGCGCGTTGGTGACGGCATCGCGGTGGGTGTTGTCCGAGAAGCAGCTGTGCTCGTCCTCCTGGTCCTGGCTGGCCAGGGCCACCTCCAGCCGTTCGCCCGCCAGCTCGCCGCGCGACAGCGAGCCCAGGCCGACGAAGACCCGGCGCAGAGACTCCGCGCCCCCGCGCTCGAAGCGGGCGCGGTAGTTGCCAGCCGCACCCGGCGCCCAGGCCTTCACCAGCGCGCCCAGGTCGTCCACGAGCAAGTCGGTCACCACCCGCAGGTACAGGCGCCGCCGGTCGGCGTTGGGCGCCTTGCCATCGATGAAGTCGTCGGCACTGCGTTCGCCGGGGCCGTTTTCCGCGAGGTCCTGGCCCCACAGCATGAACTCGATGGCGTGCCAGCCGGTGGCGATGTTCTCCTCGCCGCCGCGTTCGTTCAGGCGGCTGAGGCTGGCCTTGGTGATGGGCTGCTTGCGCCGCGCGATGAGGCCGGCGTTGGCTTGCCCTGCCACCGCATCGACATAGGCCTCGTCCATCGGCCAGGCGTTGAGGCGGCCTTCCGGGCCGTTCGCGCCGTCGATGGGGCCGCCGTAGAAGCGGAAGGCCTCGGTCTGGCCGTAGAACTCGCGCGCCTGCAGCCAGGCGCGCCGCGCGGCCGCCAGGGTGGTGGCGTCGGGCTGCGCGACGAACGCCGACACCGCCGTCTGCAACTGGCGTGCGAGGCCGAGCGTGTCGCTGTAGGTCGCATGCACCAGCGCGGCGTGGTGACGGAGCACCGCAGAGGTTGCGGGCGCCGTCTGCGCGGCTGGCGCGGCTGGCGCGGTGGCGGCCGGTGCCGGCGCCAGGAGGAGGCTGGCCAGCAGCGCTGCTGTCGAGAGCTGAGTCTTCATGTCGAGCGGCGTCAAGGGGTGATGCGTTACTGTATTGCAAATCGGAATGGTTCGCATTCATAATCTCGGCTTTGGGGTGTTCCGGGGCTCCTGCAGCGGTGCTGCATGCGGGCATGCCCTGTGTAACCCCTGCCCTCCCACCCGCCACCGCGCCAGCCAGCCCGACGCCAGCCCGCGCTTCCCCCAGAAGGAAGCTCCGTGCTGTCTGCCAAGCCGACCCATCCGCCGTCCAGACCCCGCCCGCGCCGGCCGGGCTTTGCCTCTCGATCCGGCCGCTCCGGCCGGCGCACGCCGCTCGCATGCGCGGCATGTGCGTTGACGGCATCGCTGCATCTCACCGCCGCTGCGCAGGCCCCGGGCAGCGCCGCCCAGACCATCGTGGTGACCGGTTCGAAAGGCGGTTACGTCGCCAACGACAGCTCGGCGGCCGGCGCCCTGGGCGCGCGTGCCGTCCTGGACACGCCCTTCACCGTCAACGTCGTCACGCGCGAGCTGATCGAGGACCAGCAGGCGCGCCTGCTCACGGAAGTGCTGCGCACCGACGCGGCGGCCACCACGTCCTTCGGCGGCGGCTACACCTCGTATCAGAGCGTCAACCTGCGCGGGTTCTTCCTGTCCAACACGGCCAATTTCCGGCGCGACGGCCTGCCCTTCACCCATCTGAGCGAAACCCCGTTCGAGAACGTCGAGCGCGTCGAGGTCCTGAAGGGCCTCTCGGGCTTCCTGTACGGTTTCGCAGCACCCGGCGGCATCGTCAACCTGGTGCCGAAGAAGCCCACCAACGGGCCCACGCGTTCCGTTCGGCTGGGCTACACCTCGAACTCGCTGCTCGCCGCGAGCGTGGATCTGGGCGGACGCTTCGGCCCGGGCGATGGTTTCGGCTACCGCGTCAACCTGGCCGCGGAAGGTGGTGAAACGGCCATCGAAGACGCCGACCTGCAGCGCGCGCTGGCCAGCGCCTATCTGGACTGGCGCGTCGCACCCGGGTGGGTGGTCGGCCTGGACCTGGAGTCGCACCGCATCCGTCCGCGCGGCCAGCCCCTGTACTACCAGCTCGCCGCAGGGGTTCCGGTGCCGGCCGCGCCGGACCTGTCGAGGTTCAACGGCGTTTCGTACGCCGGTTACGAGACGCGCGACACGATCATCGGCTTGCGGGCGGAGGGGGCGCTGGCCCCGGGCTGGCGCCTGTCCCTGGCGGCGCAGGACCACGACCACCGGCGCGATGCCTGGTTCCCGTCTGCGACCATCCAGAACGCGGCCGGCGACATGCAGGTCGGCTTGTTGCGCGATGCCTTGCAGGCCTACCCCAGCCGCTCGGCGCAGGCGGTGCTGACCGGGCAGATCGACACCGGCGCCGTTCGCCATGAGCTGTCGGCGGGCCTGAACTGGAACAACAACGAGGGCCTGCGCGGCGACTACGTCGGCGCGGACCCCTACGCGTCCAACCTCTACGCGCCGCAGCCGGCACCGGCGAGCAATCTGTTCGCACGGCGCGCCCAGTACCGCGCAGCCACCTTCCACGAACGGGCCGTCTTCATCGCCGACACGGTGCGGCTGGGCGAGCGCTGGCAGCTCATCGCCGGGCTGCGGCGCGCCGAGCTGGCGACGCGGAACTACAACTTCACCGGCAGCCAGACCGCGGCCTACGACCGTGGGGCCACCACGCCCTCGGTGGCCGCGGTGTTCCAGCCGCGAGCCACGCTGTCGCTCTACGGTTCTTACGTCCAGGGCCTGGAGCAGGGCGGCGTTGCGCCTGCCGGCACCGTCAACGCGGGAGAGGTCTTCGCACCGCTGGAAAGCGAGCAGATCGAGGCCGGGGTGAAGTGGCAGGCGAGGTCTGACCTGCTGCTGTCGGCGTCGCTGTTTCGCATCGACAAGGGGCTCGGCTACACCGACCCGGCCAGCAACCGCTTCACGCAGCAGGGCTCGCAGGTCCACGATGGCCTGGAGATCTCCGCGGCCGGTGAACTCGCGCCCGGTGTCTCGCTGGTGGCGGGCTACATGTTCCTCGACGCAGTGGCCGAAAGGACTGGCAATGCGGCCGTCGAAGGGCGCCGGCCCGTCAATGTGCCCAGGCACACGGCGACGCTGCTGGCCGACTGGCGCATCCGCGCCGTGCCCGGGCTGGCGGCCAGTCTCGGTGGGCAGTACCTCAGCGGCCGTGCGCTCGACGCGAGCAACGAGCGCGCCATTCCCTGCTACGGCCTGCTGAATGCCGGCGTGCGCTACGAGACGCGCTGGTTCGACCGCAGGGCCACGCTGCGTGCCCACGTGGACAACCTGCTCGACAAGCGCTACTGGGCGGCTGCCACGCCCACGCTGTATGCAGGGCTGCCGCGCACCTTCAAGCTGTCGGTGCAGGTCGACCTGTGAGGCCGGCGGCCCGCCTCGTGCTGCGCCTGGTGGGCGCCATCGGCGGCGGCTACGCCCTGGCCGCGCAGCTGGCAGCGCTGGCCGGGGCCTTGTTGGCACTGGGCAGCATGCCGGCCAGCGAGGCGACCACGGTGGCGCTGCTGGGCGCCTACCTGGTCTACGCCGGCCTGCTGCTGTGGGCCTGGTGGGAGCCCAGCCTCGGGCGCCTGTGGGGCATCGTGCTCACGGGCAGCCTGGCCTGCCTCGCCGCCCTGAGGGCCCTGTCGTGAACGCGCCGGCGCGCAGCTTCCGCCAATCCATGAGCCCCCTGCACACCTGGGCGGGCGTCGTGTTCGCCGGGGTCTTGTTCGTCATCTTCTGGACGGGCACGCTGCTCGTCTTCGACCGCGAAATCGACCGCTGGCTGCAGCCGTCCACCCGCCTGCCCGCGACGCTGGCGCAGACCCATCAGGGGCTGGACGGCCCGGTGCTGGACTCGGTACTGCGTCTCACGGCAGGTGCGCCGTCGTGGCTGGCGCGGCTGCCCACGCCAAGGCAACCCACGGTGGAGCTGAACTGGCGTCCTCCCGGCAGCGCGGCAAGCCAGCGCCGGCACCTCGACCCGCGAACCGGCGCGGTGCTGCCGGACACCGGCACCGCCGGCGCCTCCAACTTCCTCTTCAAGCTGCACTACAGCCTGCACCTGGACTGGCAGCAGCTGGGCGCCTGGATGGTCGGCGCGGCGGGTGTGGCGATGCTGCTGCTGATGGTCTCGGGTGTGCTCGTCCATCGGCGCCTGATCGCCGACTTCTTCCTGTTCCGGCCGGGCGCACGCCTGCAGCGAGCGAGCCTGGACCTCCACAACGTCACCGGCGTCCTGCTGCTGCCCTTTCACCTGCTGATCACGCTCACCGGCCTGGCCATCCTGATCAACACGCACTGGCCCACGGTCTACGCGGGTGCCTATGCCGGGGCGGCCAACGCCAAACAAACCTTCTTCTCCGAGGCCTACGCCAACTACCAGCGCGCCCCCGCCGGGCTCCCGGCGTCTCAAGTGCCGCGCCTCGACCCTCTGCTGGCTGCGGCACGCCAGGCCTGGAACGACGACATCGGCTTCGTGCGCTTCTGGCACCCGGGCGACGCCATGGGCTACGTCGAAGTGCGGCGCGGCCACCAGCGCGGCATCACGATGCGGCAGGACACCCTCTGGTTCGATGCCGCCACCGGCGATGTGCTGCACCGGCATGCCTCCAAGCCGGTGATGCAGGCCCAGCGCGCCATCGTCGGCCTGCACTTCCTGCAGTTCGAGCACTGGGCCATCCGCTGGATGTACTTCGCGGCGGGCCTGGCTGGCTGCCTGATGATCGGCACCGGCCTGGTGGTCTGGCTGGAGGCCCGGCGCGAACGGCATGCGCGGCTGGGCATGCGCGGCGTCGGCGTCTTCGAAGCCCTGGCCGTCGCCGCCATGCCCGGCCTGGTGGTCGCGACACTGGCGCTGCTGCTCGTGAACCGGGTCTTGCCTGCCGATCCGGGCTGGGCCGGCTGGGACCGCGCCGGGCTCGAGAAAGCGGGCTTCTTCGTGTCCTGGCTGGCCATGCTGGTGCACGCGGCGCTACGCGGCGGCCTGCAGCCCGCGCGCACCAGCCCGGCGTGGCGCGAACAGTGCGCCATCGTCGCCGTGCTCGCGGTGGCGGTGGTCGCGGCGCATTGGCTGGGCACCGGCCAGCACCTGCTGCGCAGCACGAGCGATGCGCAATGGGGCGTGGCTGGCGTGGATGCGATGCTGCTGGTGCTGGCCGTGGCGGCCTTCTGGACCGGCCGTCGCATCGGCCGCCGTCGCGCACGCACGCAAGGGCGGGGCCAGTCCCCGGCGCGGGCCAGCCATGCTTGAGGCGCTGACGTGGGCCGCTGCCATGCTGCTGTTGCTGGCCGCTTTCGCGCTGCTGGCCTTGCTGCAGGACCGCCACCGCCAGCGCGTGCTGGCCACGTGCGGCCCCGTACGGCGGCAAGGCACGACGATCCTCTGCGCGGCAAGCCTGATGCTCGGCAGCCTCGCCCTGTGCGTGGCGGGCGAGGGCACGGTCTTCGGCATCCTCGCGTGGGGCATGCTCACCGGCCTCGCCGCGCTGGCCATCGCGCTGTGCCTCGCTGCTTGCCCGGTCCTGCTGCGGCCCCTGCTGCGGCCCCTGCCGCTGGCCCGTCCATCGCAGGGCGTTGGCGATGCGCGCTCGTCGCTGCGCTCCACGTCCTGATGCCCTTCGGCACCGACACGGTCCTCCGCCCCGCGCCACGCTGGACGCCGAGTTCAGCGCGCCGGGCGGCTGTCAGTGGGCGTGGCCAACCTGCCGGACCGCCGCGATGTGAACGTCACCAACCAGGCCAGCGGCGACTTCTCCTGCTTCCTCTCCGAAGGGCGCCGCCTGAAGGTGAGCTGGCCAGGGCGCTTCTGATGGCGCAGTGAGCAGCACTTCCAGAGTTTCGCAAACCCCCAACCCTTGACAACACGTCGTACCGACCTCATCACCATGCGTCAACAGACCCCCATCGCCCTGGCAGCCGCAGTCCTGCTGGTTCCTGCCGCAGCCGTTCTGGCCCAAACCAGCGAGGCACCCGCCGCGCCTGCCAGCCCCGCTTCGGCCGCCGCCAGCGCGGCCAATGCCAACGCGCCGCAGAAAATCGAAGTCACCGGCTTCCGCGGCGTGCAGGCCGCCGGCGTGAAGTACCAGCGCAGCCTGCAGGACACGCCGCGCATCGTCACCGTGTTGCCCGAGGCGCTGCTGCAGGAGCAGGGCGTGACCTCGCTGAAGGACGCGCTGCGCAACCTGCCCGGCATCAGCCTGCAGGCCGGCGAGGGCAACCCGCCGGGCGGCGACCAGCTGAAGATCCGCGGCTTCAACGCGCGTGACGACATCAACGTCAACGGCGCGCGCGACCTCGGCAACTACTTCCGCGACCCGTTCTACGTCGACCAGCTGGAAGTGGTGAAGGGCCCGAACTCGGCCTTCAGCGGCCGTGGCTCGGCCGGCGGCACCATCAACTTCGTCACCAAGGCGCCGCAGGCCGGCCGCAGCTTCAACCGCGCGGAAGTGAGCCTGGGCTCGGCCGAGCTGAAGCGGGCCACGCTGGACATCAACCGCCCGCTGGACGACAACAGCGCGCTGCGCGTGAACCTGATGGCGCACGACAGCGCCGTGCCCGGCCGCGACATCACCGAAGAGCAGCGCTACGGCCTGTACGGCGCCTACACCTGGGGCTTCCAGGGTGCCACGCGCGTCACCGCCGATCTGCTGCTGACGCGCCAGCGCGACCTGCCCGACGCCGGCCTGCCGCTGGACCGCGACCCCACCGGCGCGCATTCACGCGGCACTGGCCGCGTGCCGCCGGGCCTGGACTTCAGCAACTTCTACGGCCACGTCGACGACGACAAGCGCATCGATGTTGCGCTGGCCGGCCTGACGGTGCAGCACAGCTTTGCCAGGGGCTGGGCGCTGCGCAACCAGACGCGCCTGAGCCGCGTCGACAACGACAGCATCACCTCGTCGCCGCGCATCCGCGACATCCCGGCCACATCGCCCAACTTCGAGGGCGCGCGGGTGCGCGGCGACACCAAGCCGCGCGACCAGCGCGACAGCGGCATTTCCAACCAGACCGCCCTGCTCCACAGTTTCAGCACCGGCGGCGTGAAGCACGACTTCATCACCGGCGTGGAGGTCGGCAACTACCGCTACGAGAACGCGCGCCGTCCCGACGTCAGCGGCCCGCTGACCGACCTCTACAACCCGCAGCCGCGCCAGCGCCCGGCCACGCCCTACGACGGCACGGTCTACGGTTTCGAGACCGACGAGCTGGCCTGGTATGCGCTGGACACGCTGACGCTGGCGCCGCAGTGGGAACTCAACCTCGGCCTGCGCTGGGACCGCGTCAAGGCCACGGCTTTTGAGCAGGGCCGCGAAACCCTGGCCACGCCGGGCGACAACCGCCGCCTGACGCGCAGCGACAGCGTCTGGAGCGGCAGCGCCGGGCTGGTGCACAAGCTCAGCCCCAGGACCTCGCTCTACGCCTCGGTGGGCACGGCCTTCGAGGTGGCCGGCAACTTCGACCGCAACCAGGTGCAGCTGGCCGGCGGCGCCACCGCGCGCGTGGCCGACGCCGCCACCTTCAACAGCGCGCCCGAGAAGACCACGGCCTACGAGCTGGGTGCGAAGTGGCGCCTGGGCGAAGACCTGGACGTCAACGCCGCCATCTTCCGCACCGACAAGGACCGCGCGCGTTTCCCCGGCCAGGCCGGTGGCGACCCCAGCATCCTGGACGCGCAGCTGCGCATCCAGGGCCTGGAGCTGCTGACCGCGGGGCGCCTGACGCCGGCCTGGCGTCTGTACTCGGGCTACACCTACCTCGACTCGGAAGTGCGCGCCGCCCCCAGCCGCCCCTTCGCCGTGGGGCAGGAACTGGGCGGCACGCCGAAGCACTCGTTCAACGTCTTCAGCACCTACGACCTGACGGCGCAGCTCAGCCTGGGCGGCGGCCTGCAGCACGTCACGCGCAGCTTCGGCAGCGTGCAGGCCACGGCCGCCGGCACGCGCAAGGTCGAGATCCCCGGCTACACCGTGATCGATCTCTACGCCACCTGGCGCTTCACGCCGCAGACCCAGCTGCGCCTGAACATCTACAACGTCGCCGACAAGGCCTACCTGTCGCAGGTGGCCGAAGGCGGCGGGCAGGGCATCCCCGGGCGCGGCCGGCAACTGGTGGCCACGCTGCGCCACGACTTCTGAGGGCCGGTTCATGCTGCTCTGCATCCCCGAGGTGCTGGCCGCCGACGAGGTGGCCGGCCTGCGGCAGGCCCTGGCCGAGCTGCCCTGGGCCACCGGCCAGAGCGCCGGCCCGCAGGCCGCGCAGGTGAAGCACAACCTGCAGGTGCCCGAAGACGCGCCCGGCCTGCGCGAGCTGCGCGTGGGCGTGATGCGGGCGCTGAACCGCAGCGCCGAGCTGATGTCGGCGGCGCTGCCCCTGAAGGTGCTGCCGCCCAACTTCAACCGCTATACGCCCCAGCACCCGAGTTACGGCCTGCACACCGACAGCAGCCTGCGCTGGCTGCCCGACGGCAGCGCCCTGCGCACCGACCTTTCGGCCACGCTATTCCTCTCGGTACCGGAAGCGTATGAAGGCGGCGAACTCAGCATCGAGGACACCTACGGCCGGCGCGACATCAAGCTGCCCGCGGGCAGCCTGGTGCTCTACCCGTCGGGGGCCATCCACGAGGTGCGGCCGGTGACGCGTGGCGAGCGCCTGGCCTGCTACCTCTTCATCCAGAGCGCCGTGGCCGACACCGAGTGCCGGCGCCACCTGTACGAGATGGACCAGGCCTTGAGATCGTTGCGCGCTCGTTGCGGCGAAGGTGATCTGGATCTGGTCCGCCTGACCGGCCTCTACAACAACCTGCTGCGCCGCTGGGCCGTGTGCTGAGGGCGCGCCAGCGCTGACCGCCGGCCGTCGCCAGGGCCGCGGTCATGTTGCGCGCCCTTTTGCTGCCCACCGCCTTTCAACGCAATCTGCTGTTTTCGCGCACCCGCCAGGCGGCGAGCCCGGGCCTGGGTACCCCCTACGTTTTGGCCTTCGCGACTGCGTTGCCGGCAACGCTGTGCTGGCTGCCGGCCCGGACGGACCGATGAGGTCCTGTGCATGAAAGCTCGTCTCCGGGCGGCCCTGGCGTCCTCCGCTGCCCCTGCCTGAGCGCAGCAAGACATCCAGACCGCCTTCGCCTGGCCCGTCGTCGGAGCGCATCGAGGCGCTGCGTGGCCAGGCCGCGCTGCTCGATGGCAGCAGCGCGGAGGGCGGTGTCGCCAATGCCATCGACAAGCCGCGCCACATCGGCAAGAAGCCGGTTTTCAGCGCCAGCACCATCGGCATGGGGCGATGCCTGCGCCGGTGCCCGGGCGCGGCGTGGCAGCCGGTTTGCGGCTCGTGTTCCGGGCATCAACCGGGCCGGCTGCTCGTTGGCGCAGCGGCCCGCCCGGCATGTGCCCGCGACCGTGGCTGCGCCAGCGCCCGGTCCAGCCGCGACAGGCTGGGCCGGTCAAGGTACATGCAGGGCGTGCCAGTGCGCTCGCAATGCCGCTTGATGCGGTGGTAAGCCTCGTGGTTGATACAGGCAGCCTGACAGATCACCAGGTCTGCGCGGCGCAGGCGTCCTTCCAGGGCCTGCACGCTGTCCTCGAGCCCGCCGTCGTGGTGCTCGAAGTGACCGCCCAGCTTTTCGATGCGCCCGCGATAGCGCGCCACGGCGTGCTGGATGCCGCCGACGCACAGCACGCGGCGGCCGTGCACGGGGATGGGCTGTGCGTCAGGCGCTCTCGGCTGGGTGTCGCTGGGCCCCCGGGCCGGGCCCGGCGGTGGCGGCGAGCCCGGTGCGGTCGGCCGCGAGTTCTGCGTTGCCTGCGCGGGCACCGGGTCAGCAGCGGTCGTTGACCTGCTGACCACTTCCGGAGCACTTGTCTGGCTGCGCAGGCCGGTCAGGCGCGCCACATCCCCGCGCAGCCGCGCGGTCTCCGCCCTGGCCTGTATCAGCGCCTGTTCACTGTGCTGCTGTTGCGCGAGAAGGCGGGCGCGCAGTTCTGCCAGTTGCAGTTGCGCTTCCTGGATGCGGTCGTCGGCCTGATGAGCTGCGCGCGCAAGCGCCATGCCGCGCCGGCCCTGCAAGAACACCCACGCCCTGGCGTCGAACAGCGCCTTCTGTTCCAGCGCTGCACCCAGGGGATGGGTCAGCAGCGCCCACAGTGCGCCGGGCATGGCGTCCTCTTCCAGTGCCCGGACCCATACGCCCTGCAGGGCGTTGGCATCGCGAAGGCCCGCAAATCGCCGGAGCGGGAGGGCATGCACCTCGTCCAGGCGCTTCTGGAACGCCTCCGACAAGGCATTGCGGGTCGCCATGTCGTGCACGACGCTGTAGAGCACGTCGGCGTCACGGCCTTGGAGGATGCAGATGCCGCGGTGCATCTGGCCCAGGGTCCGTGCAGCCTGTCGGCGCAGGACATCGGGCGCAAAGCTCATGGCCAACAGCAGGTCGTGGGCCTGAGTGGGAAGCTGCCACAAGCGCCGGCGGCGTGCACCGGAAGCAGAACTTGCCTCAAGGGGCGCCGTCACCAATGCGGCATGAGAAGCGGCATCAGAAGCGGCGTGAGTGCTGAACGGCACAGTGGTGTCCTGGTCGGGAGCACTTGGCTGGCGCAGGCTGGCTCGTGCGAGGTTGGAAAAGCGCCCTGTATGCCCGTCACCTACTTGGTCAGGATCAACTTGCCCAGGGACGTCAGGCGCAAGCGGTACACCGCTTGGCCGTGCTCGATCTCAATTTCATGCCCGGCACCGAAGAGCTCTGCGCTTCGCCAACGGCGGGTAGACGGCGCAGCGGGCGACGGCCGCGGCGACTCCCGCTGCGCCTTTTCGGCCGATGGCCGGCACGCGACCTCGGCGGCCGGTGCCGCCGCTTGAGCGGAAGGGCTGTCACTCTTCATCTATTGAGCACGCGAGCTGCGTGGTGCGGACGATGCCCCGGTCCGAGACCCGGTGGCAAATGCGAACCATCATGCATGCAATTGTAATGCGAACCATTCGCATTTGCAAGTGCGCCGGGCAATCTTTCGGACGACCACGTCGACATCAAGCTGGTCACCCGGGCGCCGAGCGTGGTCGTGCAAGCGAAGCCCACGAGCGATGAACTCGGCCTGCATGCGACGGTGTTCGACGCTGGCGCGCACCGACGCGTCCAAAAGCCCGGAGAGCGTCCCGCCCCCCTGCCAGCACCGCCACCATCTCGACACCAAAGTCCGGCTCATCGCAGATCGACGGCATGGCTGTCCCTTTCATTGACGCAGTGCAGCGCATTTGCATCGCGCCTGACATCAAGCGCCGTGCAACGCGGCCTGAGCGTCAGACAAGCTCAAGCGACGGCGGCTCGGCCCGCAGAAGTCGCCGCCGAAGCGCTGGTTCATGGCGAGCCTTGTCGACGCCGTCAGGCTGAAGCAGGCGCGGCCGTGGGGGCCTCAACTTCGCCCGCCGCGCGCCGAAAAGCTTGGGAACCCGCGGGGACCTCGTCCACGCCCTCGTGCCTTTTCTCCGGAGAGATCCCATGCCTGACCGAATCCTTCTGGTCGACGACGACGTTGCCGTCATCAAGACCATGGCGCGCATGCTGGCCGGGATCGGCGAGATCCAGATCGCCTGTTCCGGCTTCGATGCGATGCGCGTCATCCGCGAAACGCCGCCGTCGCTCATCTTGCTCGACGCCGAAATGCCCGGCATGAGCGGCTTCCAGGTGTGCGAGCTGCTGAAGGCCGACCCGTCGCTCGCCGACATCCCCGTGATCTTCGTCACGAGCCATGGCGAGACCTCGGTCGAGGTGGCGGGCTTCGAGATCGGTGCGGTCGACTTCATCAGCAAGCCGGTGAGCCCGGCGCTGCTGCTGGCTCGCGTGAAGACCCAGTTGCGCATCAAGCACCTCAGCGACGAGTTGCGCCGCTCGGCCTACACCGACGGCCTGACCCAGGTCGCCAACCGGCGCTCGTTCGACGACGCCTTCCGGCGCGAGTGGCTGCGCGCGGTGCGCAGCGCCGAGCCCACCAGCGTGCTGATGATCGATGTCGATCATTTCAAGCTCGATAACGACCGCCACGGCCATGGCGCCGGCGATCGCTGCCTCCAGGGCATTGCCCAGGCGCTGGTGCATGCCTGCCTGAGGCCGGCCGACCTGGTGGCGCGCTACGGCGGCGAGGAGTTCGTGATGCTGCTGCCGGCGACCGCACGGGCCGGCGCCGCCCACGTGGCCGCCCGCGTCCAGACCGCCGTCGAGGCGATGGCGATCGAGCATGGCGCGTCGAAGACGGACCGGCACGTCACCGTCAGCGTCGGCATGACCTCCTACGACAGTGCCAGCCCCGGCTGGGTGGGCGAGGCCTGCGAGTCGCGGTTCGCTGACGACCTGGCACGCCCGGTCAAGCCGAGCCAGCTGTTGAAGGCGGCCGACCTGGCGCTGTACGCGGCCAAGCAGGCGGGTCGGGCCCAGTCCTGGATGCTGGATGCCGGCGACGTCGACTTTCCCGAGCGCGCGCATGAAGTGCCGCCCCTGGGCTCGGCGGCCTGGGCGTCCGCGGCGGCCTGAGTTGGATACCGGTGACCCGCTCGTGCAGCAGTTCCTGAAGCGGGCCGCACGCTCCAATCGCCGCGCCGCCGCCTGCGCGTTCGTGGTGGGCATCGGCCTGACGGCGCTTGCGGTCATCTGGCACGCCCGCTCCAACGCGCGCATCGCCGAGCAGCAATTCACCACCGCAGCCGCGAAGGTGACGACGGGCATCGGCGAGCGCATGCGGCTGTACGAATTCGGTCTGCGCGGCGCCCGAGGCGCAGCAATCAGCGTGGGCCCCGAGCGGATCGACGAGCAGACCTACCGGCGATACGCCCTCACGCGCGACCTGGCGCGCGAGTTCCCGGGCGTCCACGGCATCGGCGTGATACGCCGCGTGGCGGCGGCGGAAGTGCCGCAGTTCGTGGCGGAGCGACGCCGTGATGGTCGTCCGGACTTTGCGATCCGCCAGCTGGCGCCGTCGGAAGGCGAACGCTTCGTGATCTATCTCATCGAGCCGTTGGAGCGCAACCGGGCTGCGGTCGGGCTGGACGTCGCGTCGGAGGCCAACCGCCGCCGGGCGGCCGAAGTCTCGATGCGCAGCGGTCATGCGACGCTCTCGGGTCCCATCACCCTGGTGCAGGCCAGCAACAAGCCGCGGCGCTCGTTCCTGCTGCTGCTGCCGATCTACCGCACCGGCATGGATGTCAGCAGCCCCGCGGCCCGCGAGGCCGCGACCTTCGGGTGGGCCTATGCGCCGCTGATCATTGATGAAGTCCTGGCCGGCCTCGACCTGCAGGACGGTCAGGTCGACCTGAGCCTGCGCGACGTCACCGAGGACGCCGCAGCGGCACCGTTCTTCGCCACGCCGGGCGCCGAGGCCGCGGCGCCGGGGCTGGCGGGGCACAAGTCCCTGGAGGTCTTCGGGCGCCGCTGGCAGGCCGAACTCCGGCCGACACCGCTGTTCTGGGAACGGCTCGGGCTGATCGACCCGCGCTGGACGGCGCTGCTCGGCGCCGCCCTGTCCGCCGTGCTGGCCGCGCTGACCGCGGCCGTCGTGCGCAACCGCAGCCGCGACGTCGAGCGCCGCCTGTCCGAGTCGCACCGCGCCGCGATGGTGACGGCCTCGGAGGACGCGATCGTCGGCGTATCGCTGGACGGCCGCATCATCAGCTGGAACCCGGCGGCCGAGCGCCTGTTCGGGCTGCCGTCCGAACAGGCGCTGGGTCAGCTGCTGGAGGCGATGGTGCTGGTGGACCCGCAGACGGTCCCCGAAGGTTCGGTGCTGGCGCGCGTGGCCAGGGGCGAAGTGGTGGCGCCCTTCGAGGCCGTGGGGTGCCGCCAGGATGGACAGCGGGTCGAGGTGTCGATCTCGGCCGTGCCCTTGCTGGCGCATGGCCGCATCGTCGGCGTGGCCAAGACCTATCGCGACATCAGCGTGCTCAAGCGGGCCGAGCAACAGCTGCGGCAGTCGAACGCCGAGCTCGAGACCCGGGTGGCGGAGCGCACCGCCCTGGTGGAGGCCAGCCGGCGCGACCTGCGCAGCGTGCTGGACGCCATGCCCTCGATGGTGGGGGCCTGGGACGCCCAGCTGCACAACCGCTTCGCCAACGCGGCCTATGATTCGTACTTCGGGCGCACGCCCGAGGAGATCGCGCAGCTGACCCTGCCCGAACTGCTGGGGCCGGAGCTGTTTGCGCGCAACGAGGACTGCGTTCGCCGCGCGCTGGCCGGCGAGGAGCAGCAGTTCGAGCGCGACCTGCCGCTGGCCAACGGCCAGGGCCTGCGCCACACGCTGGCGCACTACCTTCCCTACCGCGAGAACGGCGCGGTGGCGGGCTTCTATGTGCTGGTGCACGACGTCACCGAATTGAAGCAGAGCCAGCAGCGCGCCAGCGCCGCCACGCGCAAGGCCGATGCCCTGATGGCGCTGATCCAGCAGCACGCCATCTTCTCGGTCACCGACCGCGGCGGACGCATCCTCGACGTCAACGACGCCTTCTGCCGGATCTCGGGCTATGCGCGCGAAGATCTCATCGGCCAGACGCACCGCGTCGTGCACTCGGGCACCCAGGGCCCCGGCTTCTGGATCGATGTCTGGCGCGGCATCGCCGGCGGCGCCTCGTGGCGCGGCGAGGTCTGCAACCGGGCCCAGGAGGGAGCGCCGTACTGGGTGGACAGCATCATCGCGCCCTTCGTCGGCGAGAACGGGAAGGTCGAGAACTACATCTCGGTGGGCTTCGACATCACGATGCGCAAGGCCGCCGAGGCCGAGCTGGCCGCGCGCGAGCGCGTGATGCGGCTGGTGATCGACGCCTACCCCGGCGTGCTGGCTTACTGGGACGCCCAGATGCGCTGCGTCTTCGCCAACCGGGCCTACAACGACTGGCTGGGCGTCGACCCGGCGACGATGATCGGCCGCACGCAGCGCGAGATCCTCGACGAGGAAACCTACGCTCGAAACGAGCCGCTGATCCAGGCGGCGCTGCGCGGCGAGGCGCAGGCCGTCGAACGCCGTCGCGTCACGGCGGCCGGGCGCGAGCAGCACTACCTGCTTCACTACGTGCCCGACGGCTCTGGCGCCGACGTCCAGGGCTTCATCTCGGCCACCATCGACATCACCGAGCGCAAGCGGGCCGAGGACGAGGCCAACCGGATGGCGGCCCAGCTGCGGGCCGTGCTGGACGCGGCGACCGAGGTCTCGATCATCGCGGTCGACCCGGACGGCAAGATCTCCCTGTTCAACAGCGGCGCCGAGCGGCTGCTCGGCTACAAGCGCGAGCAGGTGGTGGGCGTGGAAACGTCGATGAGCTTCCACGACCGCGACGAGTTGCGCCTGCGCGCCCAGGCCATGAGCGCCGAACTCGGCCGCACCGTGCGCACCGGCCTGGTGCTGATCGACGAGGCCGCGCTCGGCGTGCCCAACATCTGGAGCTACCGTCGAATGGACGGCAGCGCCGTCCAGGTCTCGCTCACCGTGACGGCGATGCTCGACGCCTACGGCCGCTGCATCGGCTACCTGGGCGTCGCGCACGACGTGTCGCGCCAGAAGCAATACGAGCGCTCGCTGCAGGAAGCGGCCGAGGCCGCGCAGCGCGCCAACCTGGCCAAGAGCCAGTTTCTGGCCAACATGAGCCACGAGATCCGCACGCCGCTGAACGCGCTGATCGGCGTGGGGCACCTGCTGGC
>LNFM01004128.1_pt1 | contig 29349 bp, 30 predicted proteins | sample 596031 | NCBI WGS metagenome assembly LNFM01 (sample SAMN04254537, study PRJNA301005) | activated carbon metagenome | isolation source: dual media filters at the Ann Arbor, Michigan drinking water treatment plant | place: USA: Ann Arbor
CTCGCGGGCGCCACTTTTTCCTTCCTAGACCGCTTTCCTTGGCGTCCGCCACCGGCGCCACAGCACCCTGATGAGCCAGATCAGCAGGGCGACGAGCGGTATCCAGGGCAGGGCCGCCGCGACAAAGACGATCAGCCCCGCGACCGAGGAGGCGAGCGTGTCGTTGATGGAGCCGAGTGCGTAGCTGATCGGGCTGAAATCCATGCCGCCGACCTGGGCCACCGGGCCCGAATAGCTGACGAACACCTTCACCGTTTCGGTGACCGTGCGCAGATAGTCGTATTCGGCCTGTGCTGTCTCTATGTCGTTCTGGACCTGCGCCAACTCCTTCTCGATTGCGACGAGGTCGGCAACGGTGCGCGTGCCGGGTGCGGTGAGCATGGTCTTGAAGCGTTCTCGCAGCGCGGCCTTGCTCTCCAGAAGCTTCTCAAGTTGGAGCATGGGGACGGCCTTGTCCTCGGTCTCCTCGGACCGGCGGATGACCTCGACCGGCGGGGAGGAGATGATCTTCACGAACGCATCGAAGGCTTCTGGCGCGATGCGAATGGACGCGCGTCCCTCGAAGCGGTCGCCGATCTCGCGGGCAAGGGTCGTCTCGATGATGGTGCATTTGAGACGCTGGCATTCCTCGAGATGCCGTTTTTGGATGGCGGGAACTTGGCCTGCCGGCATCGACAGGTAGAAGGAATACGAGCGGGCGATGCGCTTGGGAGCGGAAGACGTCTCCCCTGATTGCATCTCCTCCATCGGTGCGCTTCGGCGGTCCCAGACCGCAGGCACGAAGTTGGCGCGCAGTCCGTATGGCGACTCGTCCACCTCGGGCTCGCTGAACGTACCCCGCTCGGCGAGCGGTTCGCCGCACGCGGCTAGACAAAGGACCAGGAGCGGTAAAATCGCCCGGCGCATCAATCCGGTCATGAATGGCCTCCCCCAACATCAATCGGCAAACTGTACAATGCCGGATTGCGGGGCACCACACATTCAACGGCCGCGCGACCGGCATTCCATCGCGAAGCGCCAGGCTTCGGGATCGGCGGTGCACGCGGAATCGTCCCCCAGCATCACCGTCTGCCAGGCGGCACGTCGGCGTGCCGACTCGTGTTCGGCGGGCGTGCGCGGTGCGGGGCGGATCAGGCTGATCGTGATGTCGAACTGATTGCCGTGGGCATCGCGCCACGCGAAGCCGCCGCGGCAGCGGGACGCGCCGGACTCGGTCCAGGGGTCACTGCCGCCGGCATCGTGGCGCAGCCGGGCGACGGCGGATCTTGTGGCGTCGGCATCATCCATCCTGTGTGCTCCTCGGCGCTATCGCGAGGAGGCAACACCGCCTTACCCTCCCTTCACAACAAATAACCTAAAGTTATACTTGTTGCTGTAGCTTGCCGATGATCCTATAAGATATGTTCCTGTTTTGTTCGAAAGGAGAGTCGGTTTGATCGAGCAGACGATCCTGGCGCGGCGCGCGTCCCGGCTGCTGGCCATCCGTCATCTGGGCCGGGCGGTCGCCGCCTGGTACGACCTGGATACGGGCAGCGTGCTGGACGATGCCGCGCGCTTCGCCGGCGAGGGGACGCTGGCGGACGTTCCGTGGGAGATGCACAAGCCGGTGATGGATTATCTGTGCGGCCGGCTGCTGTTGCCCGAGCGGCGCGCCCCCTGGGTCTAACCCTTTATTTCTATTATATTCCGGTAAAGCCGGACGGGCAGGCCGGCCTCGTCGCCGAAATACAGATAGTCGACCGTGGCGCCGGTAAGCTGGCGGATGCGGCCCAAGGTTTCGGGCTGCGGATAACTCTCGCCGCGCTCGTATTTCCGGTAGGCGGCCTCCTCGATGCCGAGGGCCAGGGCGAAGCCGCGGCGCGAGGCATAGCCGCAGGCTTCGCGCACCAGGCGAAGCCGTTCGGCGAATCCCGAGAGCTGGTCGAGCACGGTCCTGGTCATTTGCGCACCCGCATAACTTGCGGCAATGGTTGAAAAATCCCATTACACGATTGGAGAAGTAATTGAAAGTTATATTGTGGGCTGGCACGGCGCGGCTAGGGCCGTCTTGGCAGCGCAGCGCGTCCACCCGCGCAGCGCCGGCCTTCGGGCCCCGCCGCCGTGCCGCCAGCGGCCTACCGGAAATACGAGAGGGCCGAGAGCTATCCGCAGCCCGAGACGCGCGAAACCCGGCTGCACCGCGAGGCGGTCGATCTGCTGACCTTCCTGGAACGGCAGGAACGGCTCACCTGGCTGCATCCGGCCGACGGGCTGACGCTGGCGGGCGGCGAGCGCGAGCGCCAGGCGGCCATCGCGCGGTTCCGCCGGCTCGGCATGCGCGGCGGCGTGCCCGACCTGATCGTCGCCGCGCCCGGCGGACTGACCGGCTGGATCGAACTGAAGACCGGCGGCGGAAGGCTGTCGCTGGCGCAGGCCGGCTGGTCGGACGGCCTGCACCGGCTGGGCCACAACCACAAGGTCGTGCGCGACATGGGCGGGCTGGTCGCCATGCTGCGCGGCATGGGCGTGATGGCCTGAGGCGCGGCGATGACGGCAAAGCGCAACATGAGCCCCGAATACCGCCGCTACCTGGCCGGCCGGCTGATGCAGATGGCGGGTTCCGGCCGGACGCAGGGGCAGGCGGGCCGTGCCATGGGGCTGACGCCGCGCGTCACCGGCCTGATCTGCCAGCAATACGGCATCGAGTTTCTGGCCATCGGCCTCAGGCGGCGGACCGATCCGGTGCCGCGCGTGGCCGCGCCTGAGCTGCAGGCGGCGGTCGACGAACTGCGCCGCCACCATGCGCCGGTCTGCGCCGAGGCCACCATCCGCCGGCCGCACATGGTGCCGCGTCCCTACACGGCGCGGACCCTGTTCCGGGTGGGCGACGACTGGGGCGTGACCGCCGACGAGGTGATCCGCATGGCAGCGGACTATCGGCGCCTGGCGGCCTGAACCGTATCAATCATGGGAGACCTGCATGGCGAGACGCGGCCGACCCCGCGACCCGAACGCGAAACGGCGCCAGACGACGCTGGCGGGGCGCGTCCCCACCGCCGATCACGGCACCATCCAGACCCAATTGCGGCGCGCCGAGGCAGTGGGCGCTTTGGTGCTGGTGGTCGAGAACGGCAAGGTGGTCGCCGACATCGACCCGGCGCTGTCGCGGTCGCGGCTCGCCGTGCTGCTGGCGCGCGGCGTCATCGACCGGCGCCGGTTCGACGCGGGCGAGCGCTACCAGGAGTTGGCCTGGGCGGCCTATGGCAGGCCGTTCGCGCGCGCCGTCGATGTCGGGCGGCCGCGCGGCGACATGCCGGGAAGCGCCGAGCCGGACACGCCCGATACGGACGACCGCCGGCGCAGCGGCGCGCGCAAGGCGCTGGCCCGGGTCGACGCGCGCTTGGCGTCGCTGGGGGCCGAAACGGTGCAGGCGGTCAAGCGCGTCTGCCAGTTCGACCAGCCGGCGAACGACAGGCTGATTGTCTTCTTGGACAATGGCCTGCGGGCGTTGGCACACCTGTGGGGTTTGTGACATCCGCACGGACAGTGGAGATTGGTACAATGATAGCCGGAAGATTGTACTTTAGGGCTCTAGAGTATAATCTTGTCCCTCACTTAGTACCGGTGGACCATGAAGCGTCAGACATTCCAAGCTAGCTCACCTGGTGAGTTGGTTCCGACGATCGAAGGACAAGTGGCCTTCGTGCCCGCCCCTCTGCCCCCCAAGCTCGAGTTGGGGGACATCGCTTTGTCAATGGCCACGGCCATGCAGTCGATCGGGGAACTTAAGGGTGCCTGTCGGCGCCTTCAAAATCCGTACATCCTCATCCGTCCGTTGCAACGTCGTGAGGCCCTAACTTCCTCGGCCATGGAAGGAACCTTCACCACTACAGATCGCCTTTTGCTTGCAGAGGCCGGCGTAGAAACTCCTCATGACGATTCCACCCGCGAGGTTATCAACTATCTAACCGCATTGAACTCTGCTCTGAGCATGCTGCGCGAACTCCCGCTGTCGCATCGGATCATCAGACGCTCGCACGAAATACTCCTTAGCGGTTTGACCGCCGCGCGTGGCGCACGAAAGCGGCCGGGCGAATACAAGCGTGACCAGAATTGGATTGGTGGCTACACGATCGAAACCGCACGCTTTGTTCCGCCGCCTCCGGTAGAGACGCAGCGCTGCATGGATCAATTGGAGAAGTATATCAATCGCCAGGGGATCGATGGGCCTGCGCGTCTCATAGATCTTGCACTGGTTCACTATCAGTTCGAGGCAATCCACCCTTTCGCCGACGGCAACGGGCGCGTAGGTCGCATGCTCATAACTGCCATGGCGGTTCATGGGGGCCTGCTCGATATGCCCGCGCTCTATATGAGCCCTGTTCTTGAGCGTCAAAAAGATGCCTATATCGACCGCTTGTATAATGTATCGGCAAAAGGCGAATGGAGCGCGTGGCTTAACTTCTTTTTCGAAAGAGTCGCGGAGAGTTGCGCGGAGACCATCGCGACAATCGACCGCCTGCTCAATCTCCAAGAGGTCTACAGGCAACGTACCGCCACGACCGCGAGATCGGCAAATGCAATCACGGTCGTTGACATGCTCTTTGAACAACCGTTGCTGACGGTTCGTGATGTTCAGGAAAAACTTGGTGTTACCTATCGGGCGGCGAGTAAAACCCTCGATAAACTTGTCGATTTGGAGATATTACAAATATTTCCTGATAGGTACCCCAAGATGTATCTTGCCAGCGCGATCACGGAAATTTCCCGCACCACATCGGATGCCGCAGGCGCGGAAGCGCGCAGCGACTAAGGGACGGCCTTCCTAGAACTGGTCCTTGAAGCCGCCGAGCGGCTTGGGCCGGTAGGTTTTCACGGCCCGCCAGCGGGCGCGGGTATAGTCCGAGACGTCACGGAAGCTGGGCGGCGGCGGTCGGTCGGCAAGGCCGGCGCCGACGAAGAAGTCGCGCAGCGAGGAATCCTGCTTGGCGAAGGTGCCCGCCGGATTGGCGCCCTTGGCGTAGCTCGTCAGCATGGCCGTGTCCCAGACCAGCCCGGCCTGCGCCGCGCCCTCGGCGATCCAGCACAGCGGGCCGAGCGACAGGCCCTTGTCGCTGTCGCCGCCGCCGACGCTGCCATGGGTGCCGGGAAACCAGTGCTGCTGGTAGGGCTGCTGCTCCAGGGGAAGCTTGGCGCCGCCGCTCTCGGCGTTCAGCTTGTCCATGTTGGTCCACAGGGTGGGCTGGAAGGTGTTGCGGCGTTCGTCGATCGACACGGCGTGGCGCGCCCGCTCGACGAAACTGGACAGCTCGGTGTCGTGGAAGCGGTACTTGTCGTTCACCTGGTTGGCGAAGGGCAGCACCTGGGGCACGCCCAGCGAGCCGACGGTGTCCCAGACGCCCACATAGCGCACCCTGCCGCGGGTATCGACCGCGCTGGCCACGTTGGCGGCGGCGGCCACGGCCTGGCTGTTGCTCTTCTTGAAGTCGAGCGTGGCCTGGTCGTTCACGCCCACCTTGCGGTTACGGTAGAGGGCGATGGCGTTGCCCAGTTCGCCGATCCGGTCGCGCCGCAATATCCAGCATTTGCGCAGCAGCCCGGCCAGGCTGCGCGCCGTATAGGCGCCGCGCGAGAAGCCGAAGACGAAGATGCGGTCGCCCGGCGCGTAGTTCAGGCACAGAAACTGGTAAGCCTGGCCGATCTTGGCATCGAGGCCCTCGCCAAGGCCGCCGCCGACGACCTTGACCACGTCGTCGAGCACACCCTGGCCGACGCCGACGCCGTCGTCGTAGAACACCACCTGCGGCATGGCCGGATCGGCCGCGGTGGCCGGGCTTTCAGGCGCCACGCAGCGCGCGAGACGCGAGACGTTGGTGGGATTGGGCTGGCCCAGGCTCTGCCAGGTGCCGTCGCAGAAAACAGCGATGTTCTTCATGTGCAACCCGCGATTGGGGCGCCCCCACGCCGGAGTATGGCGCTGGTTGTGACCGTTGGGAAGGGGCGCGGGCGGTTGGTGCGACCTTGCGTTGTGACAGGCGGCAATCTATATTAGCCAGAGTTAGCCAAGGAGGCCCGCGTGGCGACCGTGAATATGCTTGATGCGAAAACGAACTTGTCTCGACTGGTCGAAGCCGTCGAGAGCGGCGCGGAGACCGAGATCATCATCGCACGCAACGGCAAGCCGGCGGCGAGACTGGTGCCTATCGGCCCGCCGGTCGATACCAGCAAGCGCCTTGGGTTGCTTGCCGGCAAATATCCCTCCCTGTCGCTTGAGGACTTCAACTCGACCGATGAAGAAATCGCCGCGATGTTCCTCGATGACGAGGAAGGCGATCTCGTGTGAGGCTGCTGCTCGACACGCATGTGGCGATCTGGGCGCTCACCGATCCAAGGCGCATTGGCCGGGAGGTTATCCCCTATCTCACCGATCCCGCGAACAGCCTGTATGTATCCGCGATCAGCGTTCTCGAAATATCGATCAAGCGTCGCCTTGACAAACGAGGCGCGCCGCCGTTCTCGGGCCGGGCGGCGATCCGGCATTTCGCTAACGCCGGTTATAGCATCCTCGGCATATCTGCGGAGCATGCCGCAACGGTGGAGGAATTGCCCATGCTTCATGGCGACCCGTTCGACCGGTTGCTTGCCGCGCAAGCGCTGGCCGAGCCCATGCGCCTTGTCACGCATGACCGGAAACTGGCCGCCTACAGCGATACCACGATCACCTGGTAGCCATCCCTGCTTGCTCCGTCCGCTCCCGGCGTCATACCCTGCGCGCCGACTCGGCGGGCAATGTCCGCGACGGCAAGAACTATGAAGGAAGCAATATATGCGGGCGTGGCGGGCGGAGAGTTTCGGGGAAGCGGTCGATGTGCTCAGGCTGGTCGACGCGCCGGTGCCCGAGCCGAAGGGCAATCAGATCCAGGTGAAGGTGTCGGCGGCGGGCGTGGGCCTGCCCGACGTGCTGATGATCCGCGGCAACTATCCGGCGGTGTCGACGCCGCCGGTGACGCCCGGGCAGGAGGTCGTCGGCGTGGTGACCGCTGTTGGGCCGGACGCCGATGTGAAGGTCGGCGAGAAGGTGATGACCTCGACCAATTTCGCGGCGGGCGCGGGCGGCTTCGCCGACTACACGCTGGCCTCGTCGTCCTCGGCCATGACGATCCCGAAGAATTTCAGCGACGAGGAAGCCGCCGGCTTCTACGTGTCCTACCACACCGGCTATGTGGGCCTGATCCAGCGCGGCCAGCTCCAGGCGGGCGAGACGCTGCTGGTGCTGGGCGGCGCGGGCTCGTCGGGCTCGGCGGCGATCATGCTGGGCAAGGCCTGTGGCGCGACGGTGATCGCCACCGCCAGCAACGCCGCGAAGGCCGAATTCTGCCGCAAGCTGGGCGCCGACCACGTGGTGAACTATGCCGAGCAGCCGATCCACAAGGCGGTGCGCGAGATCACCGGCAACAAGGGCGCCAACCTGGTCTACGATCCGGTCGGCGGCAGCGCCTACGAGGCGGCCACCAAATGCGTCGCCCAGCATGGCCGCATCGTGCTGATCGGCTATGGCAGCGGCGAATGGGCCAAGGTCGATCCGCTGCATGTGGTGCTGAAGTCCTATTCGGTCGTCGGCGCCTTCGCCGGCGCTCGCACCACCGAGGAAACCCGCGCCCATCACGCCGAGCTGGTCCGGCTCGCCGAAGCGGGCAGGATCGGCGTGCCGGTCGACCGGGTGTTCGGCTTCGACCAGGTGCCGCAGGCCATCGACCGGCTGGCCAAGGGCGAGATGCTCGGCAAGGTCGTGGTGAAGGTCTAGCAGTGCCGGCCATGGACCGCTTCGACGACTACAACGACATCGCCGACCGCCTCGCCGGCCACGCACGGGACGGCACCACCGATTCCGCGCCCGGCGTGATGCGGATGAAGGCGTCCTACTATCTGGACCCGGCGCAGTGGACGCTGGAGGTCGAGCGCATCTTCAGGCGGCTCCCGCTGCTGCTCGCCTTCACCGGCGAGCTGCGCGAGCCGGGCCGCTACAAGGCCATGAAGGTGGTGGGCGTGCCGGTGGTGATGATCCGCGGCCGCGACGGCGTCGTGCGGGCGTTCATGAACGTGTGCCGGCATCGGGGCGCGCGGGTGATGGAGGAAGGCGCCGGCAAATGCGTGCGCATGGTCTGCCCCTATCACGCCTGGAGCTATGACGACCACGGCGCCCTGGTGAAGGTGGCCGACCCGGAGAAATTCGGCGACTTCGGTGTGGACGGCGAGGGGCTCACCGAACTCCCCTGCGCCGAGGTGGCCGGGCTGATCCTGGTCAGCCTGACGCCGGGCGCGGCGATCGACGTCGATGCCTGGCTGGGCGGCTTCCGCGGGGAGCTGGAGAAGCTGGAGATGGACAAATGGGAGGTGGTCGCCAGCCAGCAGCTCGAGACCGCCAACTGGAAGCTGGCCCACGACGGCTATGTGGACGGCTATCACATCGCCTCGCTGCATCCGAAGACCATCGCGGTGTTCTCGCAGTCCAACGTGCTGACCTATGACGCGTTCGGCCCGCACCAGCGGATCGGCTTCGCCCATCACGACATCCTGCCGGCGACCGGCAAGCCCGCCGCCGAGCGCACGCTGAACGACGGGCTGACGGTGATCCGGACGCTGTTTCCGCATGTGTCCTTCGCGGTGCGCCATGGCGAAGGCGGCGTGGTGTCGCAGCTCTTTCCCGGCGACCGGCATGACCGGTCGGTGACCACCCAGGTTTTTCTCGCCGCCAAGGCGCCGGAGACCGAGGAGGAGAAGGCCATGGTCGCGATGCGCGCCAAGATGCTCCACGACGTGGTCAAGGACGAGGACTACAAGACTGTGGACGGCGTGCAGGAGGGCCTGGCCTCGGGCGCGATCCCGGACGTGATCTTCGGCCGCAACGAGCTGGGCAACCAGCGGCTGCACCGGTGGATCGCCTATTACAGCCAGGAAAACCCGGATCCGGCGGACAAGCCCGATCTATAGCGGGTGATCTGCAGCCCGCTCAGTTCAGCGTGCCGCCGAGCCGTTTGCCGAGGGCGATGACCGCGTCGCGGATGCTGTCGAGATGCGGGTGGATGCGCAGCGCCTCCTCGAACGCCACCAGCGCGCCGGCCTCGTCGCCGCGGCGCAGGCAGATCTGGCCATAGCCGGACAGGGCGCCGAAATGGCGCGGCTCCAGCTTCAGGGTCTGGATGATGTCGGCGACGCTCTCGTCGTCCCGGTCCATCAGGAACAGCACGGTGGCGCGCTTGTTCCACGCCTCGGCCCGCAGCGGAAAGCCCGCGATCAGCCGGTCCAGCTCGCGCTCGGCCACCTCCCAGGAATGGGCGTGCATCATCCGCAGCGCGCGGCCCATGGCGTCGGCGGCGTCGGGATGTGGATGGGATGTCCAGGCGCTCCAGATCATGCCCTCGGTGTCGTCGACCGGACGGGGCAAGGGGTCCGCCGCCAGATCGGCGAACAGGGAGTCCAGCAAACGCGGCAAGCCGCCAGCCGGCTTGCGATCGGGCGCGGTGACGATCAGATCGATGACCTGGCGGTATAGATCCATCGGCGCACCTCCCAACGCAGCCACCATTTCAACTTACGCCTATATGGAGCTGGTGGAAAGCTGACCACAGCCGATGCTGTCGTTTGGGCGACCGCTGAGGCTGTGGCATGATGGTGCTTTCTCATCCGCCGAGGCCCGCATGGCGAAACTGAATGTTGTCCTGATCGACTACCAGAATGTCCAGCCGAAGAATATGAGCCTGCTGCTGGGCGGCCCCTTCAAGGTCAAGGTTTTCGTTGGGGCGGAGCAGACGAAGGTGCCGTTCGAGACGGTGAAAGTGCTGCAGCATATGGGCGCTGACGCCGAGTATATCGAAATGGAGGGATCGGGGCAGAATGCCTTGGATTTTCACATCGCTTACTATGTGGGAAAGCTATCGGCGGAAAATCCCGATGCCTATTTCCACATTATCTCGAAGGACACGGGTTTCGATCCGCTGATGCGATATCTCGCGAAGCACGATATCCGCTGCCAGCGGCGTTCGGCGCTTCTCGATATTCCGCTGCTTGCGATCGCAGCCATGACGACGCCGGTCGAGCGGGCCGATGGGATCATCGGACATCTGAAGAAGCTCAAAGGAGGCCGGCCAAGAACCGCCAAAACCCTCGGCACGACCATCAATGCCTTGTTTGGGAAAAAGCTCTCCGACGCCGAGGTGGCTGAACTGCTCAAGCAGCTCAAGGCCAGAGGCGTGATCAAGGAAATCGAGGGCAAAATCACCTACACGCTGGAGGACTGAACCCCGGCAGAATGGTAGCGCGATGGATCACGCCACCTTGCCGGCGCTCCAGCCGGACGACCAGGCCCACTGGAAATTGTAGCCGCCGAGCCAGCCGGTGACGTCGACGGCCTCGCCGATGAAGAACAGGCCGGGGACGGTGCGGGCCTGCATGGTCTTCGAGTCCAGATCCCTTGTGTCGATGCCGCCGGTGGTGACCTCGGCGGTGCGGTAGCCTTCGGTGCCGGCGGGGACGATGCGCCAGTCGTTGACCGCGGCCTCGAGCTGGCGCAGGCGCTTGTCGGACAGGTCGGCGATGTTGCCCGCCGTGCCTTCGCGCTCGGTGATGGCCTGGGCGAGGCGTTTGGGCAGCAACGCGGAAAGGGCGGTGTGCGGCGCCTGGCGGCCATTCGCCGTGCGCGCGGCATGCAGTTCGGCGAAGACATCGGTGCCGGGCAGCAGGCTGACGGCGATCTCCTCGCCGGGCTTCCAGTAGGACGAGATCTGCAAAATCGCCGGGCCGCTGAGGCCGCGGTGGGTGAACAGCATGGCCTCGTCGAACCGCGTCTTGCCGCAGCGGACCGAGGCGGCGTCGACGGCGACGCCGGCCAGCGGTTTCAGCCGCTCGAGGGTGACCGGGTCGAAGGTCAGCGGCACCAGCGCCGGGCGCGGCGCGACGATGCCCAGGCCGAACCGCCGCGCGACGTCATAGGCGAAGCCGGTCGCGCCCATTTTCGGGATCGACAGGCCGCCGCTGGCGATGACGATGGACTCGCACCGTATGGCACCGCCCGGCAACGCGACGGAAAATCCGTCGGCGGTCCGCTCGATGCCGGAAACCGCCGTGGCCAGGCGCAGCTCGGCGCCGTGCCGCTTCATCTCCTTCACCAGCAGGTCGATGACCTGCTGGGACGAGCCGTCGCAGAACAGCTGGCCCAGCGTCTTCTCGTGCCAGGCGATGCCGTGCCGGTCCACCAGGGCGATGAAGTCGCGCTGGGTATAGCGGCGCAGCGCCGAAATGCAGAACCCCGGATTGGCCGAGATGTAGTTGGCCGGGCCGGCGTTCAGGTTGGTGAAGTTGCAGCGTCCGCCGCCGGAGATGCGGATCTTCTCGCCCGGCGCGCGGGCGTGCTCGACGACCAGCACCGACCGGCCGCGCCGGCCGGCCTCGGCCGCGCACATCATGCCGGCGGCCCCGGCGCCGATGACGATGACGTCGACCTGCTTCACCCCGCCTCTCCCTGGACCGACGCAGTGTATAGCCCCATGTCCGCGGCGATGACAGAGTTGGGTGACGGCAGGGGCGGGGTCTTGAATCCGCCGGGGCAATCGCCATTTTTCACAATACTGGGTCCGGGCCCCTCTGGCGGTTCTCCAACCGCGATGTCGGACTCTTCCACCTGACGGGCGCAGGCGCGCCTGAATTCTGGGAGCAGCCCATGGCCTACGCCGGATCCGCCAATTACCAGACCTACACCAGGGACGAGCATCCGCACGCCTCGGCGCGCGCCCGGCTCGATGCCGTCGCCCGGCTGATGGACAATGCGTTCGTGGTGCCCGGCACCAATATCCGCGTCGGCGCCGACGCGCTGCTCAACATCGTTCCCGGCGCCGGCACGCTGTTGGCCACCGGCGTTTCGGCCTATCTGGTCTGGGAAGCGCACCAGCTCGGCGCGCCCAAATCCTTGATGGTAAAGATGGCCGCCAATGTCGGTATCGATACGGTGATCGGCATGGTTCCGCTGGTCGGCTGGGTCGGCGACGTGTTCTTCCGCGCCAACGCCCGCAACGTGAAGCTGCTGCAGCGTCACCTCGACAAGCTGGCGCGGCTCAAGGCCGAGGACGGCTCCATCACCACCTCGTGGAAGGTCGTGAAATGAAGATCTTTATCTGGGTCGTGGCGCTGATCCTGCTGGTGCCGTGGAGCGGCGCGGCGTGGCTGGCCTATGCGCTGGTCGACGTCTCGGGCGACTGGATGTCCGGCAACGCCGACATGCTGGCGGCCGAACCGCAGGTGGTCGAGACGGTGTCGTGGATCGGCCGGATGCTGGCGGGCGTCGGCGAGACCGTGATCATCGTCGTGTGGGCGCTGGGCGTGCTGAGCGTGTCGGCGGTCGCCTGGATATTCTGCAGGCTCGTCGACGGCAACCGGCGGTCGAACGCGCTGCGTTGGCACCCGGACGATCCGCGCGCCGCCGGGGATCAGCGCATCCCGTAAATCAGTGATGCATGTGGTGGTCCATGCCGCCATGGTCCATGGGCGCCGCGGGACCGGTCGTTCCCGGCATGGCGGGCGCCGTGGCGCCGGTCGCCTCGACGGTGAACTCGACCGCGACCTTGCCGGCCTTCTCGAAGGTCAGCGAGCCCGGGAACGTCTCGCCCTGCTTCAGCGGCCGCTTCAATCCCATGAACATGATGTGCCACGAACCGGGCTTGAGCGTCAGCGTGCCGCCCGCCGGGACGGCGACGCCATCGACGCGCTTCATGCTCATGACGCCGTCCTTCATGCTGACTTCGTGAATCTCCGCCTTGGCAGAGATGCCGTCGGCCGCTGCGGCCATCAGCCGGTCGGGCGCCTTGTCCTTGTTAACAACGGTGACGTAGCCGCCCGCGACCTTGGCCCCGCCCGGCGTCGCCCGCGACCACGGATGGACGATCTCGAGCGACCCGGCCTCGACGACGTGGTGGTGCTGGGCGAGCGCCGGGGCGGGAAGCAGGATGCAGGCCGCGAGGACAAGGATGCGGACAGTCGAGAACATGCATGGTCTCCGAACTTGGTTGTCGCAAAAACTAATCCGTCCTGCGTGACGCCGCGACCCCAATCTGCTCGCTTGCAAACCAGCGCGGTTAGACTAAACTAAGTAAACTTAGTTCAACGAGGCGAAGATGAAGACGGTGAACATACACGAGGCGAAGACCCACCTGTCGCGCCTGGTCGACGAGGCGGCGGACGGCGAGGGGTTCATCATCGCCAAGGCAGGCAAGCCTCTCGTGAAGGTGATGCCGCTCGATGCTCCGGTCGCCGGCGCGAAACGACGCATCGGCTTCATGGACGGCGAGTGCGACATCCCTGACGACTTCGACCGGATGGGTGCAGAGGAAATCCAGCGGCTGTTCGAGGATGGTGCGTGAAGCTTCTGGTGGATACGCACCTCGTGCTTTGGGCGGCTTTCCGGTCGGACAAGCTGCCAGGCACAGTGCGCACGCTACTCGGCGACGAGCGGAACATCCCGGTTTTCAGCGTGGTCAGCCTATGGGAAGTAGCCATCAAATCCTCGCTGGGAAGGAGCGATTTCCAGGTCGATCCCGGTCGCTTGAGACGAAGTCTGCTGGACAACGGCTGGGAAGAACTCCCGATTGCCGGTCATCACGCCACCGCGACCATCAGGTTGCCGTCGTTGCATAGAGACCCGTTCGACAGGTTGCTGATCGCGCAGGCTATGGTGGAGGGACTGATGCTGTACACGGCCGACAGGATCGTCGCCGGATATCCCGGCTCGATACGCTTGGTCTGAAGGCGGCCGTCAGTCCTGCTTGGCGTCGTCCCGGCGGGCGCAGACGTCATAGAGCATGGCGCAGTCGTTGTGCATCTGCGCCTGGGTGACGTTGCTGCCCGGCGGCACGCTCTGGGTCAGCCAGACATTGCCGCCAATGACCGAGCCGGCGCCGATGGTGATGCGGCCCAGGATGGTGGCGCCGGAATAGATCACCACGTCGTCCTCGACGATCGGATGGCGCGGAATGCCCTTGATCAGCGCGCCGTTCTCATCGGCGGGGAAGCTCTTGGCGCCCAGCGTCACCGCCTGGTAGAGCCGCACCCGGTCGCCGATGATGGCGGTCTGGCCGACGACGACGCCGGTGCCGTGGTCGATGAAGAAGCTCTCGCCGATCTCGGCCGCCGGATGGATGTCGATGCCGGTGTTCGAATGGGCGATCTCGGTCATCAGCCGCGCCGGCAGGGTCGCGCCGAGACGGTAGAGCGCGTGGGCGACGCGGTAATGGATCACCGCGGCCATGCCCGGATAGCAGACCAGGATCTCGGACAGGTTGGTGGCCGACGGGTCGCCCCGGTAGGCGGCGTGCAGGTCGCTGACCAGCATGTCGCGGATGGCCGGCAGCAGGTCGCCGAACTCGCGGACGATGCGGGCGGCGCGCTGGCGGATGTCCTCGTCGCTGTCGTTGTCGTGATCGGTCGAGAACATCAGGCCGCGGCGCACCTGCTCGGCGAGCAGGGTGAACGCGCCGTTGAGGGTACTGCCGACGAAATAGTCGATGCTGTCGCCGGTCAGGTCGGCGCGGCCGTAATGGGTCGGGAACAGGGCGGCGGAAATCTGTTCCATGATCCGCGAGATGGTCTCGCGGTCGGGCAGTTCGCTGATCCGGCCGCGGAAGCGGATGTTGTTCCGGATCTCGCGGGATTCGCGCAGGCCGGCGACGATGCCGTCCAGGTTCCAGTCCTGCGGCACGGCGTCCCGCGACCGGGGCTTGGGCGCACGGGCGCTGGTCTTCATCTTCACTGACATGGCGGCTTCCGGCACATGAACGAATGCCCGGTATCATCAGTGAACCGGGCATCCTGGGTGGCACTGATTTTACCGGAGATAGCCCAGACACGGCTAGAGGCAATGTGGCGGCGCGCGTTTCGGCCCGGCATCCGGGCAACGAGCGCGGGCGGACAGGCCCGGGCCATGCTTGAAATATTCGTAACGGGAGTATATATACTCCGGAACAGGAGATAAAGATGCAGCCCCAGCAATACCCCGCCAGCCGTCACGATCCGTCGCCCTTCGTCGATCTGACGGCGCGCCCGGAGCGGGAGCGTCTGAGCCCGTCGGCGTTGAAGGCGTTCTTCAACATCATGGAGCGCTGGTCGGTGCGCGACGAGGACGCGAGGGCGCTGCTAGGCGGCATGTCGAACGGGCCGTATTACGAGTTGAAGAAGACCGGGCGCCGGGTGCTGGATGCGGACCGGCTGACCCGCATTTCCTACCTGGTGGGCATCTTCAAGGCGCTCAACATTCTCTACTCGGAGAGCCTGGCCGACGCCTGGGTGAGCCTGGCCAACAGCAACCGCATCTTCGGCGGCCGGACGCCGCTGGACTTCATGTGCCGGGGCGGCGTGCCCGCGCTGCAGACGGTGCGGCGGCTGCTCGATGCGAGGCGGGGCGGCGCGTGAGGCTGCCCGCGGCCAACGCCATCCGGCAGAACGATACCCACCGCCTGATCCCGTCGCGCTACATCGACGGCGGCGACAGCGTGCTGGCGCGGATCGCCGACGATGACGTCCACCTGAAGGATATTTTCGACCTGGACCACGCCACCAACGACCGGCTGCTGGCCGAGAACGACCGGCTGCCCGGCATCGGCACCCGCGAGCTGGTGTTCGGCGTGCCGCACTACCGGATCGTCAACGCCGCGTTCTGCCACGCCCATCCGCTGGGCAGCCGGTTCAACGGGCCCGAGCGCGGCGCCTGGTACGCGGCGTTCGACCTGGCGACGGCCAAGGCCGAGATCGCGTTTCACAAGGGCGTGGAACTGGCCGAAATCGGCGGCTGGCGCGAGACCGCGACGTATCACGACTATCTGGCGGATTTCGGCGGCACGTTCCACGACCTGCGCGGCGACGCGGGGTTCGCCGAATGCCTGGCACCGGAGTCCTACGTGGCGTCGCAGGCCTTGGCCGATATCTTGCTGGAAGATGGCTCGGCGGGCGTCGTCTATCCCAGCGTCCGGCGTCGCAGGGGCACCTGCGTCGCCTGCTTCCGCCCGGCGATGGTGGCCAATGTGCGCAGGGGAAAAACCTGGCGGTTTACCTGGGACAAGACGGGCGCCGTTTCCATAAGCGAGGATGGGGCCGGCGCCTGAACGGCTCACTTGCCGTGGGCAGGACATAACTCTCACCGTGTCCCTGAGCTTGTCGAAGGGCCTTGCACGAACGCCGATGCCAGGCCCTTCGACAAGCTCAGGGACACGGTGACAGGAGTGACCCGCATCAAACCTTGAGTTTTCGCTATTCCATGATAACCAAGAAGCTGCTTGACGTTCATCCGTTATTTCGGCAATTATAGAAATATGGAAATGGAATCGGCAATTCAGGCTCTCTCGGCGCTGGCGCAGGACAGCCGGCTGCGCGTGTTCAGGCTGCTGGTCCGGCAGGGGCCGGACGGCATGGCGGCGGGCGACATCGCCCGCGAGCTGGACCTTCCGGCGAGCACCCTGTCGACACATCTGTCCGTCCTGTCCAACGCGGGGCTGGTCGGGTCCACCCGCCATAGCCGGTCGATCGTGTACGCGGTCGACGCCGCCGCCATCCGTGGCCTGCTGGGCTTCCTGGTGGAGGACTGCTGCCAGGGGCGTCCGGAAATCTGCTCGCCGCTGCTCGACAGCGTGCTGGCGGGATGCTGCGCGCCGGCCGCGTCGGCCGATTGCCGCGAACCCTCTAACAATGGAGTGATACAATGAAGCGCTTTCATGTGAATGTCGCCGTCGCCGACCTCGACCAGTCGATCCGGTTCTATTCGAGCCTGTTCGCCGCCGAGCCGTCGCTGGTGAAGCCCGACTACGCCAAGTGGATGCTGGACGATCCGCGGGTGAACTTCGCGATCACCACGCGGGGCGACACCAAGGGCATCGACCATCTCGGCATCCAGGTCGAGGACTCCGCCGAGCTGGGCGAGGTCTATGGCCGGCTCAAGCAGGCGGGCGGGCCGCTGCTCGACCAGGGTGAGACCACCTGTTGCTATGCGAAATCGGAAAAGACCTGGATCCGCGATCCCGAGGGCATCGCCTGGGAAACCTTCCTGACCACCGGCGAAAGTCCGGTCTATGGCGACGACATCGCGGCGACCGATGTACCGAAATCGGCCTGCTGCGCCAAGACGCCCGCTGCCGAAGCCGCACCCGCCAAAAGCGCCTGTTGCTGAGGAGTTACCTCGATGAGCGATCCGTCGATCTACAACGTGCTGTTCCTGTGCACCGGCAATTCGTGCCGGTCGATCATGGCCGAGGCGATCATGAACCGGGAAGGCCTGGGCCGCTTCCGCGGCTTCAGCGCCGGCAGCGACCCGAAGGGCGCGGTGCACCCCTATGCGCTCGACCTGCTCGCCTCGGTCAACCATCCGACCGGCGACCTTCGTTCCAAGTCATGGAACGAGTTCGCCGCGGCTGGTGCGCCCAGGCTGGATTTCGTGTTCACCGTCTGCGACAACGCCGCCAACGAAGTCTGCCCGGTGTGGCCCGGACAGCCGATGAGCGCGCATTGGGGCCTCCCCGATCCGGCGACGGCGGAAGGCACCGAGGCGGAAATCCGCCTCGCCTTCGCTGATACCTACCGGATGCTCACCAACCGCATCTCGATCTTCGTCAACCTGCCGATGAAGTCGTTGGACCGGCTGACCTTGCAGAAGCGGCTCGACGAGATCGGCCGCAAGCTGCCGGAAGCATCGTAGCTTGGCCCGCCAGGCCGGCGCCGCGGCAGTCACGCCGCCCACCCCGACCCTGCCGCGCCGCCTCGTCGCCGAGGCGCTGGGGGCGGCGCTGCTGCTCGCCATCGTCGTCGGTTCCGGCGTCATGGGCGAACGGCTGGCTGGCGGCAACGTCGCCGTCGCGCTGCTGGGCAACACGCTGGCGACCGGCGCCGGCCTGATCGTCCTGATCACGATTTTCGGGCCGCTGTCGGGCGCGCATTTCAATCCGGCCGTCACCATGGTGTTCGCCCTGAAGCGCGAGCTGCCGGCCGGGATCGCCCTCGCCTATGTGGCGGCGCAGATCTGCGGCGCCGTTCTCGGCGCCTGGGCGGCCCACCTGATGTTCGAGCTTCCCGTGCTGCAGCTGTCGGCGAAGCTGCGGGCCGGACCGGCGCAGGCGTTCTCCGAATTCGTCGCCACCTTCGGCCTGCTGGCGACCATCCTGGCGACGGTCCGGTTCAAGCCGGATTTCACCGCCGCGGCGGTCGGGCTCTACATCACCGCGGCCTACTGGTTCACCGCATCGACCTCGTTCGCGAACCCGGCGGTCACCATCGCGAGAAGCCTGTCGGACACCTTCGCCGGCATCGCCCCGTCGTCGGCGCCGGTCTTCATCGCCGCCCAGCTCGCCGGCGCGGTGGCGGCGCTGGCGGTTTTCCGCTGGCTGTTGCGGGTGGACCCCGAACCGTGACCCGCATGCCGGTCCGCGGCGCCGGCTGACGGCGGCGAACGGCCCGGCCCGTCGCGCGCCGGGGTTGCGCCGGTATCGCCCAGCCATATCTCCTTGAAACGCCGTTGCCCCGGCCGGGCGGAACTCCCGGGCCGGGCATCCGGGCAATGGCCGCATTTCCGCCTCGACGGGGCCGTAAAGACGCAAGAGATTGTACACATCGAGTTTGTTGTTTCGGGTGTGGAACCTTTCCCGCGTCCCGACAGTTTACAGGTCTTACAGACGATTTCTTGTGCTGCAGTGCCGCAAGCCGGTGTAAGAGAATGCTTTATAATATTACGGTAACGAATTGATATTAAAACGTAATTTGTCAACAAAGGATGCATTTTTTTCTGGCGCTCCCGATCCTGCCTCCTATGTTTTGTGAAAATGGCCGCACCAGCCGGTTTTCACAATCCATTGGGTCACTAGCAAAAAGGGAGTTCCCATGAAGCGCTTGGATAACAAGCTCAAACTGTCCGTGTCATTGCTCGCGTTGATGAGCGGCGGGGCGATGATCGCCTCCACCGCGCACGCCGTGACGATCTCGGGCGCGCAGAATTCAGTGGTCATCACCACCGCCATTTCCGACCTCGTCGTGGACACCACCGGCGACGTCTCGCCCGGCGGCATCCTGGTGCAGGGCGCGGTCGCCGGCGCGGTGACCAACAACGGCATCATCGAGTTCATCGACACCCCGACCGCCGGCGACGCCGATTTCGTCGATGCGGACGCCATCGCCCTCGAGGTGTTGGGCGGCATCGGCGGCAGCTTCAGCAACACCAAGACCATCCTCGCCATGGCCGACGCCACGGTCAGCGTCATCGGCGATTTCTCCGGCGACGCGTCGATTTCCGAGGATGCGCCCTCGGGCGCCGATGCCTTCGCGTCGGGCGTCTCGCTCGACGACGTGAAGGGCGACTTCAGCAACACCGGCAGCATTACCGCCGACGCCAAGGCCGACGCCTCGTCGGATATCTCCGCCAAATCCGCCAAGGGCAGTTCGCACATCGACGGCGGTTCCGGCACCTTTGCATCGGCGTTCGGCGCCGAGGGCACCCTGGACACGGGCGACTTCACCAACGCCAAGGGCGCGACCATCAAGGCGACCGCCAGCGCCTCCAGCGACGTGATCGCCGACGTCAGCGGCACGACGGCCACGCTGTTCGACGTCGATAACATCGAGTCCGGCGCGTTCGCCGTGGGCGTGTTGCTCGACGGCGGCGGCGACGCGATCGTCAACGGCGGCACCATCGCCGCGTCGGCCGGCGCCACCTCGGTGTTCGACGGCACGGCGACCGGCACCACCGGCGACGCCATCATCGGCGGCGAGGACTTCGGCGTCGACGCCGAGGCGACCAGCGTCGGCCTGTGGATCGGCGAAGACGCCACCAGTGTCGCCAACACCGGGACGGTCAGCGCTGACGCCAAGGCGTCGGGCACCCTGACCGCTGTCGCCGACGGCGCGGGCACCGCCGTGATCGCTGGCGAGGACAACATCCATGCCGATGCCTACGGTATCGAGGTCGATGGCGGCCTTGCGTCCTTCACCAATTCCGGCCCGGTAACCGTCACCGGCGCGTCGACCCTCGTGGTGGGCGCCACCGCGACCGGCGACAAGGGCGCCACCGTCGTCCTCGACAACGAGGTGGGCGGCGAAACCTTCGGCGTCGTCATCGACCGGCTGGAAGGGCCGTTCAGCAATTCCGGGGCGATCTCGTCCACCAACACGGCCGACCTTAAGGTCGTGGCCGACGCCGGCGCCGCCGATGTGGCCTCGGGCGTCGTCTCGGTCGGCAGCTTCGTCAATGCGGATGCCTGGGGCGTGCTGATCGACGACTTCGACGGCAGCTTCACCAACACCAAGGATGGCAAGATCGTCGCCGATGCTTCGGCGACCTCGACCGTCGATCTCGGCGCCACGGGCGCCAAGGTGGCGGCCTCCGACGGCGTCGCCGTCGCGGAAACCGTCACCATGGCCAACGCCATAGGCGTCGCCCTGAGCGGCGGCGAGGACACGGTGGAGGATCCCGACACCAACACGGTGACCAATGCCGGCACCATCTCGGCCACGGCGGATGCGGTGTCGACCGTGACCGTCTCGGGCACCTCGACGGGCACCGACGCGAGCGGCGTCGGCGTCGGCGAGAGCCTGACCGGCGCGCTGGCCGTGGGCCTGCTCGACATGGGCGACGCGACCGGCTTCGACAACGCGGGCACCATCACCGCGGCATCGACCGCCTCGCAGACCATCACCCTGACGGGCAACGGCGCGGCCGGCAGTGCCGCGGCCAACGTCGGCATCCTGTACTCGGCGGCGGTCGGCGCGGCGTTCGAGGAGCCGATCGACGGCAACGTCAACAACGCCGGCACGATCTCCGCGTCGGCGACGGGCGCCTACGACCTCGACCTGCTCGCCAACGACAAGGCCGATCTGGGCGAGATCGTCTCGGAGAACCTGGCGGGCGTCGCCGCCGTCGGCCTCTACGCCGACATCGAGGCGCCGGCCGATGCCAAGGACACCGCGAGCACCTTCACCAACAGCGGCACGATCAGCGCCACCGGCAGCCTGAAGATCGACATCACCCAGCCAGCCGCGAGCAAGGCGGTGACGCCGGAACAGGAAACGCTGGGCGGCCTCGTGGTGGCCGGCGCCGTGGTCGCGGGCGATCCGTCGACCGTGACCAACAGCGGCACCATCTCGGCCACCGGCTCGCTCAACGCGACCGGCATCGCCGGCGAGGACAGCGGCACGGCGGCCGGCGCGGTCGGCCTGTGGCTGCCCGAGGCCGACGATGGCCTGGTGGTCAACAACAGCGGCAAGATCACCGCCGAACTCAGCGGCAATGCCGATGAATCGGCCGCTGTCGGCCTGCTGCTCGGGACGCTTCCGGACGGTCTGCTCGTCGACCTGCTCGGCGAGGACAGCGTGCTGCCGGACGACATCCTGCTGCCGCTGGCCGGGGATGATGCCGACGCCGAGGCCCTGGCGGCCGGCGTGATCACCGTCAACAACACCGGCACCATCTCGGGGATCAACAAGGTCTCGGGCGGCCTGGGTTACGGCATCTTCGCCGAGACCGCGGCGGTGCCGGTGGTGATCAACCAGATGGGCGGCCTGATCGAAGGCAGTACCGCCGCCATCGCCATGGATCAGGGCAAGGGCGACACGCTCAACTGGTCGGGCGGCACCATCAAGGGCCTCGTCGACGCCGACAGCGCCGATGTCGTCAACGTCATCCAGGCGACCAAGGACGGCAAGGGCGTGGCCACCACGGTCACCGCCGGCACCGACTTTACCCTGGAAGGCGCGGGCGCACTCAACATCGGCAACAAGGGCGCGCCCGTGACCTTCGTGATGAACGGCCTGGTCACCAATGTGGGCGAGACCAACCTGAACACCGACGGCAAGCTGGTCGTCGGCCCGACGGGCAAGATCGATACCGGCACGTTCAACCAGAAGGACGCCAGCACCCTGGTGATCCAGTTCAACCCGACCAAGGCCGGCCTGATCACCACCACGGGCGACTTCAACGCCGACGGCACCCTGCAGACGCAGGCGCTGCCCGGTCTCTACGGCGACAAGGGCAGCCACATCGTGATCGATGCGGGCGGCGTGGTCGCCGGCAAGTTCGACAGCGTCGGCGCCATTGGCGACACGCTGCTGATCGACTTCACCACCAAGGTCAATCCGACCGACGTGGTCGTGTCGTGGGAGCGCAACGGCTTCGACGAGGTCGACGGCCTCAGCGACAACTCCAAGTCGGTGGCCGGGGTGATCGAGGATACCTACGACCCGGCCCGCCCGCCGTCGAAGAACACGCCCGAACTGAACGACCAGCTCGGCGGCCTGTTCACGCTGACCGACGCCGGCCTTTACGACCGGGTGCTGAACTCGTGGTCCGGGTCGGAGCATGCCCAGGTGATGCGGGCGGCGACCAATCTGTCGGAGCCCTACCTGATGGCGATCGGCGAGCACCTGAACGACAACCGCAACACCGGGTTCAAGGAACAGAACGTGGTGATGCTGCGTCCGAAAGGCTCGTCCAACTCGATCGCGCCGGCCTCGTCGGTCGGCCAGTCGGGCGCCGAGGACGGCCGGATGTCGTTCTGGGGCCGCGGCTTCGGCCGCTGGGCGGACACGCGCGGCGACGCCAACGCCGACGGGTTCAAGGAAGACACCTACGGCGCGGTGCTGGGCATGGACTTCAACCTGTCGCCCACGTTCCTGATCGGCGTCGCCGGCAGCTACATCGACGACAGCCTGGACTTCGATGACGGTGACCTCGGCAAGATCCGGCGGTGGAGCATCGGCGGCTACGCCTCGGCCACGTTCGACGCCTTCTACGTCGACGGCTCGTTCACCTATGCGAGCGACGACTACAAGGTGAACCGGACCATCCTGGTCGGCGGCGCCGGGTGCCTGACCTACACCTGCACCACCGGGGCCGCGTCCAAATACAGCGGCGACGGCTGGATCGCCCACGCCGAAGCCGGCTTCAACTGGCGGGTCGGCGAGACCGCCAGGCTGCAGCCGTTCGCGGGCCTGAACTACGTCAGCATCGACCACAACGGTTTCAGCGAAACCGGCGGCGGCGATCTCGGCCTGATCGGCCTCGACGGCACCGGCAAGTCGCTGCAGTCGCGCCTCGGCGCCCGGCTCTCGGGCGAATGGGCCTCGGGCGGCGTCAAGTGGGTCCCCGAGCTGCGCGGCGAATGGCGCCACGAGTTCGAGGACAACCCCGCCTGGATCCAGGCGTCGCTGGTCGGCCTGCCCGACGATCCGTTCGTCACGGTCGGTTCGCGCACGGGCCGCGACATGGCCGTGGTCGGCGCGGGCATCACCGCCCAGATGGCCAGCGGCTGGGGCCTGTTCATCGACTATCAGGGCGCGTTCGCGTCCGGCTACTCCAGCCACATCGCGCAAGGCGGAGTCCGCGTCAAGTTCTGACGCGGCCGACACGGAGAACCGGCGGGTAATCTCGGCTCCCGCCCGCCGGCCCTCCAGACACAGCAGCAGCCAGGGCACGGCGCACCGTCACTCGACGGTGCGCCGTGTTCGCGTTTGGGGAGCGGCGACGACGGCCATATCATCCGGGGCCGCGTTCGGGTAAGGTTCCGCTCTCGGCAACCGGAACCGGGCGGCCATAACCAGCTCCACTGGATCCAACCGGAACCGGATACCACGCGGGCGCGGCGTCCCCATTTCGAGGGGCGCCGCGCCCGTACTTTTCCAAGTGATTGCAGTTTGTTGCAGCGCCGGGCCTGTGTCCTGACGGCAACGTGATCGGATATTCGTTACGCATGTGCAAAAAGCCATTGCGGTAATGGAACAACATTCGTCATATTTGCATCGAATTCAATCGAGGGAGGCCCGGTCAACGGGCGAGGGGCCATATGAAGCATCTGAACAGCAAGCTGAAATTGTCCGTTTCCATGGTCGCGCTGATGTGCGGCGGCGGCTTGGCCGCGTCGCCGGCGCTGGCCGTCACCTATAGCGGCGCCCAAACCGGCGTGGTGATCGGCAGCAATCTGACCGAAGACCTGATCGTCTCCTCCACCGGCAGAATCACCCCGGACGGCCTGCTGGTGAACGCCAACATCACCGGCAACCTGACCAATGCCGGCCTGATCGAAACATTGGCTAGCGGTTCGTCCCCGGAAGCGTCGATTTCCGTCGCCGCGCTGGATGTCAACGGCACAATCAATGGCGATTTCGTCAACACCGGCACCATCCGGGCGCAGGCGACCAATGACGTGGCATCGACCGCCACGACCGCGTACTACTCGAACTATGCCAACGCGACGGCTATCGCCGTCGAAATCAGCAGCCTGACGGGCGATTTCACCAACACCGGCACCGTTTCCGCCGTCGGATCGGCGGATCTCGCCTACCAGGCAGGCACGGCCGCAACCCCGGCAACCACCGCCTCGATTTCCGATTCCGCTTACGCGTATGCCGGCGGCGCCGTGATCTTTGATGCGAATGGCACCATCACCAACGGTGCAGGCCACAGCATCACCGCGTCCGCCACGGCGACGGCCGACTTCCAGATGGCCGTCGAAGATGGTTACGTGAGCGCGTTACTCAACGACGGTACGGCAAGCGCCACGGCGACGGCTCTCTTCGTCGCCAACGGCACGTACGATGTGGTCAATGTCGGTACCCTCAGCGCTACGGCCAGCGCGACCGAAACCGTCGGAATCGCCGCGGTGGCCACGACCGAAACCGGTTACGTCGAAGTGAATGCCTATGTGAGCGCCGAGGCCTTTGGCGCGTACCTGGCCGGCACTCCGACAGGCTTCGACAATTCCGGGACGATCACGGCTTCGGCCGCAGCGTCGCTCACCGATACGATTACCGCCGACGGCGCGACCAGTGCGAGCGTATACCTCTCTCACACGGTATCCGCGACGGCCTATGGCGTGTATGTGAATGATGACCTGCAGGGCGATTTCAGCAATTCAGGCTCGATCTCGGCTGTCGCCACCGCCGATCTGGCCGCGACGGCGAGTGTGACGGACGCCAGTTCCTGGGCTTCCGTCAGCCTCACCAACACGGCCAATGCCGAAGCGGCCGGCGTGTACATCGAGAACCTCGACGGCACGTTCGCCAACGCCGGCACCGGCACCATTTCGGCGACGGCTGCCGCCGACTCCAGCTATGACCTGTCGGCCGTCGGGCCATCTGCCGGCGTCTACGTGGACAGCGCGGAGGTGAGCGCGACGGCCACGGGCGTTCTCGTCAACAGCGGAACCTTCGACTTCTCCAACTCGGGCTCCATTGCCGCCAATGCCGGCGCATCCCTGTCCATCGGGGCGACGGCGACGGGCGCGACTTCCGAGGCCAGCGTGACTGCCTCGGCGGAAGTCTCGGCCTACGCCTACGGCGTCTTGCTCTATGGAGAGACCACGGACTTCAACAATTCCGGCACGATCACCGCCACCGCGAGCGCGACCGTGGTCGAGACGCTGTCGGCGGCGGCACAGACGTCCGCGACCGTCTCGGTTTCCAACGACGTGACGGCGAGCGCCTCGGCGGTCTTTGTCGCGACCCTGGAAGGCGACTTCACCAACACCGGCACCATCACGGCCACCGCCGCGGCCGATCTGGCCGTGGTCGCCGATGCGACCGACGCCCTCGACTATGCCTATGTGACCATCAACGACGACGTATATGCTTACGCCAACGCGGTCAACATCGGGCCGCTCAACGGCAGCTTCTCCAACACCAGCGCCCTGTCGATCACGGCATCCGCCACGGCGGCGGCGAGCTACGACCTGTCCGCCACCGGTCCGCAGGCGACGGTAAGCCTCGACAACGTGTCGATGTCGGCGACGGCGACCGGCGTCAGCGTCAATAGCGGGGAATACGATTTCACCAATTCCGGGTCGATCTCGGCGACCGCCTCGGCCGCCCTCGACGTGGTTGCCGCGGTGAATGCCACGGACACCTACGGCTACATCTGGATGGATGGCGAGCGCAGCGCCTATGCCTATGGCGCGGACCTGGACGGCACGGTGACCTCGTTCACCAACTCGGGCAGCATCACGGCGACGGCGAGCGTGAGCGCCATCGAGACCCTGACGGTGGCGGCCGGCACTGAAGCCACCGTGTCGATGAGCAATACGCTGACCGCGTCGGCGACGGCCGTGTTCATCAACAGCCTGACGGGCGATTTCACCAATTCGGGAACCATCGCGGCCACCGCCTCGGCGAACCTGGCCGTGACGGCCTCCAGTTCGGTCGCCGCGTCGTCGTCGGCCGAAATCTACGTCTATGACACTCAATACGTGTTCGCGCTGGGCGTCGACATCAACGACATGGACAGCGGCGACACCAAGAATCCGGCGGTCTTCAGCAACAGCAGCGCCCTGTCGATCACCGCCGCGGCAAACGCGGTCGCGAGCTACAACCTCTCCGCGATCGGCCCGTCCGCCTACATCTCGATGGAGACGCTGGATCAGACCCTGTCGGCCTACGGCGCCAACATCGACGGCGGCGAGTACGCCATCGTCAATTCCGGCACCATCTCGGCGACCGCCAACGCCGCCATGACGGTCGTCGCGTCAGCCGTCGGGTCGGTGAACTATGGCGAAATCTACCTGGGCGACGTTAATCAGAACGTGTTCGCCATCGCCGTCGAAGCCGACGGGGTCCTGACTGGCTTCGACAACTCCGGGACCATCACGGCCATCGCCTCGGCCACCTTGACCGAGACGATCACTGCCAGTGGCGTGACGTCTGCTTCGGTGACGATCGACAATGAGGTCAACGTAGCAGCCTACGGCGTCATGCTCGACGACGTCACGGTGGTCAACAACTCCGGTACGATCGCGGCGACGGCCTCGGCGGCGGTTACCGTCACGGCGAGCGCCGCGATGGGCGCCGACCCCGGGTTCGTCGAGGTCGACAACGCGGTGTCGGTGATCGCCATCGGACTGGGCCTGGAAGAGCCAACGGACGGTCTGGTGATCACCAACAGCGGCACGATCAGCGCGACCGTCACGGGCAGCGCCGACAAGTCGACTGCTGTCGCGCTGCTGATCGGCCCGTCCACGACGGAAGACTCGTCGCCGCTGGTTTCGCAGGCGACGGGCGTGATCACCGTGACCAACAGCGGCACGATCTCGGCGACCAGCGAGCCGGGCACGTCCTACGGCATCGCCGCGCCGTTCGCGCCGCTGCCGCTGGTGATCAACCAGCAGGGCGGTTCGATCTCGGGCGACGTCGCCATCGAGCTGGTCAACGACAACGCCGATACGGTCAACTGGACCGGCGGCGCGATCCACGGGATCGTGTCGGCGGACGAGCGTGACGTGGTCAACGTGTTCTCGGGCACGGGCACGCCGGCGAACAACACGGTGACGGCGGACGCCGACTTCGCCCTGGTGGGCGGCGCGGCGCTGAACATCGGCCTCGACGACAAGGCGGTGACGTTCTCGATGGCCGGCACCACCACCGGCACCGGCGAGGTGAACCTGAACAAGAACGCCAGCCTGGTGATGCAGACCACCGGCTCCATCGGCGCCGGCACGTTCAACATGGATCCGGCGTCGGCGCTGACCTTCATCTTCAACCCGACGGACGCGGGCGACATCAAGACGACGGGCGATGCGAATATCGACGGGACGCTGAACGCGGTGGCGCTGCCGGGCCTCTACGGCGACAAGGGCAGCCACGTGGTGATCGCCACCGGCGGCGACGTCGTCGGCACCTTCGACAACACCAGCATCAACGGCGACACGTTGCTGATCGACTTCACCGCCACCGTCAATCCGCAGGACGTGACGATCTCGTGGAAGCGCAACGCGTTCGACTCGGTGGCGGGCCTGACGATCAACTCGACGTCGGTGGCGACGGCGCTGGAGGAGGGCTACGACACCAAGCGCGTCGCGTCGAAGAACACGCCGGAGCTGAACGACATCCTGTCGGCCATGTTCACGCTGAAGGACGCCGGGTTGTACGACCGGGTGCTGAACTCGTGGTCCGGCTCGGAGCATGCGCAGGTGATGCGGGCGGCGGCGAACCTGTCGGAGCCCTATCACATGGCGATCAGCGAGCACCTGAACGACATTCGCCACACCGGCGGCGCCGACGGCCAGGTGGTCATGCTGCGTCCCAAGGGGTCGTCGGTGTCGGTCGCCCCGAACTCGGCGGCGGGCGCCTCTGCCCCCGAGGAGTCGCGGTTCGCGTTCTGGGGCCGTGCCTTCGGCCGCTGGGCGGACACCCGCGGCGACGTGGAGGCCGACGGCTACAACGAGGATACCTTCGGCGCGGTCCTGGGCGGCGACTTCCAGGTGTCGCAGAACGTGACCCTCGGTGTCGTCGCCGGCTACATGGACGACAAGCTGGACTTCGATGACGGCGATCTCGGCAAGATCAAGCGCTGGACCATCGGCGGTTACCTGTCGGCGACGATCGACCGGTTCTACATCGACGGCTCGCTGACCTATGCCAGCGACAACTACAAGGTGAACCGGACGATCCAGTACGGCAACACGGCGTGCCTGGCGTTCAACTGCACCACCGGCGCCACCTCGAAGTACAATGGCGACGGGCTGATGGGCCACGCGGAAGTGGGCTATCTGTTCGACCTGGGCAACGGCACCGAGCTGCGGCCCTTCGCCGGCCTGAACTATTCGACCGTCGACTCCGATCCGTTCTCGGAGACGGGCGGCGGCGACCTGGGCCTCGACGTCCTCGACGGTACCGGCAAGTCGTTCCAGTCGCGTCTCGGCGCGCGCCTGTCGGGCGTCTGGGGCGATGGCTCGACCAAGTGGATCCCGGAACTGCGCGCCGAATGGCGGCATGAGTTCAAGGACAATCCGGCGTGGATCGCAGCCAACCTGAACGGCCTGCCGAACGACCCGTTCGTCGCCATCGGCTCCAAGGTCACGCAGGACCTCGCGGTGGTCGGCGCGGGCATCACCGCGCTGATGAGCAACGGCGTCGGCGTGTTCTTCGACTACCAGGGCGCCTTCGGGTCGGGTTATAACAGCCATGCCATCCAGGGTGGCGTGCGCGTGAAGTTCTGAGGCCAGCGGAAACGCCTCGGAAGATCGGTGCCGCGGGATAGGGTTCGGCTCCTCGTCCCGTGACCCCGAAGCGGAAAACGCAAAGCGCACGGCGCATCCCCGGGGATGCGCCGTGTCTTTGTTTGAAGCGGTCATGAGGTGCGCCGAGTGCCGGCCAGGCGAGCCCCACGGTTTTACCGGATGCAGGAATCGACTTTGGAACAGAACCAGCAGACAAAGAAGCGGCTCAAGCGCGAGGACGCCGTCGCCCTCGCCATCAACCTCGCCAACCAGGGAAAGCTTCCTGCCGCCGACTCGTTGTCCGCGCAGCTCATCGACCAGTTCCCCAACGACGCCAATACCATCGCCATGCGCGCGTTCGTGCTGCACCGGCTCGGGC
>LNFM01006311.1_pt1 | contig 29339 bp, 30 predicted proteins | sample 596031 | NCBI WGS metagenome assembly LNFM01 (sample SAMN04254537, study PRJNA301005) | activated carbon metagenome | isolation source: dual media filters at the Ann Arbor, Michigan drinking water treatment plant | place: USA: Ann Arbor
CCTTCTTGTCCTTCATGAAGCTGCTCATGGCTTCCATCTTCATGGAGGTGTCGGCGTCGTAGCGGAAGTGCCAGTAGCTGCACTTGCTGTTGGTGAGGTCGGGGTCGACCGCCGAGTCGTTCAGGAAGATGACTTCCTTGCCGGGGTTGCGCTCGTTGTGCTTGTTGATCGCATCGATGAGCGCCAGCGCCACCGACGAGCCGTTGCCCTGCAGGATGTAGCGCGCACCGCCGTCGATGGCGGCCTTCAAGGCATTCAGGCTCTCGGTCGGGCTGAGCTTGTTGTCGATGCCCGTCACCTCGAACTTCACGCCGGCCGGGTTGATGGCGCTGAATTTCTCGGCCATGAACTGGTAGCTCTTGAGCTGGTTCACGCCCACCGGGCCCAGCAGGCCCGACAGCGGGTCGATGCGCACCAGCTTCACCACCTGCCCTGCCAGCGGCTTGGCCGCCGCCTTGGCGGCAGGCGCTGCCGGCTTGGCCGCGGTCTGCGCGAAAACTGCGCTGGACGCGAGGGCGGCTGCAGCGAGGAGGGTGAGGCCGAACGTGCGGCGTTGCTTGAGCATTCTTGTCTCCGGAAGGCTGGAAAATGGGATGCGTGGAAGCTAGCTGAATCGAATGGCCCTGCATGTCAGGGACTACCCCGAAGCCTTGTCGCCGCCGGGACAGAAGGCCCTGCGCCGCCTTCGGGCACCGGCAGGCATGACCCGCCTGTGGCATCCGGCTCTCGGACGGCGGACAATCTGTCCCGGGCCACCCCCACAAATGAGCTGCCCCCCGGCACCGCACACGAGCGCCATGAGCAAAGACAGTCCGCACGACCACACCGACCCGCGCTACCCGGTCCGCAAGAGCGACGCCGAATGGCGCGATCAGCTCGACCCCATGCAGTACCAGGTGGCGCGACACGCTGCCACGGAGCGCGCCTTCACAGGCAAGTACTGGGACCACTTCGAGGACGGCCGCTATCTCTGCGTGGGCTGCGGCACGCCGCTGTTCGAGTCCGGCACGAAGTTCGACGCCGGCTGCGGCTGGCCCAGCTACTGGGAACCGGTCAACAGCGAGGTGGTCGAGCGCGTGGTCGACGCCTCGCACGGCATGGTGCGCGTCGAGGTGCGCTGCAACAAGTGCGGCTCCCACCTCGGACACGTCTTTCCCGACGGCCCGGAGCCGACCGGCGAGCGCTTCTGCATCAATTCGGCGGCCATCGACTTCCGGCCGAAGGATTGACGCGCTGACGCACAATCACGGCTGTCACCACGCCCGGGCCGGCCGATGAAGCTGCTGTTCGACTTCCTGCCCATCGTCCTGTTCTTCGCCACCTTCAAGCTGGCGGAAGGCCACCGCGACGCCGCGGCCGAGTTCATGAACTCCCCGTTCGGCAACCTCTTCCACGGTGGCGTGGTGGGGGCCAGCGAGGCACCGGTGCTGCTGGCCACGCTGGTGGTGATCATCGCCACGGGCTCGCAGGTGGCCTGGCTGAAGTCGCGCGGCCGCAAGGTCGAAGCCATGCTCTGGGTGAGCCTGGCGCTGGTGGTGGTGCTGGGCGGCCTCACCCTCTGGTTCCGCAACGACACCTTCATCAAGTGGAAGCCCAGCGTGCTGTACTGGGCCATGGGCGTGGCTTTCTGGCTGTCGCCCATTCTCTTCAACCGGAACCTGCCCAAGGCCCTGCTGGGCGCCCACTTCGACCCGCCGGCCTGGGTGTGGCTGCGGCTGAACCTCTTCTGGATCGCCTTCTTCTCGGGCATGGGCCTGCTGAACCTGTGGGTGGCGTACTCGCTCGGTACCGAAGCCTGGGTCACCTACAAGCTGTTCGGCGGCATGGGGCTGATGTTCGTCTTCATGCTGGCGCAGGCCGTCTACCTGGCGCGCTATGCGCGGGACGAGACGGCCACGGGCGCCGACGCAGACATCGACGCCGCGCCCAAGTCGCCGACAGCGGTCAAGGCGGAGGGCACGCGATGAGCGATTCCTGGATCGGCAGCGCCGGCATCGAGCGCGTGCTGCGCGACAAGCTCGCTCCCGACGACCTGGTGGTGCAGGACGACAGCCACCTGCATGCCGGACACGCTGGCGCGCGCGAAGGCGGCCACTACACGGTGCGCATCCTCAGCGCCCGCTTCGCCGGGCTGAGCCGGCCGGCGCGGCACCGCCTTGTGTATGATGCCCTCGGCCCGCTGGGACCCCAGGGCATCCATGCGCTGGCCATCGTGGCGCGCGCGCCCGGCGAGAATTGAACCTCCAGCCGCCGAGGCGCTCCAAGTGGCAGCGCCCGCCAGAGCACCGGCTCGCGGGCCCGAACCAGCCTCTCCCGGCGACCCTTCACACCACTGCTTCGAACCCATGAAACTGATCACCCTTGCCGCGCGCACGTCCCTTGCCATCGCCGTATCCGCGCTGCTGCTGCCGGCAGCCGCCCTGGCGCAGAACATCGCCATCGTGAACGGCAAGGCCGTGCCCAAGGCGCGCCTGGACACCCTGATCCAGCAGGCCGAACGCGCGGGGCAGAAGGTGCCGCCCGAGATGCAGTCGCAAGCACGAGACCAGGTCGTGCTGCGCGAGATCTTCGCGCAGGAAGCCGAGAAGCGCGGCCTGGCCGCCACGGCCGACTACCGCTCGCAGATCGAACTGGCGCGCCAGAGCATCCTGATCCGCGAGCTCTTCGCCGACTACGCCAAGAAGAACCCCGTCACCGACGAACAGGCCAAGGTCGAGTACGACAAGTTCAAGGCCCAGTCGTCGGGCACCGAGTACCGCGCCCGCCACATCCTGGTGGAAAAGGAAGACGAGGCCAAGGCCATCATCACCCAGGTCAAGGGCGGCGCCAGCTTCGAGGACCTGGCCAAGAAGCTGTCCAAGGACCCGGGCTCCGGCGCCAACGGTGGCGACCTCGATTTCGCCAAGCCCGACGCCTACGTGCCCGAGTTCGGCCAGGCCATGGCCAAGCTGAAGAAGGGCGAGATGACCGAGACGCCGGTGAAGACGCAGTCCTCGAAGACACCCGCGACGCGCCGTTCCCGGCCTTCGACGAAGTGAAGGCCCAGATCAAGCAGCGCATGGAGCAGGGCAAGGTGCAGGAGTTCCAGGAATCGCTGCGCAAGGCGGCCAAGACGGACTACAAGTTCAGCCAGTAAGGGGACCACCCCCTACGCGCTTCGCGCGCCATGCCGCGTGAAATCGCGGCCTGGCCCTCGCCAGGCGCAAGACGCCTCCCGGCGTCCTGCGTCCGGGCTCAGCCCCCTCTAGGGGGCGACCCCAGCGGCCGGGCCAAGCCCGTCCGCGGCGTCCCCTTGAGGTTGCTGGGGCCCCGTTCGGGGCCCTTCGCGTTTTCGGGTGCGGCTCTAGTGCGCTTCGTCCCAGTTGCGCCCAACGCCCAGTTCGGCGAGCAGCGGGACCTTCAGTGCTGCGACTCCTGCCATGAGCGCCGGGATCGCCTGCTTGGCCCAGTCGAGCTCGGCCTCGGGCACTTCCAGCACCAGTTCGTCGTGCACCTGCATCACCATGCGCGTGCTGCGGCCGCTGCGGTCGAGCTCGGCCTGCACGGCGATCATGGCCAGCTTGATGAGGTCGGCGGCCGTGCCCTGCATCGGCGCGTTGATGGCCTGGCGTTCGGCGCCGGCGCGGCGGGGGCCGTTGCCTGAGTTGATCTCGGGCAACCACAGGCGGCGGCCGAAGACGGTTTCGACGTAGCCCTGCTCCTTGGCGCGGATGCGCGTCTCGTCCATGTAGCGCTTGACGCCGGCGAAGCGCGCGAAGTACTTGTCGATGTAGTCCTTGGCGGCCTTCTGCTCGATGCCCAGGTTGCTGGCCAGCCCGAACGCGCCCATGCCGTAGATGAGCCCGAAGTTGATGACCTTGGCGTAGCGGCGCTGCTCGCTGCTGACCTCGGGCACCGGCACGCCGAAGACTTCGCTGGCGGTGGCGCGGTGCACGTCGATGCCTTCGGCGAAGGCCTTCAGCAGGCCTTCGTCCTCGCTGATGTGGGCCATGATGCGCAGTTCGATCTGCGAGTAGTCGGCGCTGACGATGACGTGCCCCGGCGGCGCGATGAAGGCCTCGCGCACGCGGCGGCCTTCGGGCGTGCGGATGGGGATGTTCTGCAGGTTGGGGTCGTTGCTGCTCAGCCGCCCCGTCACGGCCACAGCCTGCGCGTAGTTGGTGTGCACGCGGCCGGTGGCCGGGTTCACCATCAGCGGCAGCTTGTCGGTGTAGGTGCCCTTCAGCTTCGCCAGGCTGCGGTGTTCCAGGATGCGCGCCGGCAGCGGGTAGTCGGCGGCCAGTTCCTGCAGCACCTCTTCGTCGGTGGACGGCGCGCCGGTGGCCGTCTTCTTCTTCACCGGCAGGCCCAGCTTGGTGAAGAGAATGTCGCCGATCTGCTTGGGGCTGCCCATATTGAAGGGCTGGCCGGCGATGGAATACGCCTCTTGCTCCAGCGCCACCATGCGCTCGGCCAGTTCGTGGCTCTGGCGCGCCAGCACGGCGCCGTCGATCAGCACGCCGGTGCGCTCCACGCGGCACAGGATCTGCGCCACCGGCATCTCGATATTGGCGTAGACGAACTTCAGGCCGGCATCCGCTTCCACCTGCGGCCACAGCGTGCGGTGCACCTGCACCGTCATCTCGCTGTCTTCGCCCGAGTATTCGGTGGCGCGTGCCACGTCCACCTGCGCGAACGGGATCTGGTGCTGGCCCTTGCCGCAGAGGTCCTCGTAGCTCAGGCCCTTGCGGCCCAGGTGGCGCTCGGCCAGGCTTTCCAGGCCGTGCGACTTGTGCGCCTCGATGACGTAGCTCTGCAGCATCGTGTCGTGCTGGTAGCCCTTCACGTGCAGGCCATGGTTGGCGAAGACGTGCAGGTCGTACTTGATGTTCTGGCCCACCTTGGCGCGCGAGCCGTCTTCCAGCCAGGGCTTCAGGCGCGACAGCACCTCGTACATGGGCAGCTGCTCAGGCGCGTCGCCGTAGCTGTGCGCCAGCGGCACGTAGGCCGCCTTGCCGGGCTCCACGGCGAAGCTGATGCCGACGATGCGGGCGCGCATGGGGTCCAGCGAGTCGGTCTCGGTGTCCAGGCCCACGAGGCCGGCTGTGCCGATCACCTGCAGCCAGGCCTCCAGGCGCTCGAACGTCGTGATCGTCTCGTACTCGCGCGCCAGCGGCGCGGCGGGCAGCGGCGGCGGTGCATCGGGCTGCGCGGCGGTGCCGGTCGAGGTCGAGCGCGTCGACACCGGGGCCTCCGACGGCGCCACGCCCAGCGCGTCTTCCAGCTCGCGCAGCCAGCTGCGGAAGCCGTAGCGCTGGTAGAAGCCGCGCAGCGCCTCGCGGTCGACCTCGCGCAGCGCCAGCGCGTCCAGCGCCGGCCAGCCGGCGATGTGCTCGGCCAGGTCGCAGTCGCAGGCCACGGTGATGAGCTTGCGGCCGGTGGGCAGCCAGTCGAGCGCCTTGCGCAGGTTCTCGCCGGCGGCGCCCTTGATGCCACGCCGTCGAGCGAGCCGTGCTCGGCGATCCATTTCGCCGCCGTCTTGGGGCCGACCTTGTCGACGCCGGGGATGTTGTCCACCGCGTCGCCGACCAGCGTGAGGTAGTCGACGATCAGCTCGGGCGGCACGCCGAACTTGGCCTTCACGCCATCGATGTCCAGCCGTTCGTTGCTCATGGTGTTGATGAGCGTGACGTCGGCGGTGACGAGCTGGGCCAGGTCCTTGTCGCCGGTGCTGATGACCACCTGGTGCCCCGAGGCAGCGGCCACCCTGGCCAGCGTGCCGATGGCGTCGTCGGCCTCGATGCCGGGCACCATCAGCACCGGCCAGCCCAGCAGCTTCACCACCTCGTGGATCGGCTCGATCTGCTGCGACAGCGGCTCGGGCATGGGCGCGCGCTGCGCCTTGTACTGGTCGTACATGGCGTCGCGGAAGGTCGGGCCCTTGGCATCGAAGACGCAGGCGGCGTGCTCGGCCGGGATCTGCTCGCGCAGCCGCTTCATCATGGCCACCATGCCGTGCACGGCGCCGGTGGGAAAACCGTCGGGCCCGCGCAGGTCGGGCATGGCGTGATAGGCGCGGTACAGGTAGCTGGACCCGTCCACCAGCAGCATGGTCGGCTTGATCATGGGCACGGCCGGCCATCGCGGGCCACTGCGTAGAATCGGCCGCATGAGAAGCGCCCTGCCCTGCTGCCTGGCCGTGATGGCGTTGTGGACCGCCCCCGCGCTGCATGCCGAACCGGCGCCCGAGCCCGCCGTGCAGCGCACGGTGTCGGAAGACGACCACGTGCGCATCGAGGAACTGCGCGTGCGCGGCCAGACGCAGCGCGTCGTGGTGCGCAGCAAGACCCCCGGCGTGGCGCCGTACGAGATCCTGACCACCGAAGGCGGGCGCGACCTGTCGCAGGACAAGCGCGCCAACGGCCGCCGCGTCTGGCACATCCTGTCCTTCTAGACGCGCCATGGCCGTCTACACCGAAGTCGGCTTCCCCGAGGCCGACACCTTGCTGCAAGGCCTGGGCCTGGGCCCGCTGACCGACCTGCAAGGCATCCGCTCGGGCATAGAAAACACGAACTACTACGCCAGCACCACCAAGGGCCAGTGGGTGCTGACGCTGTTCGAACGGCTGTCCCCGGCCGAATTGCCCTACTACCTGCGCCTGATGCAGCACCTGGCCACGCAGGGCATCCCCGTGCCGGCACCCCAGGCCGATGCGCGCGGCGAGGTGCTGCACACGGTGGCCGGCAAGCCCGCCGCGGTGGTGACGCGCCTGCCCGGCAGCCACCGCCTGGCGCCCGACGCCGAGCACGCGGCCCAGGTGGGCGCCATGCTGGGCCGCATGCACGTGGCCGGCGCCAGTTTCAGCCTGCACCAGCCGCACCTGCGCGGCATCGACTGGTGGGTGCAGACCGTGCCCGTCGTGCTGCCCCACCTGCAGGCGGCGCAGGCCGCGCTGATCCAGGAGGAACTGGCCTTCCAGCAACAGGTGGCTGCCTCACCGGCGGGACAATCGCTGCCGCGCGGGCCCATCCACGCCGACCTCTTCCGCGACAACGCAATGTTCGACGACACCGCCGGCCCCGACCGCCTGTGCGGCTTCTTCGATTTCTACTTCGCCGGCGACGACGTGCTGCTGTTCGACGTGGCCGTGTGCCTGAACGACTGGTGCGCCGACCTCGACACCGGCCACCTGGTGGAAGAACGCGCACGGGCCTTCATGGCCGCCTACCAGGCCGCCCGGCCGCTCACGCACGGCGAAGAGCGGCTGATGCCGGCGCTGCTGCGTGCGGCGGCCTTCCGCTTCTGGCTGTCGCGCCTGTGGGACTGGCACTTGCCGCGCGACGCCGCCCTGCTGCAGCCCAAAGACCCGAAGCAGTTCGAACGCGTGCTGCGCGACCGCATCCTCAACCCCTGGCACCCCAGTCTGTGAACTTCCGATGGCTCTGATCCTCAAGTCGGTGCCGCCCCGGCACGGCGCGCGCTGGGTGCGCGATGGCTTCGCGCAGTTCGCACGGCGGCCGCTGGTCTTCACCCTGCTCTTCGTGGCTTTCCTGTTCGCGGCCCTCGTCATCTCGCTGGTGCCGCTGGTGGGCGGCGTGCTGCAGATGGCGCTGCTGCCCTTGCTGTCGCTGGGCTTCATGGTGGCCACGCAATCTGCCCTGCTCGAAGGCCGCGTGTCACCCAAGCAGTTCATCGAGCCCTTGCAGGGCGACGCCACGCGTCGCCGGTCGCTGCTGGTGCTGTGCGGCGTGTACGGCGTGGCAGCCGTGATCATCCTGCTGCTGTGCGACGCCGTGAGCGACAACGCGATGCAGCGGCTGCAGGAACTGATCTCCAAGGCCGACGCGCCGCAGGCCGAGATCGACGCGCTGCTGTCCGAGCCCGGCGTGACCTACGCGGTGGTCATCGCGGCACTGCTGGGCACGGCGCTGTCCATCCCCTTCTGGCACGCCCCGGCGCTGGTGCACTGGGGCGGTCAGAGCGTCGGGCAGGCGCTCTTTTCCAGCACGCTGGCGGTGTGGCGCAGCAAGGGCGCGTTCTTCGTCTATGCCATGACCTGGACGACGGTGATCCTGGTCTTCGGCCTGCTCAGTGCGCTGATCTTCGGCCTGCTGGGCGCGCGCCAGATGGGCTCGGTGATCGCGCTGCCCGCGGCGCTGACCTTCTCGACCGTGTTCTACATCTCGCTGCTGTTCACCTTCAACGACAGCTTCGGCGGCACGCCCGACGCGCCGCCGCTGCCCCCGCTCGAACCCTGATCAGTCGATCGGCGTGAGCTTGGCGATGGCCAGCGCCAGCCACTTCGCGCCGTGGCGCCCGAAGTTGACCTGGGCCCGCGCGTCGGCACCCTGGCCCTCGAGCGTGAGCACCACGCCTTCGCCGAACTTGACGTGGAACACCGCCTGCCCCACGCGCAGGCCGCCGGGGGCGTTGCGCGCCACCATCGGCGGCGGTGAAGCGCGCTCCACCCGCCCGGCGCCGACGATGCTGCCCAGGCCGCTGCCGCGCTGCCAGGCCTGCTGGTACTCCCGCGCGAAGCCGGTGCCGAAACCCTGCTGCTTGGGCGTGAGCCACTTCAAGGCGCCTTCGGGCAGTTCGTCGAAGAAGCGGCTCTTGACGTTGTAGCGCGTCTGGCCGTGCAGCATGCGCGTCTGGCTGAAGCTGAGGTACAGGCGCGTGATGGCCACGTACATCAGCCGGCGCTCTTCCTCGATGCCGTCGGCGTCCGACAGGCTCTGCTCGTGCGGAAACAGGCCTTCCTCGATGCCGGTGATGAACACCGCGTCGAACTCCAGGCCCTTGGCCGAGTGCACCGTCATCAGCTGGATGGCGTCCTGCCCGGCCTGCGCCTGGTTGTCACCAGCCTCCAGCGACGCATGCGTCAGGAAGGCCGCCAGCGGCGACATGATCTCGCCCGTTTCGGCGTCGGGGGTCAGCGGGCCGGGACCTTCGGAGATCTCGTCGACCGGCAGCGCCACCGCGTCCTTGCCGAAGCCTTCCTGCGTGACGAAGGATTCGGCGGCGTTGACCAGCTCTTCCAGGTTCTCAATGCGGTCCTGGCCTTCCTTCTCGGTGCGGTAGAACTCCACCAGTCCCGAGACCTGCAGCGCGTGCTCGATGATCTCGCGCAGGGTCAGGCCGCGCGTCGCGTCGCGCAGGCGGTCGATCATCGCGACGAAGCCCTGCAGGTTGACGCCGGCCTTGCCCGGCACCGCGCCCACGCTCTGCGACAGGCTGCGGCCCGAGCTGCGGGCGGCGTCCTGCAGCACTTCGATGCTGCGCGCGCCGATGCCGCGCGCCGGGAAGTTCACCACGCGCAGGAAGCTGGTGTCGTCGTTGGGGTTCTCGACCAGCCGCAGGTAGGCCAGCGCATGCTTGACCTCGGCGCGTTCGAAGAAGCGCAGGCCGCCGTACACGCGGTAGGGCACGCCGGCGTTGAACAGCGCGCTCTCGATCACACGGCTCTGCGCGTTGCTGCGGTACAGCAGTGCGATCTCCTTGCGCGGCGTGCCGCTGCGGTGCAGCTGCTGGGCCTCTTCCAGGAACCACTGCGCCTCGGCGTAGTCGCTGGTGCTCTCGTAGACGCGGATCGGCTCGCCCGCGCCTTGCTCGGTGCGCAGGTTCTTGCCCAGGCGCTGCGCGTTGTGCGCGATGAGCTGGTTGGCGGCGTCGAGGATGTTGCCGAAGGAGCGGTAGTTCTGCTCCAGCTTGATGATCTTCTGCACGCGGTACTCGCGCTCGAAGTCGGCCATGTTGCCCACGCGCGCGCCGCGGAAGGCGTAGATGCTCTGGTCGTCGTCGCCCACCGCGAACACGCCCTGCGCGCCGCCCAGGCCGCCACCCGGGGGGGCGAACATCTTCAGCCAGGCGTACTGCAGTCGGTTGGTGTCCTGGAACTCGTCGACCAGCACGTAGCGGAAACGGCGCTGGTAGTGCTCGCGCAGCGGGTCGTTGTCGCGCAGCAGCTCGTAGGTGCGCAGCATCAGCTCGGCGAAATCGACCACGCCTTCGCGCTGGCACTGCTCTTCGTAGGCCTGGTACACCTCCACCAGCTTGATGGTGTGGGCATCGCGCACGTCGACGTCGCGCGGCCGGCGGCCGTCTTCCTTGTTGCCGGCGATGAACCACGTCACCTGCTTGGGCACGAAGCGCTCTTCGTCGAGGTTCATGCCCTTGATGACGCGCTTGACGGCGGCCAGCTGGTCGGCGCTGTCCAGGATCTGGAAGCCCTGCGGCAGCCCGGCCAGCTTCCAGTGCGCGCGCAGGAAGCGGTTGCACAGGCCGTGGAAGGTGCCGATCCACATGCCGCGCACGGCCACCGGGATCATGGCGCCCAGCCGCGTCAGCATTTCCTTGGCGGCCTTGTTGGTGAAGGTCACCGCCAGGATGCCGCCGGGCGAGGCCTGGCCGGTCTGCATCAGCCACGCGATGCGCGTGGTCAGCACACGCGTCTTGCCGGAACCGGCGCCGGCGAGGATGAGCGCAGGCTGCGCCGGCAGCGTCACGGCGGCCAGCTGCTCGGGGTTCAGGTTCGCCAGCAGGCGCGGGTCGACGGTGAACGAGGGGTCTGCGGGCGTGTCCGTGAAGGGGAGCATCGCCCCATTCTAGGAGCCCGATGCCGACGCCACGGCGCTGCACCGATCACATGGTCACTGGTTCGCCGTCCATGGTCAGCAGCGCGCCGCGGATGGTGTCGGCCTCGACCGCGTACAGCGGCAGCTCGTTGTGCGCCAGCTTGTGCTCGTGCGCCTTGAACCACTCGATCAGCTGCGGCATCGGCAGGGGCCGCGTCAGCAGGTAGCCCTGCATCTCGTCACACCCCAGCTCGCGCAGGAAGCCCGCCTGCTCCTCGGTTTCGACGCCCTCTGCCACCAGCTTGATCTGCATGCTGCGGCCCAGCGCGATGATGGCCGTGGCGATGGCGCAGTCTTCGCTGTCGTGGGGGATCTCGCCGACGAAGCTGCGGTCGATCTTCAGCGTGTCGACGCGGAAGCGTCGCAGGTAGCTCAGAGACGAGTGCCCGGTGCCGAAGTCGTCGATCGCCAACCGCACGCCGATGCGCGCGAAGTTCTGCAGCATCAGCCGGTTCATCTCGGTGTCTTCCATCAGCAGGCTCTCGGTGAGCTCCAGCTCCAGCCGCTCGGGCGCGATGTGGCGCTCCAGCAGGCTGTCCTCGATCATCGAGGTGAGGTACTGGTGACGCAGCTGCCGCGCCGACAGGTTGACGGCCATGGTGATGGGCGGCAGGCCCAGCTTGTCCCACTGCTCCAGTTCGGCCAGCGCCTTGCGGATGACCCAGGCGCCCACCGGCAGGATCAGCCCGGTGTCCTCCAGCACCGCGATGAAGCGGTCGGGCGGCACCATGCCCTTGCCCGGGCAATCCCAGCGCAGCAGGGCCTCGACGCCCACCACCTTGCCGGTGTGCAGGTCGGCCTTGGGCTGGTAGTACAGGACGAACTCGTTGCGCTCGATGGCGCGGCGCAGGCTGCCTTCCAGCGACATGCGCGCCTTCACCGCGGTGTTGAGATCGTCGCTGAAGAAGCTGAAGGTGTTGCGGCCCATCGACTTGCTGCGGTACATGGCCATGTCGGTGTGGCGCAGCAGGCCGTCGAGGTCGACGTCGTCGGTGGGGTACATCGAGATGCCGATGCTGGCCGAGACGACGATTTCCTCCTCGCCCGTCACGAAGGGCGTGGACAGCGCCTCGAGCATTCGCCTGGCGATCATCGCCGCATCGTCGGCGCCGCCGATGGCTTCCACGATGACGGTGAACTCGTCACCGCCCAGGCGCGAGATGGTCACCGGGTCTTCGGTGCTGCGCGCCACCACGTCCACGCTGCGCAGGCAGCTCGACAAGGTGAGCGACACGTGGCGCAGCAGGTCGTCGCCCACCGCGTGGCCCAGGCTGTCGTTGACCACCTTGAAGCGGTCGAGGTCGAGGAACATCAAGGCCATGGGCTGGCCGGAGCGCCGCGCACGCGCCATGGCGGCGCCCAGGCGGTCGCGGAACAGCTCGCGGTTGGGCAGGCCGGTCAGGCTGTCGAAATTGGCCAGCGCCGCCAGCTTCTGGCTGACGTCGCGCTGGTCGGTGAGGTCGCGCAAGCGCAGCAGGCGTTCGGCCGCGCCGTGGTCGGCCGCTTGCGAGACCTCGACCGCCACTGGTATCGCATCGCCGCCTGCACGCTGAAGACGCCCCCCCGCCGTGCCGCCGCCGGCCGGCGGCAGTTGCAGCTGCAGCCAGGCCGCCAGAGGCTGTCCCAGCATGCTGGACGCCGGCACGCCGAGCAGGGCGACCGCTGCGGCATTGCACTTCAGTGCCACGCCCGCGGCGTCGCACAGGATCAGCGCTTCGGAAGCCCCGTCGAAAGCCATGGCCCAGCGCTCGTCGCTGCGTGTCTGCTCAACATGGCGAGCCTGGCTCGCCCGTTCGGCAGATTGCCGCTGCGCCCGCCGCTCGGCCAGCCGCAAGGCCCAGGCCCCCAGGCTGCCGAGCAGCGCCATGCCGGCCACTGCCATCGCCGTGGTGTTCATGCCCGTGGCCGAATGCAAGCCGTCCCACCACAGCGCCGCGTTCATGACCCCCATGGCGAACAGGGCACCCGGCAACAGCCGGTCGAGCCGGCTGGTCGGGGGCGCATGGACGTCGGTCTTCGGCGGAGTCGGGCTCATGGACAGGCGAGCCCCGGGGAACAGGGTCCGGAGCCACACCTGATGGTTGTCGGCCGTCCGCCCGCGACCTGAAGTCATTTGTTCGCTCAGCCGGGTGCGATGACCCGCCAACTCACCGCCGCGCGCACTGCGTCACGGCCTGCGTCAGGCCAGGCCCAGCAGCCGCAACGCGAGGTGGTGCACCCGCCCCGCCGGGTCGGCCAGGTTGTGCAGGACCGTGAAGTGGTTGGCGCCGGGCACCGTCTCGCAGACCGGCACCGAGGTCGGGCCCCAGGCGTCGCGGATGAGCCGGGTGTGGCGCAGGAACTCCTCGCTTTCGTCGAGCCCGACAACGGCGTGGAACTTGCCGCGCGGCCGCGGAAAGAAGGCCGGGCTCAGACGCTTGACCATCGCCGGCGTGAGCTGCAGGTCGGTCTGCAGGAACGGCGAATTGCGCACCGGCTCCAGGTCGTACAGGCCCGAGATGCCCATGGCGCCCTGCACCAGCGTTGCAGGCAGGTCGTCGGCCAGCTTGGGCCAGCGGCAGCTGACGAGCATGGCCGCCAGGTGCGCACCGGCCGAGTGGCCCACGACGGCGATGCGCGACGGGTTGCCGTTGTAGCCACCGATGTGGCGCCAGACCCAGGCGAGCGCCCGCGCCGACTGCAGCGCGATGTGTTCGACCGTCACCGCGGGGCACAGCGCGTAGTTGGGCACCACGACGGTGGCCCCTGCGGCCACGAAGGACGGCGCGACGAAGGAATGGTCGGCCTTGTCGAGCGCTCGCCAGTAGCCGCCGTGCATGAAGACCAGGACGGGCGCGCCGGGTTCGGCGGCCGGAAAGACGTCGAGCGTCTCCCCGGCACCGTCGCCGTACGGCAGGTCGAGGTGACAGACCGATTCGGCCCGCGACAGGACCGAGGCCGCCGACCAGCGTTCCAGGATCTGCGGGGCTTCGGGCACACGGGCCCGGTTGTTGAACTGGGCGTCGAGCCAGGCGGGATCGGACAGGTTGCGCATCGTGGGGGTCGCCGTGGGCGTCGAAGTCGGCAGGGGATGTTAAACTGCGCGCTGTCAGGGGGCGTAGCTCAGCTGGGAGAGCGTCGCGTTCGCAATGCGAAGGTCAGGAGTTCGATCCTCCTCGTCTCCACCAAGAATTGAGGGCCTGCTCGGTGAGCAGGCCCTAACTCTTTGTGGCGTTGGGGAAGCCCGGCGGAATGGGCCGGGCAATGGCGCACCAGCAGTCCCCGGGACAACATTGAAAGATGTCGTGGCCTCACTTCACCTCCTGGCAGCAGGCGCCGCGACCGTGCTGGCACTGCCGCAGCTTCCAGGGGGCGGCGGCCGGCAGGTCGACTGCGCTGTGCTCTCTGCCGATGCCTGCCGAGTCAGTCGATGCCCGTGAACGGCTGCAGCGGTTGGGAGCGCGAGGTCGGCGCCGACGATGACCTCCTCCTGCAATGGCGGCGAACATTGACCATCCAAAGCCCAATGAGCACGAGACCTGCCACGCTGCGTGCCATCGTCTACGTCAGCACCGCGAAGCAACTCATGGACGGTCCTCAACTTGAGGACCTGCTGGCGAAGTCGCGCGCCTTGAACGTGCGGAACGGCATCACGGGGGTGTTGCTATACAACCTCGGCAGCTTCATGCAGTACATCGAGGGCGAGTCGGCAGCCGTGGATGAGACCTACAGCCGAATCCTGTCGTGCATCAAGCACCACAACGTCATCGAACTTGTGAACGGGCCGATCGACAGCCGAAACTTCGATGCATGGGCCATGGGCCTCGCGGACCCAAAGGGCTCTGAACTGCTCGCTCTATCGACTGCGCAATGGTCGCTGCTCCAACAGAAAGGGCGCGGTGGCGACGATGGGCCGCTCGGACTGGCGATGCTGCGAAAGTTCTGGGCTTCGAGTTCTCGTCGCGCTGCGGAGTGATACCGATGCATCTGTCGGTCGGCAAACAGGGGACAGCGACATCGCCTGGTAGCCGATCAACCCCCCCGCCAGGCCCGAGATCAGGTTGGCCATGCCACTGACCTTCAGCTCCTGGTCGAGTTGGATGTCGCGCCGGGTCAGCAACCCCAGGCTACTGGTGTTGAGCAACAGCGCAATCACACTGACAAGAATCGCCGGGGCGGCCAGCGGTAGCGCATGCCACAGTGCGGCGGTGTCCACCAGCGCCAGCGTTTGCAGCGTCAGCGGCGGCGCCCACGCCATGTCTTGCGGAAACGGACCCGGCAGCCAGCCAGAGGTAGCCAATTCCGCAGGTGTGCGCCCCAGCCCGGCCATCACGGCGCAAAAGGCCAGCAACCCGAGCCCGCCAAAAAGCCGGCCATCCCCGGAAAAGGCAGATAGCGCACCAGCCCGCCGAGCTTGAAGATGCCCAGCAGCAGGTACACCACGCCCATGGCCAGGCTGCAGCCGATCAGCAGCACCATCACGGTCGGGAACAGCGCACCTGTGGCTGCACCACCAGCGAGGCTGGTGGCGAGCGAGGCAGCCGCCACCGCCAGGATCACGCCCGGCGTGTATTGCGCCACCGCCATCGAGCCGCCATAGGAGCTGAACAAGGTGACCGTGGCCACCAGCAGCGCGCTGCCGATCAGCACACAGCTGATGGCCTGCGGCAAGTACGGCGCCAGCGAGCCCGAGAAGATCAGCGTCACCACCGACAGCGCGACGATCATCTCGAGCAAGTAGAGGATGAGTGCAGCGTTCAGGCTGGACAGCGCGTGCCGGGGTGCCAGCTCATCGCGCAGCCACGTCCTCAGCCGAACGCCGCGGGGCTGGTGCGCTGGCAAAGCCTCGGGCCGGGTTGTGGCGAGCATGCGTATGGCGATGGGTTTCCAGTGACCAGCGCGGGCGTGCTGCAGCCAAGGTGCAGGGGGACTAAAGGCGCGCGGCCGTGGCACGGTGATGCTGGCCGACGAGGACAGCCCGCCATGACTACCTCGCCCTCGGCAGACCCTTTGCCCGAACGCCGCGACGTCGGGTTTCAGCCCACTGCGTCTGGCGGGCCGTGCATGCGCCTGTAGGCGTCTACGACGAGCTGGAACTCGGGGACCGCCCGAATGAGCCGGTCCCGGTCGTCAGCGCCAGTGATGCTGTCAACTCGCTGCGGCGGTTGCCAACGTCGCGCGAACCGGTCAGCGCCCGCCCGCCGTGGTCGATGGCCCGGACATGATCCCCTTGCGCCTTGGCCTCGAGCGCACCATTCAACAGCGCGCCCGCGATCACTCGCTTGTCCCCGATCGCGTCGGCCGCCTCCAGCAAGCGCGAGGTCCAGGCCCGGACCTCGTCCCATCGCCCCAGGGGTTCAGCGATGTCGCCCAGTGCGTCCGAGGCACCCATCTGCACGCGCGGAGAGCCCACCGCCTCTCCCGCTGCCAGCGTGATTCGGCGGCGGCGCAGCGCTCCGCCAATTCGAGCGCCAGGCGGGCCAGCGGCTTCGAAGCAGCGGCTTCGCTCCGGCGATCGGCCAGCAGGGCCTGTCTGAACTGCAGCCGCGCCTGACCCCGCTTGACGCAGGCCACGCTGCGCTCCAGCGCACCGCGAACCACATAGGTCTGCATCGGCCTGTCGACCCCCTTGACCTGCAGCGGTGGCTGCAGTTCGAACTCGAGCAGGCCGCGCACCAGGCTCCAGGTGTCGTAGCTGATCCGCAGCGTGCCCGGTGGCGCGCTCTGCTCCATGCGCGCGGCGATGTTCACGGCCGAGCCCATCGCGGTGTTGTCGGCTTCGACACCTGCGCCCAGCGCCACGTCGCCGCTGTGCACGCCCACGCGCACGGCGAGGTCGGACACGCCGTACTTGCGATCGGCGACCTGGGCCTGTTCGCGGCGCGCGACAAGCAGGGCCAAGCCAGCGCGGACGGCGCCTTCAGCGTCGTCTTCGCTCACAGCGTCCATGCCGAAGGCGGCCTTGATGCCATCTCCGGTGAAGCGCAGCACGCGGCCCTGGTGGGCCTGCACGGTGTCCCGAGCCCTTGGCCGCCCCGTTGCAGCCGGGCTTCAACGCCGGGAAATGTGCGCTTGAACGGCAGCTCCTGCTGGTGCTGGTGAGCGGTTACAGCGACAGCGCCCGGAGCCCGATCGGCGCCGCGTAGTTGTGCGCCCGAGGCTCGCGCGGCGCGGCGCCAGTGCGGACCCGCCGTCGCTCGACTCCAGGCTCTCATGCCAGCTGGACGTGGTGGATCGCAGGCCATCTAACGCTCCGACGACATGACCCTCAGGCTGGTGCCAGGACGGCCGATAAACTCTCAGAGGCGCCAGATCGACGCTGGACACTGCCCCATCATCGCTGCGCCGCGCACCGACGCGGTAGCTGGCGAGGGCCTTGGGCCAGCCAGTGAACAACACACTTCGGCGCGCCGTCGAGCTCCGACGAAACGAGCAGGGAGATGCAAGTGACGACGGATCCGTTTGCTGCCGCCGAGACGGCGAGCCGCGCCGATGTGCTGACGGGCCTGGCGAGCCGCGTGGCCCTCGAGGCCTATCTCGCAGGCCGCGAGGCGGATCCGGCGGGCGAGCCGATCAGCCTCATCGCCGTCGAGATGTCCCGATTTGGCAGCCTGACCGACAGCGTCGGCGCCGAACTGGGCAACAAGATCATCGCCATGGTCGCGAAGCGGCTGCGCAAGGTGTTCGCGCATGCGGCCGTCATCGCACGCACGCATGGTGATCACTTCTGCCTCGTGTTTGAAGGGGACATCGACCTCGATGAGCAGATCGGCTTGCTGCAGGACTTCACGCAGCGGCCGCTCGCGTTGGGTGGCGAGGTGATCGTGCTGAGCGTGCGGCTCGGCATCGCGGCCCTGGGGCAACGGGTCGACTCGCCGGCCCGGCTGCTGCATGCGGCGGAGGTGGCGCTGCATCGCGCCAAGCGCGACAAGCTCAAGCGCTGCTTCTACGAGAGCGATCTCGAAAGCGAGGCGCGGACTGCGCATCAGCTGGAGAACGACCTTCGCGTCTCTCTGGTCACGAAGCACGTGGAGCTGCACAGGGCGATCAACAACGACGAGTTCCGGATCCTGTACCAGCCGATTGTCAATGTTTCCCGCCGCCGGGTCCACGCAATGGAGGCTCTGATCCGCTGGCATCACCCGCAGCGCGGAGTCATCTCGCCTGCCGACTTCATCCCGATGGCCGAGCAGATCCAGGTGATGGACCTGATCGGCAGTTGGGTCATGCGTCGGGCCTGCGCCGACGCGATGTGCTTTCCGGCCAACGCCGACGGCAGCTTGCCGGGCATCAGCATCAACGTCAGCCCGACGCAGTTCGCCGAGCCTGGCGTTCTGCTGGAGGCGGTCCGGCAATCGCTGCGCGAATCGGGCATCGAGCCCGTGCGCGTCCATTTGGAGCTCACCGAATCGACAGCCTTCGGCGCGGACAGACGCTCCATCATCGTGGCCTTGCGTTCGCTGGGCTGCAAGGTGGCGCTGGACGACTTCGGCACCGGCTACTCGTCGCTCACGCAACTCAATGCGATTCCGCTGGACTACCTCAAGCTCGACCGCTCGTTCATCTCGCACATCGGCGGCAGCGATGCCGTCGAAGAGCAGCGGAGCGACCGCATGACGCGCGCGGTGCTGTCGATCGCCGGGGCTTTTGATCTGGTGCCCATCGTCGAGGGGGTCGAGACCGCGGTGCAGCAGGATCGGATGCTGCGTCACGGCGCCCACCTGATGCAGGGCAATTTTTACTCGCGACCGCTGCCGCTGTCGGAGGTACAAGCCTTCATCACCCACTTCAACCGGTCGGACCGGGAGATGGCTCATGCCTGATCTCTACAGCCTTGCCTACATCAGCAAGAACGTGATCAGGGGCTCGCCGGACGAGGTCAGGGCGGCGCTCCGCGACATCCTTGCCGCTGCCCACAAGAACAACCCGGCACTGGGCGTCACGGGCGCGCTGCTCTACTCAGGCGGCTACTTCTGCCAGGTCATTGAGGGACCGCAAGCCGTGCTGGAGGAACTGTTCGAGACCATCCAGATGGACGGCCGGCATGGCGACGTGACGGTGCTGCACTTCGAGCGAATCGAGTCGCGTGGCTTCAGCGAATGGGCCATGGCACTTGCCGGTATCGAGGACCACATGCGCTTCGACATCGAGGGCATCCGGACCTCGAAGAACGACATGAAGACGAAAGAGGCCGGCTACCACCTGGTGACCGTTCTCGAGCAACTCGTCCGGCAGCACCAGTCGGCGCTCGCGCCGGGCGTTTGAATTGGCCAGCCCCCGCCCCCCCGGGCGTGACCTTTCCGGCCGTCGCTCGGAGCCCCCACCCTTTTGCGACCACAGCGCCACACGAAGTGCGTTTGAACGACCTATCTTCCGCTGCCGCCCGACACGATCGTCCGCTTCCTGATCGAAGATGCTGATGGTTGCAGCCCGTCTGCATGCTGAATAGAACGACGACCAGGCCCGTGCCAACGCAATGACACGGGCGCCGCGGATCTGATCGGCGCGCCGTTCACTATTGAACAGCGGTGCACGGGAAGCACCCGCCGCCGCGATCATGCCTTCGCACGCCAGCCATCTCTGGCTGTTCGAAGGATGCCCAGCATGCAGTACCGCGACGCCCGCAACCTGTTCACCATGGCCTCGATGGGGACTCGCCGAAGCTTGGCTGCCACCGCGTTGCCGACCAGGCTGCAACGGTTCTGACGCGGCGCGATGGACATGCTGTCATCTTTGCTCGGGCCCGACGCCATGGGCTGGGCTGCGGCGCTGCTCACGATCCTCACCTTCGTCAGCGTCGACATGCGCCAGCTGCGCCTGCTGGCGCTGGCAGCCAACGCCACCTTCATCGCCTATGGCGCGGCGGCCGAACTGCTGCCCGTGCTGGCGCTGCACCTGGCGCTGGTGCCAGTGAACCTGTGGCGCCTGAACCAGACGTTTCGGCGCCATGCACCCAGCTCTCGCGTGCAGTCTGCAACGGCTCAACGCCAGGCTCGGCAGGCCAGGGGTTGGTCACCTGCTCAACGGGCTTCGCGCATCAGCCGCCGCAAAGCAGTCAGCAGCATGTCTTCCCAGCCTTCAGAGACCGACGGGCGCACAACCGCCACGGATGTGCGAAACCACGGTGAGACTTGCCTGACCTAGACCGGCTTGCGTTGCCGCCGAAACCTGTGGCCGCATCGCTGGCGTCTGTGTCCGTGTCTGTGGATCGTGTCCCGCCGCGCGGTGCACCTCCACAGCCAGGTCAGGCAGAGGTGCGGCGCCCGGCCGCGGCGAGCTGACAGGCACAGTTTGCGGTCGATGGGCCTGGTCGGTGAGCAGGCCCTTTTGTTTTGGGCGATGGAATGGTGCAGCGGCGTCGTCCTCTGCCCTGAGGACGCGCGACGGCCAGCGAGCTGCCAGCATCGCGCCGCTTTCACGTGCTCCGCAGCGCCCTTCGACCATGCCATCGCCCCGCGAGTCCGCCGGCCCGTCCCCGCGGGCGTCCCCCGTCGACCGACCAAGCCCGGCGCCTGCCGTGCCGCTGCGCCGTGCCGCGGGTCAGGCGGCCCGCGCCTGCCTGCCGCCGTTGCCGCCCGCCGGCGCACCCAGCCGCTGGGCCGGTGCGGTGCTCGCGCTGGGAGTGCTGGCCGTGTGGGCGGCGCTGTTCGCCGCGGCTGTCGCTTCGACGGCGTGGCTCGCCAAGACCGTGCTGGCCGTGGCCTGCGGCACCGTGGCCGGTCTGCTGGTGATCCTCGGGCACGACGCCGCGCACGGTGCCCTGACGCCCTGGCGGGCGGCGAATGCCCTGCTCGCGCGGCTGCTCTTCCTGCCGCCCTGGCAAACCGCCACCGGCTGGCAGCAGGCGCACCGGGAACACCACGCGTTCACCAACTTGAAGACGCACGACGACGGCTACCCACCGCCGTCGCCGGCCGACTGGCGCGGCATGGGCAAGCTGCACCGTGCGCTCTGGCGCTTCAAGCACACACTGCCGGGACTGTTCCTCTTCTACCTCGACGTGTGGTGGCGCCGGGTCCTGTGGCCGCTCCGGCCAGATGCCCGGCGCGCTGCCGTCTTCCGCGCCGACAGCCTGCTGCTGCTCGGCTTCATCGCGATGCAGGTCGGCGTGGCGCTGGCCTTCGGCGGCTGGCAGGCCGGCCAGACGTCGACGTCCGCGGTGGGGCCAGGCGCCTGGGCGGCGATGGTCGAGGTGGCGTGGGCCGTGGTGCTGCCCTTCGTGGTCTGCAACTGGTGGGTCAGTGCGATCACCCTGCAGCAGCACCGCCACCCGGCACTGCGCTGGTTCGACAGCCTGGCGGCCTGGCAGCAGGGGCACGACCAGGTGTCGGGCACGGTGCACCTGGCCTGGCCGCAGCCCGGACCCTGGGCACTGTTCAACATCTTCGAGCACACCGCCCACCACGTGGACCCACAACGGCCGTTCACCCTGCTGGGCCCGGCGCAGCAGCGACTGGTCGACACCCTGGCCGCCCAGGTGATCGTCGTCGAAGACAGACAGCCGTGGCGACTGCGCCACCTGCGCCACGTCCTGGCCGACTGCCAGGTGCACGACTACGCCACCGGCCGGTGGATGCGCTTCGACGAGGTGGGCGAGAGACCGGCCGGCGCCATGGCGCCGCAGGAGCCGGACCGACCGCGCACACGGACGTGGTGACGTGACTGCAGGCCGGACGGCCTGCACGGGACGCGCTGCGCTGCCCGGTGCCGAGGACGGCTCGTCGACGGGCACGGTGCCGCACGCCGGCGCGCCAGCATGTGGGAACGATGCATCATCGAGCCCTGCCACTTCCAGCCCGACCGACCATGCGCATCGCCACCTACAACATCAACGGCCTGAACGCCCGCCTGCCGGTGCTGCTTCGCTGGCTGGAGCAGACGCGCCCGGACGTGGCCTGCCTGCAGGAGCTGAAGTCTCCGCAGGAGCGCTTCGTGCAGGAAGAACTGCGTGCCCTGGGCTACGAAGCCATCTGGCACGGCCAGAAGAGCTGGAACGGCGTGGCCATCCTCGCGCGCGCCGGCCTGCCCGTCGAGACCCTGCGTGGCCTGCCGGGCGACCCCGAAGACCAGCAGAGCCGCTACCTGGAAGCCGAGGTGGGCGGGCTCACGGTGGTGTGCCTGTACCTGCCCAACGGCAACCCGGCACCCGGCCCGAAGTTCGACTACAAGCTCGGCTGGTTCGAACGCTTCATCCAGCGCACGGCCGTGCTGATGGCCAGCGGCAAGCCCGTCGTGCTGGCCGGCGACTACAACGTCATTCCCACCGGGCGCGACGTCTACAAGCCCGAGCGCTGGGTCGACGATGCCCTGTTCCGCACGGAAACGCGCGAAGCCTTCGGACGACTGATGGCCCAGGGCTGGACCGACGCCGTGCGCCACCTGCACCCCGACGAAACCATCTACACCTTCTTCGACTACTTCCGCAACGCGTTCCAGCGCAATGCCGGCCTGCGCATCGACCACTTCCTGCTGAGCCCGCCGCTCGTGCCGCGGCTGCGCGCCAGCGGGGTCGACCTCGACGTGCGCGGCTGGGAGAAGTCGAGCGACCACGCCCCGGTCTGGATCGAGCTGGACTGACCGGGGCGGCGTCGACGCCCGCCGGGCGCCGGCGCCTCAGTAGAGGCGTATGGCCGTGTCGAACTGCCAGGTGCGCCGGATCTCGAGTACGTCGTACTCGCGCGCCAGCCCCGGCGGGAAGGCCGGGTACGGCGCCAGGCCCAGCACGATGCGACGCAGTGCTTCGTCGAGTTCTGGCACGCCGCTGGACAGCACGAAGCTCACGGACTCCACCGTCCCGTCGCTGCGGATCGCCACCGTCAGCAGCGGCGCGGTGTGCGGCCGCCTGGCGGCCTCGCCCAGCATGTCGCGCGTGGTGTTGAGCTGGATCCTGCGGGCCCAGGCCTCGGCGTACAGCTGCAGCTCGGCGTTGGGATCGGTGCGCCCGAAGAGCCGTCCGCGCCTCAGCGTGCTGGCCGACAGCGGCAGCTGCGGCCCGGCATTCGAGGCCCGCGCCGCCGCGTCGCGCCGGGCCGCCTCCTCGTCGAGCTGCCGGCCCATCGCACGGCGCGCGGCTTCGCGGCGTTCATTGTCTTCGCGCGCCACGTCGGCGGCACGCGCCGCGGCCTGCCGCGCGGCTTCCTGGCGGGCAGCTTCCTGTCGAGCAGCTTCCAGGCGTGCCGTTTCGAGGCGGGCCGCGTCCTGTCTCGCGGTCTCCTGCCGCGCAGCGTCCTGCCTGGAGGCTTCCAGTCTGGCGGCCTCTTGCCTGGCCGCCTCTTGCCGCGCCGCTTCTTGCCGAGCCGCCTCCTGCCGCGCTGCCTCCTGTCGTGCGGCTTCCTGCCGGGCCGCGTCCTGGCGAAGCGCCTCCTGCCTCAGGGCCTCCTGACGCACGGCCTCTTGCCGAGCCGCCTCCTGGCGCGCAGCTTCGAGTCGCGCCGACTCGATCCGCAGGGCTTCATGCCGCGCTGCCTCCTGGCGCGCAGCGTCCAGCCGTGCCGCTTCCTGGCGCGCAGCGTCCAGCCGTGCTGCTTCCTGGCGCGCCGCTGCTTGCCTCAAGGCCTCCTGCCGCGCAGCCTCCTGTCGTGCCGCTTCCAGTCGCGCCGCTTCCAGTCGCGCCGCTTCCTCGCGTGCAGCCTCCTGCCGTGCGAGCTCCTGCCGGGCCGCCACCTGACGAGCCATCTCCTGCCGTTCGGCTTCCCGCCGCACCGCTTCCAGGCGTGCGGCCTCTGCGGCCACGGCCAGGCGCCGGGCCTCGCGCTCGATCTGCTCGGCTCGCAGGGCGCGGGCCTGTTCTTCGGCCCGTTGTCTGGCCAGCGCCAGGCGGGCCTCGTTCAGCGCCGCATCGACCGCATCGACCGCAGGGGCGGAAGCGGCCGGCGCGGCCGCCACCACCGGGGCGGGCAAGGGCAAGGCCGGTGGCACCTGCGGAACGGCCCGTACCGCGAAGCGCTGGCTGTCGGCCCGGGTCGTCGAGATGAGCTCGGGCAGGGGCGCGGACGGGACTGCGGGACCGGTGTCGCCGGCCAGCAGGGACCGTGTCGGGTCCACCGCCGCCTTGAGAGTACGGTCTGACGCAAGGTCTGGCGGGAGGTCAGGCGTGAGGTCCGGCGTGGCCTCGGGCACCGCGTCCGGCGAGACCTCCGCCGTCACGACCGCCGGCTCGGCAGGCGCGGCAGGCAGGTCGACCGCGGGGGCCGGCACCACGGCGGCCTCTGACGGCGCGGCGGGCAAGGGCTCGTCGCGCTGCACCACCACGGCAGTGGCAGGCGGCGCCTCCGGGGCGGGCACGGGGGCGGCGACCACCGCGGGGGTGGGATCCGCGGATCGCTCCTCCGGCCGGGCCGGGTCGGCGGGTGCCGCAGGCGCCGGTGCGGGCGCCAGCGCCTCGGGCTCGCGCCCGGGCACCAGCACCAGGCGAACATCGGGCACCGGGGGCACCTCGGCACGGCGCTCGCGCCAGGGCAGGTCGAAGCCGGGCAGCCCCGTGCCCTGGCCGCCCAGGCTCAGGCTGGCCACGAGGGCATGCACCAGCACGGAAAGCAGGACGGCCCCGGCCAGCCGCCTGTTCTCCTGGGCCTGCCCAGACCGTCCATCGACACCCGCGAACCGCATCCGGCTCCATCCCTCGTTCTCGCCCTGCAGACGCAGGCGGCGATTCTCAGGGATGCAGGGGTCGCCGGTCGTCGGCGAACGGGCTGGCGCCGCGGCCGCGCGGTCAGATCCAGAACGCGATGCCGAGGTACTCCAGTGCGTCGTTGGAGCTGATGCCGGCCAGGCGGATAGCATCGTCTGCCGGCGCGTAGGTGAAGCTGCCGTAGGCGCCGCCGCTGTCGTGGTCCCACACGACGCCGATGGCGGTGCGGCCGTCGCCGCCCTGGTCGTCGTAGGCGCGGAAGGCCTGGCCGTCGAAGGACAGCTCGGGGTGATCGCGCACCAGCGAGTCCTTCAGCGCACTGTCGGCCGTCCAGAAGTAGACGTCGGACTGGCTGTCGTGAAAGCGCCAGACCGCCACCGTCGCGTCGTCCGAGGCCGCGATGGAAGCGGGCACCACCACCGGCAGGTTCAGGGGCAGCTTGGAGTCGTCGCCACGCCAGTGCTCGGTCTCCACCGAGTCGGCGCTGAAGATCACCTGCTGGGTGCGCTGGTTCACGAACAGCGCCAGAGGGTGCTGTCCATGGTCGTCGCCGATATCGTGGGTGGCGGGGTCGTCGACGCCACGGTCGTCGGACCCAGGGGCATCGTCATTGCGTTTGCCGGGCATGTTCCATCTCCTCGAAACGGGTTGTTTGGCCGGCCGGTGTGGCTGACCCTGGCAGACAGAGCCGCCCGACGGGCCGCAGATACCGTGGAGATGTAAGCAGGCGCTCCTCGGCGGCATCGGCCCGATCGCAGCCGATAGCGGACAGCCTTGCTGTCACGTCAGCGTTGTGTACCATTGAACATAACGCTTTCACGCAACCCATGCCCAGCCTGTTCAGCCTGCCGGCCCTCGCCCTGTTGCTCCTGGCACTCGGCCAGCCGGCGGCACGGGCCGGCGAGGTGCAGGTGGCCGTGGCCGCCAACTTCGCGGCGCCCCTGGCACGCATCGGCGAGGCCTTCACCGCCGCCACCGGGCACGTGCTGAAGGTGTCCACCGGGTCGACGGGCAAGTTCTTCTCGCAGGTGGTCCACGGCGCGCCGTTCGAGGTGCTGCTGGCCGCCGACGACGAGACGCCCAGGAAGCTCGTCGCCGGCGGCCATGCGGTGGCCGGCACGGCCTTCACCTACGCCATCGGCAGGCTGGTGCTGTGGAGCGCCCAGCCCGGCTTCGTCGATGCGCAGGGCGCCGTGCTGTCGTCCGACCGCGTGCGCCACGTGGCCATCGCCAACCCCAAGGTCGCGCCCTACGGCGCGGCCGCGATGGACGTGATCAGGGCGCGCGGCCTGGCCGGGTCCGTCACGCGCAAGCTGGTGACCGGCGAGAGCATCTCGCAGGCCTACCAGTTCGTCGCCACCGGCAATGCCGAGGTCGGCTTCGTGGCGCTGTCGCAGGTGGCCGTGCCGGGCAAGCCGGCATCGGGTTCCTGGTGGCTGGTGCCGCAGGACCTGCACGGCGAGATCCGGCAGGATGCCGTGCTGCTGAAGCCGGGGGAAGGCAACGCCGCCGCGCACGCCCTGCTCGACTTCCTGAAGGGCGAGGCCGCCAGGAAGATCGTCCGCGAGTTCGGCTATGGGTTCTGAAGCACCTCCGCCATGCTGAGCGCCGCCGAGTGGAGCGCCGTGCGCCTGACCGCCGAACTGGCGGGGCTCAGCACCGTGCTGCTGCTGCTGGTGGGCACGCCGATGGCGTGGTGGCTGGCGCGCACCCGCTCGGGGCTGAAGCCGGTGCTGGCCGCGCTGGTGGCCACGCCGCTGGTGCTGCCCCCCACGGTCATCGGCTTCTACCTGCTGCTGCTGATGGGGCCACAGGGGCCGGTGGGCCAGTTCACGCAGGCCCTGGGCCTGGGTCGGCTGCCTTTCACCTTCGCCGGCCTGGTGGTGGCCTCGGTCATCTGCTCGCTGCCCTTCGTGGTGCAGCCCTTGCAGCAGGCCTTCGAGGCCATCCCCGAGCGCACGCTGGAAGCCGCCGCGACGCTGCGCGCCGGTCCGCTCGACCGCTTCTTCACCGTGGCGGTGCCGTTGGCTCGGCCCGGCTTCGTCACCGCCAGCGTGCTGGGCTTCGCGCACACGGTGGGCGAGTTCGGCGTGGTGCTGATGATCGGCGGCAACATCCCGGACAAGACCCGCGTGCTCTCGGTGGCGCTGTACGACCACGTCGAGGCCAGCGAGTTCGTCGACGCGCACCGCCTGGCCGCCGGCATGGTGGTGTTCGCGCTGGTGGTGCTGGTCACGCTCTACGTGGTGAACCGCCCGCCGCGCGAAGAGGCACCTGCCCCGTGATCGACGCCCGCCTGCGCTTGCCACGCAGCGGCTTCACGCTCGACGTGGCCCTAGCGCTGCCCGAGCGCGGTGTCACCGCCCTCTTCGGGGCCTCGGGCTGCGGCAAGACCACGCTGCTGCGCGCGCTGGCCGGGCTGGAACGCGCCAGCGGGCGCGTCGCGCTCGGCCCCGAGGTCTGGCAGGACGACGACAGCGGCCGCTTCGTGCCCACGCACCAGCGGTCCATCGGCTACGTGATCCAGGAGGCCGCGCTGTTCCCGCACCTGGACGTGCGCCGCAACCTGGCGTACGGCCAGAAGCGCATCGCTCAGGCCGAACGCCGCGTGCCGATCGACCACGTGGTGCAGTTGCTGGGCATCGGCCCCCTGCTCGACCGCCGGCCGGCCACGCTCAGCGGCGGCGAACGCCAGCGCGTGGCCATCGCGCGCGCGCTGGCCACCAGCCCGCGGCTGCTGCTGATGGACGAGCCGCTCGCAGCGCTGGACGCGCGTCGCAAGGGCGAGGTGCTGCCCTACCTCGACCGCCTGCACGAGGAGCTGGGCATCCCCATCGTGTACGTGAGCCACTCGGTCGACGAGGTGGCGCGCCTGGCCGACCACCTGGTGCTGATGGACGCGGGCCGCGTGCTGGCGCACGGTCCGCTGGCACACATGCTGTCGCGGCTGGACGGGCCGCTGGCCTTCGGCGACGACGCCGGCGTGGTGCTGGAAGGCGTGGTGGCCGAACGCGACAGCGCCTGGCAGCTCGCCCGGCTGGACATCGAAGGCCCGGGCTGCAGCTTCTGGGCGCGCGACCAGGGAGTGGCCGTCGGGCGCCGCGTGCGCCTGCGCGTGCTGGCCCGCGACGTCAGCCTGACGCGCGAACGGCAGGCCGGCACCAGCATCGGCAACCAGCTGCACGGCACCGTCGAGGCCATCGCCGACGACGAGCACCCGGCCCTGGCCCTGGTGCGCGTGCGCGTGGGCACGGTGCCGGTGGTGGCCCGGCTCACGCGGCGCTCGGCGCATGCGCTGGGTCTGGCGGCGGGCATGCCGGTGTGGGCACAGGTGAAGACCGTGGCGCTGATGGAGTGAGGCGATGAGCGGCAACCTCATCAGCGCCGACCTGAAGCTCGCGGGCCGGCTCGACGCGCGCTTCTTCGCGCTGCTGCAGGCGCTGCAGGACACGGGTTCGATCAACAAGGCGGCGCGCACCGCGGGCCTCAGCTACAAGGGCGCGTGGCTGCTGCTGGAATCGGCCTGCAACCTGTCGAACGAGCCGCTGCTGGAGACCGCCACGGGCGGCGCCGGCGGCGGCGGCACGCGGCTGACGCCGGCAGCGCTGGGCCTGCTGGACGCCTGGCGCACGCTGCAGGCCGATCAACGCGAGTTCCTGCGCCAGCAGGAGGCGCGGCTGTCACAACTGCCGGCCCTGAGCGGGCTGCTCCGGAGGATGTCGATGAAGACCACCGCACGCAACCAGTTCGCCGGCCGGATCAAGGCCGTCGAGATCGGCCCGGTCTCGGCGCAGGCCACCATCGAACTGAAGAGCGGCGACCTCATCACCGCCACCATGACCGCGGCCGCCGCCACGCGGCTGAAGCTGAAGAAGGGCAAGGAGGCCATCGCGCTGATCAAGGCCTCGGCCGTGGTGCTGGTGACCGACTTCGCCGGCTGGCAGCTGTCGGCGCGGCACGGTGTCGCGCATCGAACGCGGCGCCGTGTCGTCGCTGGTGATCGTCACGCTGCCCGGCGGCGCCGTGGTCAGCGCCAGCGTCACCAACGAAGGCGTCGAGGCGCTGGATCTCAAGGTCGGCATCGAGGCCACGGCGGTGTTCAAGGCCTATTCGGTGATGGTGGCCGCGCAGCCCTGAGCGACCGCCCACGGCAGCGGCCATGCCATCATCCCGCCGCCAAACCCAAGAGGAGACAAGGATGAGCACCACGATCGCGCTGTTCGGCGCCGGCGGCAAGATGGGCGTGCGCCTGTCGAAGAACCTGATGGGCTCGCCTTACGCGGTGCGTCACGTGGAGCCCGGCGCGGCCGGCCGCCAGCGCCTGCAAGACGAGCTGGGCATCGCCTGCGTCGATGCCGACGCGGCCGTGGACGGTGCCGACGTGATCATCCTGGCCGTGCCCGATACCTTGATCGGCCGCCTCGCCGCCGAGCTGTCGCCCAAGCTGAAGGCCGGCACCATGGTGATGACGCTGGACGCCGCCGCCCCCTTCGCCGGCCACCTGCCCAAGCGCGACGACCTCGTCTACTTCGTCGCCCACCCCTGCCACCCCACCATCTTCAGCGCCGAGGTGCACACGCCGGGCGCCACCGACTACTTCGGCGGCGCCACCGCGCCGCAGTCCATCACCAGCGCGCTGATGCAGGGACCCGACAGCGCCTTCGACCTCGGCGAGGCCATCGCCAAGACCATCTACCAGCCCATCCTGCGCTCCTACCGGCTGACGGTGGAGCAGATGGCCTTGCTGGAGCCCGGCCTGTCCGAGACCGTGTGCGCCACGCTGCTGGACGTGATGCGCGAAGCGATGGACGAGGTGGTGGCGCGCGGCGTGCCGCCCGAGTGCGCGCGCGACTTCCTGCTCGGCCACATGACCATCCTGTCGGCGGTGATCTTCAAGCAGGTGCCGGGCGCGTTCTCGGACGCCTGCAACAAGGCCATCACCTTCGGCAAGCCGCGCCTGATGCGCGACGACTGGAAGCAGGTCTTCGACCGCGCCGAGATCGCCGAGAGCATCCGGCGCATCACCTGATGGACGCCGCATCGACGCCGCCGCTGTCGGCGGCCGACGGCCGCGTGCACGCGCGCTACTGGCTGGAAACCGGCGACGACCCGCGGC
>LNFM01003741.1_pt1 | contig 29332 bp, 29 predicted proteins | sample 596031 | NCBI WGS metagenome assembly LNFM01 (sample SAMN04254537, study PRJNA301005) | activated carbon metagenome | isolation source: dual media filters at the Ann Arbor, Michigan drinking water treatment plant | place: USA: Ann Arbor
TTGCAGCAGACAGCGAGTTTGATCACGTCGACCCAGAACAAGCTGGCCACCGGCAAGCGCGTCAATTCCGCGCTCGATAATCCGATCAATTTCTTCACGGCCCAGGGCCTCACGGTCCGCGCCAACGACCTCAACGCCCTGCTCGACACCATGTCGACCGGCATCAATACCATCCAGGCCGCCAACAACGGCATCACCGCGATGACCAAGCTGGTGCAGTCGGCGCAGTCGCTGACGTCGCAGGCCCAGCAGACCACCGACACCACGGTCCGCGCCAATCTCGCCGCCCAGTTCAACACCATTCGCACGCAGATCGATCAGCTCTCGGCCGACTCCGGCATCAACGGCATCAATCTGCTCGGCGGCAGCGATCTCACCATCACGCTGAACGAGACCGGCAGTTCGTCGGTGACGATCGCCGGCGTCAACAACACCACCGGCGGCGACCTTGCCGTCGGCGCGGCGGCCAACAACTGGGGCACCATGGGCGACATTTCCGCCGCCGCCGCCGAACTGGCCACCGCGCTGATCACCTTGCGTTCGCAGTCACAGGCGCTCAGTTCGGACCTCCAGACCGTGCAGATCCGCCAGGACTTCACCAAGGCGATGATCAATACGCTGCAGAGCGGCGCCGACGGCCTGACGCTGGCCGACAGCAACGAAGAGGGCGCCAACCTGCTCGCGCTGCAAACCCGGCAGCAATTGTCGACCACCGCCCTGTCGCTGGCCTCGCAGGCCGACCAGAACGTGCTGAAGCTGTTTCAATAGACGCGGCGGCCCGAGCGCGCAGATCTTCCTGCGCGGCACGGGTGATGGCCGCGAGACGCGAGGAGCGAAATCGGATGGGCCTGAAAGTCGAACTCAAGCCGGGCGAGCGTTTCATCGTCGGCGAATCCCTGATCACAAACGGCGGCCAGCGCACACGGCTCCTGATCGAGGGCGACGCGCCGATTTTGCGCGAGAAAGACATCATGACGCCGGCGATGGCCGATACGCCCGCCAAGCGCATCTATCTCGCCGTTCAACTGATGTACACGTCGCGCGACCCGCGCTCCCAGCACGATACCTATTTCGCCCTCATGCACGATCTGGTGAAGGCAGCGCCGAGCGCGTGGGCGCTGGTCGTTGAGGTGAGCAATCACATCCTCGCCGGCGATATGTACAAGGCGCTCAAGAGCGCCAAGACCCTCATTGCCTACGAAAAGGGACTGCTCGACCATGCGACACGCGGCAACGGCCTACGGCAAGATCGCGAAACAGACCGCAAGTCCGCGTGAGCTGGAGGCCGACCTGCTGCTCAGCGCGGCGGCGCGGCTTCAAGCGATCCGCGACGGCTGGGACGACAAGCGTCCGGAACTCGACTCGGCCCTGCTCTATAACCGCAAGCTGTGGTCGGTATTCGTCGCCTCGGTGATGAGCCCGGAGCATCCGCTGCCGGCTCCTGTCCGTCAGAACGTCGCCAATCTCGGACTCTTCGTCTTCAACCAGACGCTGACCGTCATGACCAACCCGCAGCCCGAACGGCTGGCATCGCTGATCCTGATCAATCGCGAACTCGCCGCCGGTCTGCTCGGCCGGGCCTGACGCGCGCCCCCTGAACGACAAAACCGCGGCCGGAGCCGCGTTTTTTTGTGCCTCGCGACGGTCAAACGCCGCGAGAAGCCTTACATGTATTCGACCAGGCTGATCCGGAACAGCATCGATGTGGTCTGCATCGACGCCTGCATCTGCGTCTGCAGCGTCAGGATCTTCGCCGCCACCTCTTCGTCCGACACGCCCCTGACCTGGTGCAGGAAATCCTGGAGCGCAGCATTGGTCTGCGCATTCCGTGCCTTGGTTGCCGTCATCGTCCCCAGCGCCCCGGCCAGATCGGCCTGGATATTGGCGACCGTCTGCACACCGGACGTATTGCTGATGTTGCCGCTGACCCGCTGGTTCAGCGCCGCGCTCAGGTCGACCGCATTCGGATCGGAGGCCGATACCGTCACCGCCGCCAGCGTGGCAATGTTCTGCACCAGCGTGCGGATGCCTTCCTCGTTGGCCCGGCTGCCATAGGCCACGATCTGCGAGGTATCGACGCGCGCCGTCGATGTCGCGCGCGCCGAACCGCCATCGGCTTCGCCGGTGTACCAGATCACGGTGTTGGCGGCGCTGCCGGCGGTCATGGCGGTGGCGCTGCTGAACGGCGGCCCATCAACCCGCAGCGGCGGATTGTTGGCGACGGCATCGAAGAAGTCGTCCGACGCCGACACCGCGGACGCCGCCGTCAGGGCGCTGCCGGCGAGCTTGCCAGCGGCCGTGGTCAGAGCAGCGTGCAGATTGGCAGCCGTGTCGGCGGCGGTGGCGCCGATGGTAAATTCGTTGGCACCGGCCGGGGAAGCGGCGGTCGCGGTGAGCGTCAGGTTGGCGCTGCTGCCGTCGGGCAGATCGAAACGCAGCGTGACCGTATCGCCGGCATTCGGCAGGCCGGTCAGATCGACCGATAGCGAGGCCGGCGACCCGGCCGGTCCCGCGACCGTGGCATTGGCGAGGTTGGAGTTGACCGATGCCAGCTTGAAGCCGAACGGTGAGACTGCGTCCTCGCTCACGGCCACCGAAGTGGCCGTCGGCTGGTCAATTACCAGCCGGCCAAGCCCGTCGGCGCCAAGATCGGCCTGCTTGCGCTCGGCGATAAGTTGCTTCAGGCCGGCCTGCGTGCCCGTGCCGTCGAGAATAGCGCCCATGGTCTGGACTGCCGGCTTGTCGGTGGCGCGGCCGGAGAACAGGTAATGGTCGCCGGCCTGAACATTCAGCAGGCCGAGCAATTCGTCGAGCGACAGCAGCGCGGTTTGCTGCGCGCTCAGCGTGCCGGTGCTGTTGCCGGTGGTATTGGCCTGCATCATCGCCGCCTTTACCGCGCCGCCGATGTCGGACATGCGGCCGAGCGCCGTGTTCATCAGGTTGATGCGGGTCGAGACGTTGTTGATGGTGGCGTCGTAGCTTTTGATCGCGGCCAGTTGCGCGTTCAGGCTGACCGCAACACCGCGGTCGAGACCGAGCCCGGCATAGGTGCTGGACATCTCGCCGGTGCTGAGCTGGCGCTGCAGGTCGTCGAACTGCGCCCGCATGCTCACGAGGCGCTGGATGAGAAAGGCCGACTGCCCACCGCTGATCGAAACGCTCATGGTGTCCTCACATCCGCATCAAGGTGTCGAACAGGTTCTTCACCGCCGACAGAACTTGCGCATTGGCGGCATAGGCGTTCTGCAGCGTGATCAAATTGGCCATTTCGGCATCGACATTGACGGCGGCGCCTTCATTGAAGGACTGCTGCAGCGCGGCCACCACCACGTCCTGCCCCTGTTTGAGGGAGTTGGCGGAATTGGCCGCTTCGCCCTGCGTATTGATAACCTGGCGCAGGAAGGTGCTGATCGATCCGGAGAACGGCGCCGACGCCGTTCCGATACCGGTATTGCCGGAGAAGACATGCGTGCCGGTCGTCAGTTGCTCGTAGATGAAGTTCGGCCGCGTATTGTCGCCGGCGGCAACGCCCGCGTCATAGGCGACCAGTTTTGAGTTATCCGCAACCAGCGCGGCATTGACGGTGATCCGGCCGGCAAAGCCAACGCTCTGCGCGCCATAGGCCGACACGGCGCCGGTGTAGAGTGCGCTGCCGTCAGTAAAGAATGCCATGGCCGGACTGCCGCCGGCGAGGCCGGTGGCGGACGATGTCTTTGACATGCCATTGACGTTGACACGGTTGGCCGCGCCATCGTCGAGCACGCGCACCGTGGTGCCGGATGGGTTGGACGCGGCCATGCCGGTGTTGGCGATGGCCTGGTTGATCTGCGCCAGCACCGAACTTATGCCACCGGAAAAGTCGATGCCATAGACCTTGTCAGTGCCGGTGCCGCCCGGCAGCGGCAAGGCGGACGCATCGTTGACCCGCACCAGCGTGATGCTGCGCGCTGTGTTGGTGAGTTGATCGGTGTAATTGATCGTGACGGTGTTGCCGGCCGACAGGCCGTCGATATCGATATCGAAGCCGCTCTGCGCGCCGGACGTCACCGCGCTGCCGGCGGTGGTCGTGTTCGACAGCGCCGATGCCATGCCGGCGGCGATGGCGTCAAGCTGGCTCTGCGCCTGCACCAGATCCTGGTCGCGCATCTGGAGATAGGCGGCGATCTGGCCTGAGCGGATGGCGTTGTTCTGGATCAGGTCGATCGACCCGCCATTGGTCGACACCAGCGTCAAGGTGCCGACGCTGCGTTTCGACGGATCGGCGCTCCACTGCGAGGCCGGCGTCATGCTGCCGCGGGTGTCGAAGGCGATCTGCGACGCTTCGGTGCCGACAAGCTGGATGCCGGAATTTGTGAAGACCGTGACCTGGTTGTTGCCGCCCTGGACGACGTTGATGTCCATCAACTGCGCCAGTTGATCGATATAGCGGTCGCGCTGGTCCATCATGGTCGCGGTCGCGCCGTCGGAACTCGACGAGGCCGCGATCTTCTTGTTCAGATCGGCGATCTGCCGCATCGCCTCGTTGGCGGTGGCGACCGAATCCGACAAGCCCAGTTCGGCGGTGGCGCGCAGACTCTGGACCTGCCCGCTCATCTGGTTGAGCTGGGTCGCCAACTGCTGCGCCGCACCGATCACCGCGCTGCGCGCCGCGTTGTCGTCCGGGCTGGTCGACAGCGCCTGCAGCGCCGTGGTGAAATTGTTATAGATCGATTCCAGCGAACTGCTGGCGCCAGGCGTGCCGAACAGACTCTGGATCTGATTGTAGAACTGGGCGCGCAAATCGGCGAAGGCGGCGCCGGAGCTTTCCACCCGGAGCTGCCGCTGCACATATTGATCGAACTCGCGCTGAATGCCGACGACGTTGACGCTGATGCCGCCGCCGCCGGCCATCGCCGTCTGGCTGATGGTTTTGCGGATATAGCCGGGCGTGTTGGCGTTGGCGACGTTCGACGACACCAGCGCCAGGCTCGCCTGATTGGCTTGCAGGCCGGAAATCGCCGAACTCAGTGCCTGGGTCAGACTCATGGCAGACTCATATTCCCGCTATCGTCTCCACCGCGCCGGATGACCCGACGCGCCTAGCGCAGCATGCTCAGCAGATCGCGGATCATTTCGTTGCTGGTGGTGATGACCTTGGTATTGGCCGAATAGGCTTGCTGGGTGACGATCAGCTTGGTGAATTCGTCGGCGATGTCGGTGTTGGAACCTTCCAGCGACGCGCCGACGATGGTGGCGGCGGTGCTGTAGGTCGGCACGCCGGAGTCCGCGGTGGCGCTGTAGGCGCCGCCGTCCAGCGCCTTCAACTGGTTCGGGTTGCTGAAGTTGGCGAGGGGCACCTGCGCCAGCGCAATGGTGCGGCCGTTGGAATAGGTGCCGACCACGCGGCCCTTGTCGTCGACCGACACCGACTTGAGCTGGCCGGCGGCAAAACCGTTCTGCTGCAGCAGATTGACGGAGACGGCGCCGTTCGGGTCGGCGAACTGGGTGATGCCGCCGGAGCCGATGGCTATCTGGATATTGCCGAGCGGAATTCCGTTCACCGACGCGTTGGTCAGCGCCACCGAATTCACCGGCGGATTTGGTTCGCCATTAGCGCCGAAGGTGAAATTGGTGCCGACGTTCTGCCACGCCGCACCGATGCCGGTCGCCGCGGAATTGGTCTGGTAGAACAGGTTCCAGGTGTCGCTGTGACCGGTGCCGAGCGAGGCGGAATCGGTCTTGGCCCAGCGCAGGTTCACCTGCACCGCCGAGCCGGCAGTGTCGTAGACGGTGATGGCGCCACCGGACACTGAATCGTTGATGAAGGCCGCCACGTCGTCACCGATGACGGCGCCGTTCGGCGGCCGGCCGGTCAGCGTTTGGATGCCGAAATTGGCGGGATTGGCAGTGCCGCTGACGGTGATCACGTCGGTGCTGCTGGTGGCGGCGACCGAGATATTGCCGGTGCCGTTCGCCGCTGCGGTGCCGCCGGCCAATGTCGCCAGCTCGGCATTGAGTTCGGCCAGCGTCGACACCTGACCGGCGCCGGTACCGAAGGTGACGGTCAAAGGCGCGTTGCCGCCGATGGTAAAGGTCAGGGTCTGGCCGGCGGTGGCCGCACCTTGGGTCAGCAAGTTGACCGGATTGGTGGTGCCGGCGGCGACGCCGAGTTCGGTCAGCAGCGCCGGGGTACTGGCGCCGCCGATGATGATGGCCGTGTCGGCATCGGCCCCGGTCAGGACCAGGTTGGCGCCGCTCAGGGTGGCGGTGACGCCGGTGGTGCCGGTCTGGGCGTTGATGGCGGCCAGCACGGCGGCGGCGTTGTCGCCTGCGGTAATGGCGATCGGGGTGCCGTTGATGTCGAGCGTACCGCCGGCCGAGCTCAGCGCCGCCAGCGACGACGTGCCGGTCAAAACCGCGTTGGCGTCGAGGTTGAGCGTGGCGCCGGCGCCGGTGATGGTGGCGTTGACGGCCGCGCCGACCAGCGGGTTCGACGAGAAGCGCGACGGGCTGAGCAACTCCGAACCGGCCACGTCGGAGTCGTAATTCGCGGTCGCTGGCGCGGTCGCGAGATTGGCGCGATAGGTGATGCTGGTGGTCGGCAGCGCAGGCAGGAAGCCGCTTTCGAATTTCAGCATCTCGGGCGTGCTGCCGGTCAGATTGCCGGTGGCAGGGTCGATCGGAATGCCCATCAGGTAATAGCCCGCGCCGTTGACCAGGTAACCGTTCTGGTCGACGGCGAAATCGCCGCGCCGCGTGTAGAGATCGACGCCGCCAAAGGCCGGGCCGGCGGCCGAAAAACTCTCGGGTTTGGCGACCACGAAGAAGCCCTGGCCGTTGATGGCCATGTAGGTCGATACCGAGGCGCCCCGAATATCGCCCTGCACCGTATTGGTGGAGACCGAACTGGCGGTGACGCCACCGGCCACCTGCTGCGCCGGCGGCGCGTCCGGCATCATCTGCGAGAACCGGCTGTCGATGCGCTTGTAGGCCGTGGTCTGCGAGTTGGCGATGTTGCCCGAGACGTTCTGCAACGCATGGGCCTGCGCCTGCATGCCCGAGACGGCTACGTTAAGGGCGCCGAAAATACTCATGACCTCTCCTCCACTGGCGTCAGCACGACGCGCCCCGCATGGGACGCGTAAATCTCCCGCGGACTGCCTGTGGCAATCCGCGTGCCAGCGGAAAAGTCCCGCAATTTCAGATGCTTGTGGATTAGACCGGGGGAGCGCGACGGGAGCGTTTCTGCCGCGGCCGGCAAATCTTGCCGGGACGTCAGCAGTCCGGGTGGCGCAGGGCGCGGTCGAGAAAGTCTTGCAGCGCGACGATGCAGGCACGGTCGCGGTAGAGCCTCGGCTTGGCCGCGGCGATGCGTTCGCTGAGGGCGCGTCGAGCGTCCCTGTCGTTCGCCAGCCGCGCGGCCATGGCGATGAAGCCGTCGATATCGGCCGCAATCGTGTCGGTCACGCCCATCATCTGCAGAATGGCGGCGCTGTGTCGGCTGCGCATGGTGGCGCCGGGCAGCGTCACGATCGGGAGATTGTGCGGCAGGCTTTCCAGCGCCGAGTTGCAGCCTGACCAGTCGATGCTGTCGAGGAACACGTCGCACTGCCCGATGGCCGCGCCGAATTTGCTCTGGCTCATGCGCGGCAGGAACACACAATGGTCGGCCGGGTTCAGCCCTTCCGCCGCAAAGGCTTTTTCCAGCCGCGTCTCGAACAGCGTATTGATGCCCGGCCCGCCGCTGTGGCGGACGAACACGAACTGGCAGTTGCCGGCCGCTTTGGCGATGCGGGCAAAGACGCGGTCGTGCTGCGGCAGGTATTTGAACAACGACTGGCCACACCAGAACGCCGCCGCGTCGCCGCGCAGCCCCAGTTCGGCGCGGGTGACCGGCACCGGCGCGGTCGCCACCGGCTCGTAGTAGATCGACAGGTTGGGCAACCGCACCAGATTTTCGGTGTAATGCGAGGCTGCGTCCGGCGGCTCCATCAGATCGCTGCTGAGATAGTGATCGAGCGTCGCCAGCCCGCTGGTTTCCGGGTGGCCCCACGACGTGCACTGCACCGGCGCCAGCCGCTGTGCCGCCAGCGGCAGCGCCAGCGTGTCCATCAGCAGGCCGGGATAGATCAGCACATGCGGCGCGTCGGCGAGGATCTCGCGGCGCCAGCCCTCGGCGTCGAGCGTGCGATGCACGAAGCGGTCGCACAGGCTTTCCGCCACGGCGGTTTCCGTATCGCGCCGCGTGCCGAGGTGATAGCCGAACACCTTGAAGCGACTGCGGTCGAGTTGTTCGACCCATCCCTTGATCGGAATTTTCCAGTTCGAATGGAGATAGAAATGCGCCGAAACGATGCCGACGCGGACCGGCTCGCCCGGCATCGGCGGCGGCGCCAGCGGCGCGGCATCGGGAAAGCGCTGCGTGACGACGCGGCCGATCATGTCGCCATAGATCGCCTGCAGATCGCGGTCGACGTTGCCCTGATAGGCCAGAAAGAACGGCTGCCGCGCGACGCTGGACTTGATCAGGTCGCCGGTGAGGACGCCTGCGGCGACATCGTCACGCAGGCGGCGCAGGCTGTCCTCATACGCCGTGCGGCACCGCCCGATCTCCGCCTCGTCGGCATACAGGATCGGCAGTTCGGCAAAGCAGGCGGCGAACCGCGCCTCTGCATAGCCGGGTCGCAGCGCCAGCGCCCGGGCGAAATCCGCGCGCGCTTCCTCGTTGCGGTTGAGGTCGATCAGCATGCAGCCGCGGTTATAATAGACCTCGGCTGCGTTAGCGTCGCGCGCCAGCGACTGGCCGAAGCTGTCGAGCGCCTCGTCGAAACGGTGCAGCAGCCCGAGCACGCGGCTGCGGTTGTCGCGCGCCTCGACATACGATGGATCGATCGCCAGCGCCTGCTCGTAGCAGGCGAGCGCCTCGGTCTCGCGGCCGAGCGCTTCCAGCACGGCGCCACGGTTGTTGTGTGCCCTGAGATATTTCGGCCGGAGCTTCAGCGCGCGGTCGAAACAGGCCAGCGCTTCGTCATGCCGGCCGAGCGCGCGCAGCGAATTGCCGAGATTGTAATGCGCCTCGGCATAATCCGGCTTGATGGCGATGGCCTTGCGATAGCTGTCGAGCGCCACCTCGTCGCGGCCAAGCGCGGCGAGCGCGGCGGCGCGGTTGTTGTGCGCCTCGGCGTATTTCGATTTCAGCTTGATGGCCTGGTCGAAACTGTCGAGCGCCTCGGCATGGCGCTTGAGCGCGTTGAGCGCGAGACCATGGTTGAGCAAGATCTGCGGCGTCTTGCGCGCCGCCATGGCCGTGCCGATCAGGCGCAGCGCCTCGGCCGGCTGGCCGGCGGCGAGCCGGACCAGCCCCATCATCTGCAAGGCGTCGATGTGATCGGGCCGCACCGCCAGAATGGCGGCGTAGAGCTTGCCGGCCTCGGCCAGCCTGCCCTGCTGATGCAGGGCCAGCGCCTGCGCCAGCGTCTGCGGCACGTTGAGCGGCTGGGATTTCGGCAGCGGTTGCGGCATGAGACCTCTCACCCGAGAGGTAAAAAAGCCGCGCTGAGTCGTCTAGTCCCGCCGACTCCCGCTCGTCCCCGCGGGCGCGGGGACCCAGATCTTAAAACGGAAGCACTCGATTCCCGCTTGCGCGGGAATGAACGGAGGAGTGATCAGCCCTGCCCGTCCGGCACGAACTTCATGGCGATGCCGTTCATGCAGTAGCGCAGGCCGGTCGGCTTCGGGCCGTCATTGAACACGTGACCCTGGTGACCGAGGCAACGGCTGCAATGCACTTCGGTGCGGGTCATGAAGAACGAGCGGTCTGACTTGGTGCCGACGGCATTGGGCAGCGGCTCGTAGAAGCTCGGCCAGCCGGTGCCGCTCTCGAACTTGGTGGCGGAATCGAACAGCGACAGATCGCAGCCGGCGCAGGCGTAGATGCCCTTGCGCTTTTCCTGATTGAGCGGCGAGGTGCCGGCGCGCTCGGTGCCGTGCTTGCGCAGGATGTCGTATTGCACCGGCGTCAGGCGCTTGCGCCATTCGGCGTCGCTGAGGTTACGGAAGTCAATGTCGGTCGTTGCAGCAGTCATGGATCTGGCCTCGGTGTTCGTTTGAGCGGTCGCGAAACGGGCGGTGGCCGCGAGCCCTGCCAGCGCCACGCCCGACGATAAAACAGCGCGTCGGTCGATCATATTAACTATCTCCCTTTCGTGCTCCCCAGACCTGCTCAAGTCGCTGGTCGCGTCCGCAATTCCAGCGGTAGAATTTATATTTGGTGGCGTTCTTCTTGTAATAGTCCTGGTGATACTCCTCGGCCCTGTAGAAAGGACCGGAGGCATTGATCTCGGTGTAGATCGTCGTCTTCAGTTCCGCCGCCACCTTCTGCTTCGACGCCTCGGCGAGCTTGCGCTCCTCGTCGTTGCGCACATAGATCGCGGTCCTGTAGTGCGGGCCGACGTCGCAGAACTGGCGGTCCTTCACGGTCGGATCGACGGTGCGCCAGTAGAAGTCGAGCAGCTTTTGATAGCTCACCACGGCCGGGTTGTAGGTCACCTCCACCGCCTCGACATGGTCGGTGCGGCCGGCGGACACCTGGTTGTAGGTCGCATCCGTTGCCTTGCCGCCGATATAGCCCGACGTGGTGGCGATGACGCCCGGCACCTTGTCGAAATCGGCCTCGGTGCACCAGAAGCAGCCGCCGGCGAACACCGCCTTCGCCTGTCCCTGCGCCACGGCGGGCGTCACCACCGGCAACGCGAATATTCCGGCTGCAAAAGCCAGGCTCAGCAGAAAACGAGGCATACGACCCTCCCGGTCCATTTCTTATGCGTCAGAGATAATGGGTTTCGGCGCCAGCGCCACTCAACTTGGCATCACCCGGCATCACGATTGCGCCAGAGGCGCCCTGCCCGTGCCCAGCAAATCGTCTTGCCGGGGGCCCGGCGCGTGCCTAGTGTCGGCCGGAAATCGTGAGGAATTGCATGCGCTTCGAGGGTACCCAGGCTTATGTCGCCACCGACGACCTGAAGGTCGCGGTCAACGCCGCCATCACGCTGGAACGGCCGCTGCTGGTCAAGGGCGAACCCGGCACCGGCAAGACCGTGCTGGCGCTGGAGATCGCCAAGGCGCTCGGCGCGCCAATGCTGGAGTGGCACGTCAAATCGACCACCAAAGCGCAGCAGGGCCTGTATGAATACGACGCGGTGTCGCGCCTGCGCGACAGCCAACTCGGCGATGCCCGCGTGCAAGACATCCGCAATTACATCAAGCGCGGCAAATTGTGGGAGGCCTTCGTCGCCGACCAGCGTCCGGTGCTGTTGATCGACGAGATCGACAAAGCCGACATCGAGTTTCCCAACGATCTGTTGCTTGAACTCGATCGCATGGAGTTCTTCGTCTACGAGACCGGTGAGACCGTGAAGGCCAGCCGCCGGCCCATCGTCATCATCACCTCGAACAACGAGAAGGAACTGCCGGACGCGTTCCTGCGCCGCTGCTTCTTCCACTACATCCGCTTCCCCGACGCCGACACCATGACGGCGATCGTCGACGTGCACTTCCCCGGCATCAAACAGAAGCTGGTGAGCGAGGCGCTCGGGGTGTTCTACGAAATCCGCGACGTACCCGGCCTGAAGAAAAAGCCGTCGACGTCGGAGCTGCTGGACTGGCTCAAGCTGCTGATGGTCGAGGACATCGGTCCGGAAACCTTGCGCGCGCGCGATCCGAAGAAACTGATTCCGCCGCTGCATGGCGCGCTGCTGAAGAACGAGCAGGACGTGCATCTGTTCGAGCGGCTGGCGTTCATGGCGCGGCGCGACGGCCGGTAAGGCATTCGCTTCGCTCGTAGCCCGGATGGAGCGAAGCGTAATCCGGGAACAGCTGTCCCGGCTTGCGCTGCGCTTCAGCCAAGCTACAGCGCCTGAGCCTACTGCGCAGCCACCGCCGCCGGCTTGTCGAGCCAGCCGCGCTCTTTGGCGAAGGCGACGATCTTGTCGACCGCAGCGCGGCCGATGCCCCGCGCCTGCGCCTCGACATCGGGCGACAGTCTCTCCGGATCGGCCTTGAGGCCCGCCAGCGCCGCGGCGATGGCGGCGTTGTTGGCGCCCGCCGCCCGGCCCGCGGCGGGACGCCCCGCGGCGCGGCCGTCGGTGGCAAAGCTCAGCACCGGGCGCTTGCCGCCGCTGGAGATGGACGTGACGGTCATGTCGGCGATGACGCCGCCGCGGCCCGCGCCGAAGCCGATCTGGTCTTTCTTGGCGCTGGCGCTTTCGCCATCGCCGCGCAGCGCGCCTTTGACGATCACGGCGCTGTCGGACAGCGACAGCGCATCCTCGTCGCCCGGCTGGGCCTCGAGCCCGGCCTCGCGCAGACCGGCAACGATGGTGGCGACGATTTCATCGTTGACGCGGGCGATGGTGCGCGGCCTGCGCTCGAAGGTCGGGTAGCTGCCCTTGCGGTCCAGCCGCGCGGTGAAGCCGCGATCGATCGCGACGACCTCACTCGACCAGGTGAAGTCGGTGACGATGATGGTTTTCGGCGGCGGCGCGGCGCTGCCGGAGAGCAGCGTGTCAGATGAGCCTTGCGCACAGCCGGCGAGCGCCAGCGCGGCGGCAATAAGACAGACGGATCTGGAAAACATGGGGTGTGACTGTGCGACCGAGGCCTGATTCGGACGACGCTACCACAATCCCTGCACGTCGAAGGAATAGGTCGTGCCGATACCCACCTGAACCTGATCGCGGGTGCCGCGCTGGGTGACCAGCGGCGAGTTGCCGGCATCGCCGGCCAGCCTTTCATATTCGATGAACACGTGGCTCGCCCACCGCGGCGACCACTTGTATTGCGCCTGCGCGCCGGCGCCGTAAGAGCGCACGCCGCCGCTGGCCGAATAGGCCGGCAAACCGGAGGCCAGGGCCTGACCGGTCGAGATGCCGAAATACGGCTCCAGCGCCTTCGCGCTGGCCAGTACCATGCGCGGGCCGCCCGACAGCGTCAGTTGCGGGGTGACCGGCACCACCACGTCGGCCATGAGGTCGGCCATGACGCCCCTGTGGCCGTTGAAGCCCTGACGCAATTCGGCCCGGGTGCGCAGCCAGTCGGTCGGCCAGTATTCGGCGAAGCCGCCGACTTCCACCGCCCAGTCGACATCGCCGAGACCGATCAGGTCGCTGCTGTCGCTTTCCTTGCGGCCAAGCCGCACCTTGAGGCCGGGGCCGGCGCGGAAATGTCCGGTATCGATCAGAGCGAAGCCGGCGGAATCGCGCGCGCTGCGGAAGCGCGCTTCGGCGCCGGCGCGGGCGACGCGGATAATCGGCACCGCCGAAAAGCGGAAATCCTTGCCGCCTTCATATTCCGGCAGCATGCGGCCTTCCGCGCCGATGGTCACGGTCCACATCGACACCGGCTTCTGCGACAGCATTGGCGCCGGCGCGGGCTGATAATCCGCCGCGAAGGCGGGCAGCGCTGCCGTCAGGGCGCCGAAGGCCACCAATCCAGACCGTACCAGTGACATTACAAGACCCTCACCCATTCCACACATCGTCGCGGCACTCTTGTCTATCCTAGTCGGCGCTAGTTTCCCAACGATTACATTTGATTACGCCCGGCAATATTCAGCCGGGTTCCACCCCTGGCGGCGAATCCAAGGGCGTCTTCGGTTTGCGGGACTGCCGCGGTTTGCGCGGCTTGCGGGGCTTGGCCGACGCCCGGTTCGGTGACGACTTGACCGCCCGCTTGACCGCCTTGGAAGACCCGCTGGCCGCCTCCTTGGACGACCCATTGTCCAGGCGGGGCGGTTGATCGCCGCCACCCGGCACGCTTTCGGCTGCCGGCTCTGGTTGAGAAGGCAGCACCCTCGCGGGGACGGTCTCGACGGGAGCGCTTGCGGGTGCGGCAGGGTCCGGCAGAGCCGTATCGTGTACGGCGAGTTCCGGTGTGGCGATGTCGGCCGGAGCCATGGCAGCGCCGACGGCGGCAGGCGGCGTGGATTGGGCCGCAACCTCCGCCACAGCGGCGGGGACCGGCTCAGGCGGCGGCATGGCAAGCGCCAGACGCGCCTGCTCGCGCGCCTCCTGTTGCGTTCGCTCGCGCGCTTCTTGCTGCGCCCGCCGCGCCGCCTGCTGCGCCTGCCGCGTCGCCTGCTTGGCCTGCCGGCGGATCCACGCCCGCTCGCGGTAGCGCGACAGGCTTTGCGCCATGCGCTCGAACGGCCGCGACCACCAATAGACGCTTTGCGCCAGGATGCTGCCCAGCGTGCCGCCGGCCCAGACCAGTTCATAAGGTGCGAACAGACGCCAGGTCTGATCGCCGTCGACGATGCCGCGCGCGATCAGGTCGCCGGCCATCGCCGTCGTATTGAGCCCGTGGCCGCCGAAGCCGCTCGCCAGCCAGACGCCGCGCTCGATCTCGCCGATCTGCGGCATGCGGTGGATGGTCCGCCCCACTGTACCGCGCCAGATATGCGCGACCTCGACCGGTCCGAGCGCCGGAAAATTGCGGCGGATATCGGCGACAAGCCCGCGTTTGGTCCAGCGCGGATCGGCGGCCCAGGCGCGCATGCGGCCCGACCACTGCAGACGCTCTTCGCCGGCGTCGCCGACGATCCGGTAGTGATTATCGGCGCGGTTGGTGTCGCTGACAGCGCCGCGATAGCGGATCAGATCGCGCAGTTGCGGGCCGAGCGGCTCGGTCACCATCACGTAGGTATGCACCGGCAGCAGCGTCGCCGACAGCTTCGGCATCAATGCGCCGAGATCGACGTTGCCCGCCAGCACGACCTGCGCCGCGCGCACCCGGCCGTCCGGCGTGTCGATGCGCTTGCGGACGCCGGCGGCGTCGATGGCGATCGCCGGCGTTTGCGCGAAGATACGGGCGCCGGCAGCTTCCGCCAGCGACGCGAGTCCCAGCGCATAATTGAGCGGGTGAATGTGAAAGGCGCGCCGGTAATGGATGGCGTTGAAGTAGCGCTTGTTGACCAGTTGCTCGCGCACCTGCGCGACCGGCCAGAATTCGACATCGGCGCCGATCCAGCGCAGCCGCTCGACCTCGCCGCGCAAGTCTTCGGCATTGTCGGTCTTCGACACGTGCAGCCAGCCGGGCACCGGATCGACGCCCGGCATCGCCGTTTCCTCGATGGTCCGCCGCACATAGTCGACGCCGTCCTCGGACAGCGCCCAGAGCTGGCGGGTGTGGTCGAGTCCGATCCGTTCGATCATGGCGTCGAGGTCGTCGGCGAAACCGGGCAGCACGAAGCCGGTATTGCGTCCGGATGCGGCATTGGCCACACGGCCGGCTTCCAGCACCGCCACCGACCAGCCGCGCTGCGCCACCTCGCGCGCCGCCGTCAGGCCGGCCAGGCCTGCGCCGATGACGCAGACGTCGACGTCAAGGTCGAACGTCAGCCGCGGCCGCGCCGGTGTCAGCACCTGCGTCGCGTCATACCAGCCGGCCGCCTTGGACGACGTGTCGCTCATGTCTGCTTGTTAGCCAATTTGCGGAACTCCGGCTATCGCGCGCATACTAGACTGGCTCGGATTCGAAATCACGAATCCGCGCGACAATTTCGCCTCACTGCTAGCAGATCGTTGGACCATGCGCCGCCTCCTGTTGCTCCGTCACGCCAAGGCTGAACGCGCTGTACCGAGCGCCCCGGATCGTGCGCGCAAGCTCGACGAGCGCGGCCGCAAGGACGCCGCCACCATGGGCGCCTATCTGGCGACACATGAATTGCTGCCCGACCACGTGCTGGTGTCACCGGCCGTGCGCACGCAGGAAACCGCCAAGCTGGCCGCCGCCGGCTGGCGGCCGGCGCGCGAGACGACGACCGTCAAGGCGCTTTACGACGCCATGCCCGGCGACATTTTCACCGCCATCCAGCAAGCGCCGGCCGCGGCGCAGACCGTGCTGGTGATCGCGCACAATCCCGGCCTGCACGAACTGGCGCTGATGCTGATCGCCACCGGCGATATCGACGCCCGCGAAGCGTTGCGGGAAAAACTTCCGACATCGGGGCTGGTCATCATCGACTTCGCCTACGACACCTGGACGGAACTGCATCCGGAATCGGGCCGGCTCGACCGCTTCGTCGGTCCGCGTTCGCTGGAAGCCGCCACCAGCTAGGCATCCACCTCCTGAGAAAAGCGGCGCGGCCATCTCATCACGATGACCAGCGCCGCCAACTCATTTGCGCGCATCCAACTTCGCGGTGGGCACGCCGCAATTGGTCACAGCCGCAACTGGACAACGCTGAATTGCATCGCATACTTGCCGCCTGAACGGCAGGAGCGGCCCCCGATGACCGCCGACGGCGATGCCTACGGCAAACGCACGCTGGATTTTGTCGAGCGACTGCGACGGCTGACCGGCTATGACGCCATCAGCCGCGAGATCCGTACGAGTCTCGAATGGTTTGGTCTGACCCACGTCACCGCTTGGTCGATGCCGGTCCCCGGCCGCTCGCCGGACGACTGCGTTTTGCTCAATTCGAGGCCGGCCGACTACCTCGCGCACTACGCCCGGAACAATCATGTGCTGCGCGACCCGGTGGTCACCGAAATACGCCGCACGCCCGGCCCGTTTTCCTGGCGCGACGTGCGCGCCAGACGCAATCTGAGCCGCGCCGAGATTGCGATCATGGACGAGGCGCGCGACTTCGATGCCGATGACGGCCTGATGGTGCCGATCTTCACGCCGTCCGGGTCGGTGATGATGTTCAGCCCCTGCGGCCGGCAACCCGATCTGTCGCCCCCCGCCCGCGCGGCGGTCGAAATCATCGGCATTTGCAGTTTTCAGGCGCTCGACCGCGCGCGCGAAGAACAGACCGAGGGAACCGCGCCGGCGCCGCTGACGCCGCGGGAGCGCGAGATCATGCGCTGGGTCGCCGCCGGGCGCTCGGACGATGACATTGCCGCTATCCTGTCGATCACCACCCGGACCGTGACCTGGCACGTCGAAAACGCCAAACGCAAACTCGACGCTTTTCGCCGCCCTCATGCGGTCTTCCAGGCTCTTCGTCTCGGAGAAATTACGCTTTAATCTGAGGCGTTTGCCGCCTCCTAAGAACTTGCGGCTAGGACTGGGCGGACGAATGCGCCGATCTCTTGCTTTGTGCGAGCGAGAGTATGAAATGATCTTTGTCCTGAACGGCCGCGACCGGGGCGCCCACCCGGAACTCTTCGAGCAGCAGTTTCGCTTCCGCTACGAAGTCTTCGTCAGAGGCGGTGAATGGCCGGCGGCAGCCGACGTCTTGGCAGTCGACCGCTACGACGACGACGACGCCGTCTACTTCCTCGACCTCGATGACGAATCGCGCATCAGAGCCAGCGGTCGCATCACCCCGACGGTCACTTCATCGCTGATCGCGGACTGCTTTCCCCAGCTCATCGAGAACCGCCAGGCGCGGCGCGCACCGGCGACCTATGAGTGTAACCGCGCTGTTGCCTGGCCGGCGGAGCCGGTCCTGCATGCCAGGCATCGCATCGCCACCTTCCCGCTCATCGCCGCCATGCTCGAATGGTGTGCGGCCCACGACGTCGCGTACCTGCAAACAATGATCGAGACGGTTGCTCTGTCCCGGTACCTTGAACTCACGCCGTTGACCCAGCCCATGGGCCTTTCGCACCCGTATGGCGGCGGCCGCGCCTGTCCCGGCGGCGGCGAGTGCATGGCGATCCGCTGGCCGGTGTGCTCCGAGGTGCTGGCTGACCTGCGCCGGTATGCCGGCGGCACCCCCGGCGTGACGGCCGCGCCAGCGCCGGGCCGCCGTCACTGACCATAGCCTGGGACAACTTTGACGCGAATCGTCAAAAAACGGTTCCGAGGCACCCTTGCGGCGCGCCGGCCGTTCATCGTGCAGCCTTTAAGATTCAGCGGTTTGCAACTGGACAAGCATCAATTGTGGTACATAATTTCCGATTATTCGTCATTCCGGCCGTGGCTTCACCAGATGAACGTTGAGAACGATGTCTATGGAAAGCGCACGCTCGATTTTGTCGAGAGACTGCAGAAGCTGACCAAATACGAAGAAATCTGCGTCGAAATTCAAAAAGAACTGGAATGGTACGGACTGAGCTGCGTCACCGCCTGGTCGATGCCCGGCCCCGGCCGCCCGCACGATGAAGGAGTGCTGCTCAACACGCGGCCGCAGGAATACATCGACAATTATAAAGAGAAAAAATACCTCATACACGACCGGCTGATCACCGAGATGCGCCAGACCCTGCATCCGTACTCCTGGAAGGACGTGCAGGAACGCCGCAAGCTGTCAAAACTCGAACAGAAGATCATCGACGAAGGCCGCGATTTCAGCATGCACGACGGTCTGATCATCCCGATTGTGACCATGTCGGGTTCGGTTTCCGTGATCAGCCCATGCGGCGACGACCCGGACCTGTCGCAACGGGCGCGCTCCGCGCTGGAGATCATCGGCATCTACAGCCAGCAGGCGTTGAAACGCGCGCTGATCCGTGAACAGCGCGACGACGCCGCCCACACGCCGCTGACGCCGCGCGAACGGGAAATCATGCAGTGGGTCGCCGTCGGCAAGTCCGACGATGAAATCGGCGAAATCCTCAATATCGGCGCCACCACGGTGACGTCCCACGTCGAGAACGCCAAGAAGAAACTCGACGCCTTCCGCCGCACTTACGCCGTGGTGCAGGCCATCCGATTTGGCGAGATTTCGCTGTAGAATCAGCCACGCGCAAAGCGCTGTCTCCCAAGTTCTTGGGATATTCAAGTACCACCTGAACGCCCTACACCAACAATTGTGTTGGTGACGGTGGCGTTGGTGGAGGTTGCGTTATGATCATTATGTTGCGTGGAAGCGAGCGCGAGCAAAACAGCAAGTTCTTCGATCAGTTGTTCCGGTTGCGTCATGAGGTGTTTGTAGTTGGCCGCGGCTGGTCCTTGCCCTGCGGCAACGGTCGGGAAACCGACCAATACGACGTCGATGAGGCCGTCTATTTCCTCGATATCAACGAGGACGGCGTGATCGAAAGCAGCGTTCGGGCGACTCCGACCATGAACCATTCGCTGCTTGGCGACTATTTTCCACACTTGATCGAAAACGGCATGCCGGCGCGCGCGCCCGACGTTTACGAGTGCACGCGCTACATCGTCATGCCGTCGCGCAAATCGCGCGACACCATTCGCGCCGCCAAGGCGCGACTGCTGATCGCGCTGTTCCAGTGGGCGATGAAGGAAAAGCTCGCCTATCTCCAGACCGTGATCGACGCGGGCACGCTCGGGAGTTTCGTCGAAATGTCGCCGCGGACCATCCCGCTCGGCCTGTCGCACCCATACGGCGGCGGGCGCGGTGTTGCCGGCGGCGGCGAGTGTATCGCCATCCGCTGGCCGGTCGGCCAGGAAGTCATCAACGACGTCCTGGAATATGTCGGCTGGCCGGAGTCGCCGGAAAGCGTGTACGACGCCGAGGTGATGCGGTCGTCCTCGCCTGCCCTCGAAGTGATTTGAGGCCGGTCATGACAAAACTGGCACGACAAATCACAAGGGACGAGGTTGCCGCCTACCGGCACGCAGGCGTCGTGCTGCTGCGCGGCGTTCTCGACCTGCCGGCGGTCAACACCTTGCGGCGCTCGATCGACCAGGCGCTGATGACGATGCAGGATGCCTCGCCTGAACAGGCATCGTCCGCCGGCAAGTCGACCGTCATGTTCGACATCGGCCTTGCCGCCCGGCTGCGCGAGTTCCGCCGCTTCACGCTGAACGGGCCGGGACCCGAAATCGCCGCCGGCCTGCTTGGCGGCGATCAGATCAACTTCTTTGGCGATCAGATCTTCGTCAAGGAACCCGGCACGCGCGAGCGCACCGCGTTTCATCAGGACGCGGGTTACTTCGAGATCGCCGGCGAGCAATGTTGCGTGCTGTGGATTCCGGTCGATCCCGTCACCATCGAGAGCGGTTCGATGATGTACTGGCGCGGCTCGCACAAAAGCGGCGCCATTTACCCAGGGCAGGTCATCGCTGGGCAAAACGCCGAGCTTCCCGACATCGAAAGCAATCTGGACGGCTTCGACATAGTCCATTTCGACGTCGAGCCCGGCGACATGGTGGTCCATCACTATCGCACGGTACACGGTGCGGCTGGCAATGCCAGCCGCTACCAGGTGCGCCGCGCGGCTTCGCTTCGCTATTGCGGCGACGACATCCGCTTCCAGACCAGATCATGGACGCCGGGCCAGTTCCGCCGCAACACCTCTCTCAAAGACGGCGACCCGCTCAGCGGCACGGACTTTCCCGTGGTGTGGCGGCGTCGTACCGACCAACAGGCAGCGTGAGTCACATGGATATTTTCGGATTGGAGCGCTTTGCAATGAAGTACGCCAAGGGGGACGCATTGCAGTCAGCGGCCGTGAAACCGCAGGACATCGCCGGCCTCACGGCCATGCTCGACTATGCCATCGTGGAAGGCGCGCAAATGCGCCTCCCACTCTTCGTCTGTTTGTTGCGGCTGGCCAGAATGGCTCTGAAGGAAGAGACCGAAGAAATGAACGAACACAAGCCAGAGGTTCATTCCTGAAAGATGCGTTGCACTTCCGACGCCGAGTACTTCATTCAAAAGGCCGAACAATGTTTCAGCCTGGCGCGGCACGTGCGGGCCGATTCCGCCAATAATGCGGTCGCTGCCGAGCTCGACGCCATTGCCAACGAATTTCTGGCACGGGCCGTCGAGCTCGACACCGAGCGCGACCGGGCTGAAACACGACGACGGCAGTAGTGGGAGTCGGAGGGCTCAGGAGCCCGGCAAAAGAACCGCCGGCGGTGCGTCCGGGCCATAGGTGCCCGGACGGTTGCGGCGGAAGAAGTTTCCGCTTTGCCAGAGAAACAGCGCGAAGAACCCGGCAACGATGAGCCCGCTGCCCCAGGCGCCGTCCAGTATGGCGCGCCCGAGCATCAGCACCAGCGCCACACCCACCGCCGCGAATACCGCTACCCCAGGCCAATAGAGCAGCGGATTGCTGCCGCGATCGAACTGGATGGTGCCGCCGGCGTTCGCCAGACGGCGGTTGAGCTCGGTCACGAAGGCCGAATAAGGCCGGTCGAAGCGCTCCTGCTCGACCATGCTTTTCCACGACGTCGAGACGATCTCCAGCTTGGGCGCGCCTTCGGCCCAGATTTCGGTCAGATAGCGTTGCGACTGCATGCTGGCCGGCCGGTACGACATCCGCACGCGCCGAATGGTGTTAAACGGGATGTGGCCGGTCTTGGCGCCGAAGGCCCACTCGAGGGCGTCATCGGTCAACCTGAACACCCGTGCCGCGCCGAGCAGCGACGGCCGGAAACTGTAAGTTGCGGAACTTTCCTCGGCCTGCGCCGCGTCACCGCTCACAGCAGGACACCGGTCGGAAAATTTGTCGCAAAGGCGGATTGGTGCATGATTTCAGCCATTAACCATGATGCAGGGCAGACGCATTGCAGCCGCCGTTCGATCGAAGCGTGTGTTCCAATCGTCAAAGGTATATAATATCTTAACCGGGCATTCTCGGCACCGGCGAAGCTGGTTTTGTTCGCGTAGCGGGTTGGAGGCGTTTTGTCATGGCGAAGTTGTCGGACCTGTTTGGCCGCAAGGGCGGCGACTCCTCCCTGGACAGCTACTCCCTGCCCGGCCGCCATGGAAACGGCAATGGAAACGGCAACGGGACCGGCAATGGCGGCAGCAGCCATATCAATGTCGAGAACTTTTCCGACGTCGGCTCGCGGATGGGCGAGGAAAACGAAGTCCTGCGCAATCTTCTGACCGATACCGGCCGCAAGATCGGCGAACTGGACGAACTCAAGGAAGCCTTCGACAAGATCGTCGCGCCGTTCAACAGCACGCTGCGCGCGCTGGAGATGGAAAAGTCGCAGACCCTGAGCCTGACCGGCCGGCTGGACGAAGCCCGCGCCGCCTATGAGACGCTGCGCACCGAATTCTACCTGATCGAGCGCAAGGCCACCGCGCTGGAAGCCGAGTCCGAGAAGCTTCGCGAAGATCTCGAACTGACGCGCGAATCCAACCGCGGGCTGGACAGCACGCGAATCGAGCTCGCCAACGACATTGCCGCGCGCAACACGCAGATCGCCGAGCTTGAGCGCCAGTTGGCCAACGAAACCGCGCAGCGGCGTTCTCTCAGCGAAGCGCGCCGCACCTTGCAGGACCAGTTCGACGAGGGCGAGAAGCGCATCGGCGAACTCGAAGGCGAACTGGCCGCCGCGCGCGAGAAGCTGGCGCTGCTGGAAGACGAAAAGCAGTCGCTGCAATTGGCGATCGACCAGGCCGTCAATGAAAACGGCCGGCTGACCCGCCGGCTGACCGAGAGCGAAAATACCCTCACCGCGACCCGCGCCCAGCTCGGCAAGGTCGAAGCCTCCTTCGCCGAAGCCTATGCAGAACGCGGCCGCCTCGGCGCGGCGCTCGACGAAGCGAAGGAGCAGCACCAGGCCGAACGCAACAGCCTGAACATGCGGCTGGACGGCTTGCAGTCGCGTACCGCAACCGCCGAGCGCCTGCTGTCCGAAACCCGGCAGAACCTCATTGCCCGCACCGAGGAAGTGCGCGCCTTTGACCGCAAGTCGGTGGAAGCGACCATCGCCCGCAACAATTCGGAAAAGCGGCTGGCCCAGATCGAAGCCGCGCACGAACAGCGCGAGCGCCAGATCCGCGACCTCGAACAGGCCCGCACCGCGCTGAGCGAGCGCAACAATGCCATTACCAAGACCCTGAAGACGCGCGAGACCGCGCTCGCCCGCGCCGAGGAAAAGATCGCCGCTCTCACCGAGCGCAACGGGCACCTCGAGGCCGACATCCAGGTCAGCCGGACCAATATCGAGAAGCGCGTCGAAGATCTGAACGGAGCGCTGCAGCGCGAACGCATGGAACGCGCCGTGGTCGAGGGCGCGCTGGAAGCGGCACGCAAGGACAATTCGCGGCTGCAAAGCGAAGTCGGCACGCTGCGCTCGGCCTTGCGCCGCGGCCTACCGCTGGCGCCCGAGGCGCCCATTTTGCCGGCCGAACCCGCCAATGACGAAGAAGCGGGCCCCGCCCCCGGCCGGACCGCCGCGCAAGACTGACGCCACAGGACCGCCGCGCAAGACTGACGCGACAGGACGGCGCGCAGACCCTTCTCCGTGAACTGAAGAACGGTTCCACCGCGCAAAGTGCTATCGCGAACTGATTCGAAATCGGCAGCTTCGTCACGGGTTCCGAACGATGCATATTTGGGCGCCGTCAGCGCACCGGCGACACCGCGCCACACACTCACCATCATCAAGTTCGGAACGCGCCGCACTTTGAAGCGTTAGTTCAGCAGACGGCGCCGCGTTGCGTTGGCGCCGCACGAACCCGAATTCCATTTGGAGAGAACCCTATGAAACTTACTTTGACTGCTGCTGCGCTTGCCACCGTTCTGGCCGCGCCCGCTTTCGCTCAGGCTCCCGCCACCGCGCCGAACGCCAACGCGCCCGCCGCCACGACCGCACCGGCAGGCAATAACAACATGCAGGCCCGTCCGGCCGGCCAGACCGCTGCCGGCGGCTTCCTGCAGACGCAGACCGCCCAGGAATGGCGCGGTTCGCAGTTGATCGGATCCAGCGTTCACGGTCCGGACAACAAATCGATCGGCGAAATCAACGACGTCATCGTCGGCAGTGACGGTAACGTTCGCGGTGTTGTGATTGGCGTCGGCGGCTTCCTCGGGATCGGTGAAAAGGATGTCGCCGTTCCGTTCCGCGACCTGACCGTGACGCGTCAGGCAAACGATGACGACATCGAGCGCATCAACGTGAGCTACACCAAGGAGCAGTTGGAAAAGGCTCCGGCGTTCGCTTACTACGAAGCCAAGGGCAACAGCGCGGCGACGACCGGCACGGGTGCGACCCCGGCCCGTACCAACGCTCCGGCCGGCACCGCCCCGGCGGGTTCGGGTACCGCTCCGGCGACCCCGGCGCGCTAAGCGTAAAGCCCACGTCTCTGCAAGAGACGTGATCGAGATGAAGCGGCGTCCGGCCTCACAGCCGGGCGCCGTCTTCTTTGCGTGAGCGCCCCCCGTCGCGGGACCCGGCCGAACGGTTTAAAGTGCCGCCGCCCCCTTTCGAGGGCGAAAGGAACGCTCATGAACAAGTCGCTCTCGCAGGAACACTTTGGCAAGACCGCCGCGAGCTATCTAACCTCCAAGCCGCACGCGCAGGGCAAAAGCCTGGAGCGTCTGGTCGCCCTCACCGCCCCGCAGAAAAACTGGCGCATGCTCGACATCGCCACCGGCGGCGGCCATGTCGCCTACACCTTCGCGCCGCATGTCGACCGCGTTTGGGCCACCGACATCACCCAGGAAATGCTCGATATGGTCAAAACCGAAGCGCACAAGCGCGGGCTGGCCAATGTGCGCACCACGTACGCCAAGGCCGAGGCGCTGCCGTTCGAGGACGACAGCTTCGATCTCGTCACCTGCCGCGTCGCACCGCACCACTTCGACTCGATTCCGGAGTTTCTCGCCGAAGTGCGCCGCGTCCTGAAACCGGGCGCCGTCTTCGCCGTGGTCGACAATGTGGTGCCGGACGGTACGGTCGGCGACTACATCAATGCCTTCGAGCGCTTCCGCGACCCGAGCCATCTGCGCGCCTGGACCATGGCGGAGTGGCGGACCGCGCTGGATGGCGCTGGCCTCGCCGTTACGCATGACGAAGAGATTGCCAAGACCATGGAGTTCAAACCTTGGGCCAGCCGCCACGACGCCACCATGCAGCAGTTGCTGATTTCGATGCTGACGCAGGTGACGCCCGACGTGCGGGGGGTGCTGGAGCCGAAAGTGTCCGGCACCGACGCCACCTTCCGGCTGTGCGAAGGACTGTTCATCGCCAGGCGGGCATAGCAACCCGCAAACGAAAAAGCCGGCGCCGCGACAGCGGCACCGGCCTTTCCGATTAACGCAACAATACTGACGCTTACTTTTTCTTGCCGCGCAACCGCTTCGCGACCCGCACCGCCTTCGGCTTCGGCTCCCAGTGCGGATTGGCGTCATAGGCCGCATTGACCAGCAATCCACCGACGATCGGGATCACGCAGGAGCCGACCAGCACGTGGGCTTCACGCATGGTCAGCTCCCGGCCGACGACGGCGGTCGCCACCATCGGGGACAACGCCGCGCAACCGACCGCGGTCAGGCCGTAGGCCACGCCGCTCGAGAACTGGTTGCCGGAATCCCACTTCCAACGCCAGTCGTTCATGGAAAAGTAGGCGGCGGTTGCGGCGGCACCGACCACGACGCCGCTGGCGACGACGCGCTTGTCGACGTGATGACGGCGCGATTTGGCGTCGGCGGTCTGGACGGTCAGGGCGAAAGCCGCGAGCACAGCAAAGGCTGCGGCCAGTTTGCGAAACATGAGAGAATCTCCGGTGAGGTATGTCTGGAATCGGACGTGAATTTGTGAGCCGCTTTAACTATCGAGTCGAGCGGCGGAACTTGCCGCCACACGGGTTATTCACAGGACGCGCGGATGGCACCCTCCGGCGCCGCGCCGCCGCCTGGGGCGGCCACCAGCCCCCGATAAATCACTGAGATTTCTTGGCAATCCCCCGCATCCGGGGCTGCGTTAACCGCTCATTTACCACGGTCATTCAGGGTCTGTTAGGACTGATGGCAAGTGATTCGGCGTCGCTACGGCCGGGCGGATCGGCGCACTACAGGGATCACTTTCATGAGCAAGCTCGGGGGCTTTTTCAGCCGCAAGGCGGGCCTTTACGACCGCCCGATCGAAGTCGTGGCCGCGCCGGCCGAGACCGCCCAGCCCGACAATCCGCTTGAACTCGACGAGGAGCTGTTCTCCGCGCTCGGCGCCCAGATCGGCGGCGAGAACGAGTCGCTGCGCAATCTGCTGATCGATGCCAATGCCAAGATGAGCGAGCTCGACAGCATCAAGGCGGCCTTCGGCAAGCTGGCCGATCCCGTCGGCAAGACCCTGCGCGCGCTGGAGAACGAGAAGTCCGAAAAGATCGGCCTGCAAACCGTCCTCAACAATACCCGCACCGCCTACGGCAAGCTGCGCAACGAGGTCGCCGAACTGGAGAAAAAGGCGGCGGCCTCCGACAAGGACTGCAAGGCGCTGCGCCAGGAGCTCGGCCAGACCCAGCAGCAGCTGCGCCTCGCCGAGTCCACCAAGCACGACATCGCCATCGACGTCGCCGCGCGGCGCGCCCAGATCGCCGACCTGGAGGCCCGGCTCGCCCAGGAGACCGGCGAGAGCACCGCGCTGCGCGAGGAATGCCGCCGCCTCGATGAGCGCCTGTCGACCGCCGACAAGCGCATCATTGCGCTCGAATCCGATCTCAACGCCGCCCGGCAGCGCCTGCTGATGGCGGAAGACGAGAAGCGCGCCCAGCAGACCTCGCTGGAGAAGGCCAGCGCCGATGCCGCCAAGCTCGCCCGCCGGCTCGCCGAGGCGGAAGCCAGCTTCAACGCCGTGCAGGGCCGCCTGCGCCATGTCGAGGCCAACTTCGCCGAACTGAGCAACGAACAGGCGCGGCTGGTTCACGCCTTCGACGAGGCCAAGGAACGCGCCGACCACGAACTGACCAGCCAGCGCATGCGCGGCGAGGCGCTGCAGGCGCGCGCCGCCGCCACCGAGAAGCTGCTCGGCGAAGCCCGCGAACATCTGCTCGGCCGCGCCGAGGAAATCCGCGACTATGATCGCCGCACCGGCGAACTGGCGATCGAGCGCGATGCTTTGGCGGCGCGTGTCGCTGAGCTGGAAGCCGACCGCCTGCGCCGCGATTCCGAATTCGAGGAAGTCGAGCGCGCCCGCAACACGCTGATGGAGCGCAGCGCGGCACTGGCCCGGGCCTTCAACGCCAAGGAAGCCGCACTGACCCGCGCCGAGGAAACCGCCGCCGAACTCACTGCCGAGATCGGCGTGCTGCAGGCGGCGCTCGCCAACGACCGCGCCACGGCCGAGCAGACCATCGAGGAACTCAATGCCGCGCTGCGCCGCGAAAAGATGGAACGCTCGGTGGTGGAAGGCGCGCTGGAAACCGGCCGCAAGGACTTCGCCCGCCTGATGCGCGAGGTGATGGCCTTGCAGCGCGGCCAGCAGCAGGCCGAGCCGCCAGCCCAGCCGCGCGCCGCCAACGCAGCCTGACGCTTCCACCATTAGAGTGGGAAACGGAACCGCCGGGCGAACGCCCGGCGGTGTTGCTTTGAGGCGGCAGCAAAGGCCGGTTGATCCTTATAACGTTATACGTTATATTGGGATATGATCCTCAGCTTTCGCGGTACCGAAACGGCGAAAATCTGGGAAGGCCTGCGCAGCCGGCGGCTTCCGTCCGACATTCAGACAGCCGCCCTGCGCAAGCTGCGTCTCATCAATGCCGCGCGGCGCGTGGAAGATCTGCGAATTCCGCCCGGCAACCGGCTCGAGGCGCTCAAGGGCGACCGCGCCGGACAATGGAGCATTCGTATCAACGACCAGTGGCGTATCTGCTTTCGCTGGCGTGACGGAGGAGCCGAAGATGTCGAGATCGTCGACTACCACGGTTGAACTTTTGCCCAACCCCACACCGGGCGAAATCCTGCTGGAGGAATTCCTCGCGCCGATGGGGCTGTCGCAGACGGCGCTGGCCCGCGCGGTCGGCGTGCCGCCCCGCCGTATCAATGAGATCGTGCTCGGCAAACGCGCGGTTACGGCCGACACCGACCTCCGCCTCGCCCGTTATTTCGGCGTCAGCGACGGCTTCTTCCTGCAACTGCAGACGGACTACGACCTGATGGCGCGGCGTCGCGAGATCGGCGGCGTGCTCAAGACCATCAAGCCGCGGCCGAAGGCGGCGTGAGCCCTTTGCCTTCTCGGCGACAACTGACCGAATGCCCTGGTGTGATCCGCTGCCCGTGCTTCGTCGGGCCAGAACGCCGCGCGTTCCATCAACGAGAAGGCTGTAGTCCTGAACAACTGCGAAGTTAATGCCCAGCATAATGCCATTAATAAATGGCAAAATCCAAGAACCAGCGCAATTGCGAGCATGATGATCGCAGGCCATCCCGTCCAAATAGACAAGACATCTGCGGCCAGTCCCATCGACCACAGCGAAAGGACAAAATAGACGGGCCAGGCGACATAATGAGCTAGCCGCCCCCTACCGCACCAGCTCCCGCATCGCACGGTCCAGCCCGTCGAGCGTCAGCGGAAACATCCGCCCGCCCATCAGCTGCTTCACCATCTGGATCGACTGCGTGTAGTCCCACTCGCGTTCGGGCACCGGGTTGAGCCACACCGTCGCCGGATAGGTGCGCGTCACGCGCTCCAGCCAGGTCTGTCCGGCCTCATCGTTGTAGTGCTCGACCGAGCCGCCGGTCACCGCGATCTCGTACGGCGACATCGAGGCGTCGCCGACGAACACCACCTTGTAGTCGTGCGGAAACCTGTGCAGCACGTCCCAGGTCGGCGTCGTCGCCTCGAATCGCCGGCGGTTCTCCTTCCACACCTTCTCGTACAGGCAGTTGTGGAAGTAGAAGTGCTCCATGTGCTTGAACTCGGTGCGCACCGCCGAGAACAGCTCCTCGGTCGCCTTGATGTGGAAGTCCATCGAGCCGCCGATATCGAAGAACAGCAGCACCTTGACGGCGTTGTGCCGCTCGGGCCGCATCTGGATATCGAGATAACCCTTGTGCGCGGTGCCCCTGATGGTGCCGTCGAGGTCGAGTTCCTCCGGCGCACCGGTGCGGGCGAACTTGCGCAGGCGGCGCAGCGCCACCTTGATGTTGCGGGTGCCGAGTTCGACGTCGTCGTCGAGGTCCTTGAACTCGCGTTTGTCCCACACCTTGACGGCGCGCTTGTGCGTGCTCTCGCCGCCGATGCGCACGCCTTCCGGATTGTAACCGCCGTTGCCAAAGGGAGACGTGCCACCGGTGCCGATCCATTTCGAGCCGCCCTGGTGGCGGCCTTTCTGCTCGGCGAGCCGCTGCTTCAGCGTCTCCATCAGCTTGTCGAGGCCGCCCAGCGCCTCGATCTGCTTCTTGTCTTCCTCGGTCAGGTATTTGTCGGCCAGCTTCTTCAGCCACTCGGCCGGGATGTCCGCCTCCAGCCCGTCACTGACCATCTCGAGGCCCTTGAAGACCGAACCGAACACGCGGTCGAACTTGTCGATATTGCGCTCGTCCTTCACCAGCGTGGCGCGCGCCAGATAATAGAAATTCTCCACGCGCCGCGCGGCGAGGTCGGCCTGCATCGCCTCCATCAGCGTCAGATATTCGCGCAAGCTCACCGGCACGCCGGCGGATTTCAGTTGCTGGAAGAAAGAGACGAACATTCACGGAATCCTTGGCCGGCGCGGTGCAGCCGGTTCTACCATATCGATCCCCCACCCCGTCATCCT
>LNFM01006677.1_pt1 | contig 29326 bp, 27 predicted proteins | sample 596031 | NCBI WGS metagenome assembly LNFM01 (sample SAMN04254537, study PRJNA301005) | activated carbon metagenome | isolation source: dual media filters at the Ann Arbor, Michigan drinking water treatment plant | place: USA: Ann Arbor
CTGGGCGAAGGCGGCTCTCATAGCGAGTGCGGCGGGACCCGTCAACGTGCTCTTTGCGGGAAAGGTCCTGCGCCGGCGTCACGGCCCGAAGACGAAGACGCGTTTCGGCACGAGTTCGCCGGCCTCGACCTCGCAGAGCGCGATGGGATCGCCGGCGGACGACGCCCAGACGGCGCCCTCGATCGGCGCGTCGCGGCCGCGCAGGATGGAGCTCTGCCCGCGCAGCAGACGGGCGGCGACGTCGCGCGTCACCTTGACCTCGGGCACCTCGGAGAGCGCCGCCTCGACAGGCAGCAGCGCGTCTTCCAGGGTCTGTCCCGCGATCTTGCCCTCGGCGAGCTCGCGCAGCTCCTCCAGCGTCACCGTGTCGTCCTCGCCGAAGGGGCCGACGCGGGTGCGCCTCAGCGCCGTCACGTGGCCGAGGCAGGCGAGGTCGCGGCCGATGTCGCGGGCGATCGCCCGCACATAGGTGCCCTTGCCGCATTCGGCCTCGAATTCCGCGCTCTCGGAGGAGAAGGCGGTCAGCCGCAGGCTGTCCACCGTGATGGGCCTTGCCTCCAGCACCACCTCCTCGCCGTCGCGGGCGAGGTCGTAGGCGCGCTCGCCGCCCACCTTGATGGCGGAGAACTTCGGCGGCACCTGCATGATCGTGCCGGTATAGCGCGGCAGCAGGGCCTCCACGGCCTCGCGCGTGGGCCTGAGGTCGGACCGGGCGGTCACCTCGCCCTCGGTGTCGTCGGTGCTCGTCTCGGCGCCCCAGGCCACCGTGAAGCGGTAGGTCTTGCGACCGTCCATGACGAAGGGCACGGTCTTGGTCGCCTCTCCGAGCGCGATGGGCAGGAGACCGGTGGCGCGCGGGTCGAGCGTGCCGGCATGGCCGCCCTTCTTGGCGTTGAACAGGCGCCGCACCTGCGACACCGCATGGGTCGAGGTCTGGTCGAAATCCTTGTCGAGGACGACCCAGCCGTGGACGTCCACCTTCTTCGAGCGCGGCTGGTTCATGCCTCGTCGTCCTTGCCCACGTCGCGGCGCACCACGTCGCTCTCCAGCAGGCGGTCGATGCGCGAGCCCTCCTCGAAGGATTCGTCGATCCGGAAGCGCAGGTCGGGTGCGAATTTCAGGTTGGTGCGGTGGGCGAGCTCGCCGCGCAGGTAGCGCTTGTTGCGGGCGAGGGCCTGGATCACCTCCTGCTGGTCCTTGCCGCCCAGCGGCATGACGAAACAGGTGGCGATCTTGAGGTCCGGCGACATGCGCACCTCCGGCACCGTGACCACGTGCTTCTGCAGCACGGGATCGTGGATCTCGCCGCGGGAGAGCACCTCGGCGAGGGCGTGGCGCATCAGTTCGCCGACGCGCAATTGCCGCTGGGACGGGCCGGTGCCCGTGTCGAATCGCTTGGCCATGGTCTTTGGTCCTTCGCCCGGGGTCGGACCGGGTGGAAGTGGAACGAGGAGGCGGGCACATACACCCTGAGGGCGCAAAAGGGAAGGCGGGGGGACCGTGGCCGGACTCTCGCCCCTCTGCCCCTCTGTCCCTATGCCCCTCACCCTGACCCTCTCCCCGCTCGCGGGGAGAGGGGGACTATGACGTCGTGCGCGATCGTCAACCGCAGTGCCGGGTATGGCCGTTTGATGGGAGGCACGCCGCCTGTGCCCCCCTCTCCCCGCTCGCGGGGAGAGGGGGACGATGAGGTTCAGGCAGGTCGCCGATGCCGGCGTCTCGCCCGACCGACGGCCGCGGCCGCGGCCTCAGCCCTTCAGCGCCGCCTCCGCCGCGCCGATGGCCCCCGGAGTGCCGACGTGCAGCCACAGCCCGTCCAGCACCAGGCCGTGCAGCCGGCCGCTCGCCAGCGAGGCGTTCCACAGGGCGTTGAGCGAGAAGATCTCGCCGTCCGCGCGGCCGGCGAAATCGGCCTTCCGCATGATGGCAGCGCCGGCATAGGCATAGGGCGCCCGCGCCGCCGATCCGCGCCTGGTCAGGCGGCCGTCGGCGTCGAGGAAGAAGTCGCCCGGCCCGTCGAAGCCGACGCTTCCCTCCATGGGCGCGAGGAGCAGCAGCGTGTCCATGCGCGCGGGGTCGAAGGCCGCGATCATCCGCGCGAGGTTGGACGTCCCGCGGTCGGTCCAGAAGGAATCGGCGTTGCGGATGACGAAGGTCTCGCCGAGATGCGGCAGCGCGCGGGCGACGCCGCCGCCGGAATCGAGGATCTGCGCCCGCTCGTCGGAGATGATCACCGCGGGGGCCGGGCGCCCCGCCACGGCGGCCTCGATCTGGTCGGCGAGGTGATGGACGTTGACCACCGCGCGGCTGATGCCCGCCTCCGCCAGCGGGTCCAGCACGTGGTCGAGCAGGGTCTTGGACCCCACCCGCACCAGCGGCTTCGGGATGCGGTCGGTGATCGGCCGCATGCGGGTGCCGAGCCCCGCCGCCAGCACCATGGCGCTGTCGACGGCGGTCACGGCGGCGGCACGCGGTCGTCGACCCAGCGCTTCACCTGGGCGAGGGCCGGGTGGGCGAGGCAGCGCTGCAGGTAGGCCCAGATGCGCGGCAGGTGGGCGAGGTATTGCGGCTTGCCGTCGCGCTTGTCGAGCCGGGCGAAGATGCCGAGGATCTTGGTGGCCCGCTGGGCGCCCATGATGGCGTAGAGCCGGGCGAAGGCGGCCATGTCGAAGGTGGGATCGTCCGCCTTGCGCGCCGAGGCGTAGCGCGACAGCAGCTGGAGTTCGAGCTCCTCCGGCACGGTGATGCGCGCGTCCTGCAGGAGCGAGGCGACGTCATAGGCCGCCGGCCCCATCACCGCGTCCTGGAAATCGATGAGGCCGACCTTCTCCACCCCCTCGCGGCCGGCGAGCCAGATGAGGTTCGGCGAGTGGAAGTCGCGCAGCACCCAGGTCTTCGGCGCCGCTTCCACTTCGGCGAAGAGCTCGCCCCAGCGCTGCAGGAAGACGTATTTCTCGCTCGCGGGAATGCGCGCGTCCTTCATCGGCAGGTACCAGTCGAGGAGCAGTTCCACCTCGATGGTCAGCGCCTCCTTGTCGTAGGCCGGCAGCGCATAGGCACCCTTCGGCGTCGCCAGCGTCGCCGCGCGCGGCCGCGCATGGATCAGCGCCAGCACCTCCACCGCCGCCATGTAGCGTTCGGCGATGGGTGCCCCGTCCCGGAGGACGCCCTCGCCGCCGAGATCCTCGATGATGAGGAAGCCCTGGTCGAGGTCGACCGCCTCGATCTCGGGTGCCGACAGGCCGATGTCGCGCAGGCCCTCGGCCATGGCGACGAAGGGCACCATGTCCTCCGCGAGATGGGCGATGCGGCTGTAGGGCAGGCCGTTCTTCACCGGCGGCCCGTCCGGCTTCTTCGGCGCGTTCATCAGCACGGCGCGGCGCTGGCCGTCCAGCAGCCGCTCGTAGGAGCGCGAGGAGGCGTCGCCCTGCAGGTATCGGCGCAGCGAACCGCCCCAGCCCGCATTGTTGAGGAAGCCGCGCAGGGCGACGAGCCGCGCCAGCCGCCCGGCCCAGGCGCCGTGGCCGGTCAGCACCGCCTGGCGGGCGCCGGGACCGCGGGCCGGCGCCAGCGTCAGGGCGATCTCGAGCCGGTCGCCCGAAAGGGCGCCGCCGAGGCGGTCCGGCCACTCGACGATGAGCAGGGCGCCTTCGGCCGCCTCGTCCCATCCGAGCTCGGCGATCTCGTCGGGCGAGGTGACGCGGTAGAGGTCGGCATGGATGACCGGCAGCCGCTTCAGGTCATAGGGCTGGATCAGCGCGAAGGTCGGGCTCGGCACCTCGAGCTTCTCGTCCTCGGCGATGGCGCGGATCAGGGCGCGCGCCAGCGTCGACTTTCCCGCGCCGAGGTCGCCCTCCAGCGTCACGACGTCGTGGGCCTGCGCGGCCATGGCGAGGTCCATGGCGAGTTCGCGCGTCTCCGCCTCGTTGGCGAGCATGCGACTGTGGCGGAACGGTTCGGTCATTCGGCGGCCTTGGAGAAATCCTCGAGATGGGCCGGGAAGATGACCTTCACCTGTGTCCCGCTGCCCGGCGCCGTCTCCACCTCGATGCGCCCGCGATGCAGCTGGACGAAGCTCTGCACGATGGAGAGACCCAGCCCGGCGCCGCGGTGGCGCGTGCCGGTGGAGCGCGTCTCGAAGCGTTCGAACATGCGCCCGACCATGTCGGGAGCGATCCCCGCGCCCTGGTCGCGCACCTTGAAGACGATCTCCTCGCCCTCGCGCGCCGCGTCCAGCACGACGAGGCCGCCGCGGTCGGAAAAGCCGATGGCGTTGGACAGGAGGTTGAACAGCACCTGGCGGACGCGCTGGGCGTCGGCGCGGAACGTGCCGATGTCGCGGGCGACGCGCGTCTCGATGCGGATCTGGTTCTCGGTGATCCGGTCGCGCACCGCGTCCACCGCCGCCTGGATGGTGGCGCGGATGTCGACCTCGCCCAGCTCCAGCTCCATGACGCCGGCGTCGATGGTGGCGAGGTCGAGCACGTCGTTGATGATCGACAGCAGCGAGGCCGAGGAGGCGCCGATATAGCCGAGATATTCGCGCTGCTTGTCGTTGAGCGGGCCGATGGCGGGATCGTCCAGCACCTGGGCGAAGCCGATGATGGTCGTGAGCGGCGTCCGCAGCTGGTAGGAGACGTGGTGGACGAAGTCGTTGCGCAGCTTGGCGGCCGATTCCAGCGCCTCGTTGCGCTCGGTGAGGGCGAGCTGGACCATCACCATGTTGGTGACGTTCCTGAAGGTGACGAGGGTCGCCCCGCCCGGCAGCGGCGCGGTGCCGGTGTCGAGCACCGAGCCGTCGGTGCGCTCGATGCGGAAGGTGCGCTGGCGGCGCTCGTCGGCAAGCGCCGTGACCGCGGCGCGGATGTCGGAGAGGATGCCGCCGTCGCGGACATAGGGCAGGCACAGGCTGGCGATCTGGTCGATCTTCGGCCGGCCCTCCAGCACCTTGTCGTCGAGCTCCCAGAGGGTGGCGAAGGCGCGGTTGGACAGCGACAGGCGGCCGTCGGAGCCGAACACCGCCACCGCCTCGTCGAGATTGTCGATGGTCTCGCGCTGCACGCGGCCGAGCGCCTGGACCTGGGTCTCGAGCTGCAGGCGCTGCGTCAGGTCCTCGAAGACGTAGGTGACGCCGCCGGCAGGGTCCGGGTTCTGCACGACGCGCAGGAACCGGCCGTCGGGCAGCGGCCATTCGAGGATGCGCGGCTCGGTGTCCACCGCCTCGTAGACCCGGTGCAGGGTCTTCTTCCACTCGCGGTAGTTGGACTGTTCCGGCAGCAGCCGGTGCTCGCGCAGCCGGTCGAGAATGTCGCCGTCGGTCGGTGCCTGGTGGAGGAAGGCGGGCTCCAGGTCCCAGAGCTGGCGGAACGCCTCGTTGTTGAAGACCAGGCGCTTGCCGGCGTCGAAGATGGCCACGGCCGTCGCCAGCTGGTCGAGGGTGCGCTTGTGCGTCTCCATCTCGACCGAGAGTTCCGAGCGCACCGTTTCGAGTTCGGTCACGTCGACGGCGATGCCGGCCGAGCCGGCGCCCGCCGGCGTCTCGATGACGTCGAAGATGCGCCGCTGGCCGGCCGCCACCGCCGCGACGCGGCGGGCGAAGGGCGTGCGGGCGGAGCGGCAGCGCGCCGCCTCGTTGCGATCGGCGGGGTCGAGCAGCTCGTTGCCGGCGGCCACCGCCCGCGCGCCGTCGGCGGCGTCGGTAGCGGCGGCATAGGCGGTGTTGACCCAGGTGATGCGGCCCTCGGCGTCGCGCAGCCAGACCGGCAGCGAAAGGGCGCCGAGGAAGGAGCGGATGGTGGCGGTCTCGCGCACCAGCGCGTCGTGGCCGGCGCGCAGCTGGACGAGCTCCTCGCGCACGCCGCCGACGAGGCGCAGGCGCAGCACGGCACGCCCGCCGATGGGCCGTCCCTCGGCCTCCACCGGCCGGCCGGCCTGGCTCACGACGTCGAGGCGGAACGGCGTGCCGGAGGAGCGCAGGGCGTCGACGGCGCGCTCGAGCTCCGCCGCCCGGTCGGCGGGTAGCCACGAGCCGAAGGCGAGGACCCGCCGCGCCACGGGCAGGTCGGTGACCAGCGGCACGTCGCCGGCGATCTCCGGCTCGTCGCGGTCGCCGCCCCAGACGACGACGACATGGGGGTCGAGCGTCAGCAGCTCGGCGCTGCGGTCGAGCGCGAGCCGGAGTTCGTTGATCTCGCGCCGCGCCTGGCGGGCGGCGGCGGCGGCGCTCGCGCGCGTGCGCAACAGGCCGATGGCGGTGACCACCCCGAAGACCACCACGCCGACATTGAGGCCGAAGGCGGCCCATTCATGGGCCCGGATCGCGCCGAGAAGTTCGGGCAAGGTCGGCGCCGCGTCGCCGGCTGCGACGAGGGCGGTGCTGGCGAGAAGGGCGGCGGCGGTCGCCGGGACGAGCCGCAAGGCCCGCCACGCGGGCGCCGGTTGCGGCTCTCCGTCCCCACCGGATGCGTCGTCGACCCTCGGCAGGCCCGGCATCTCGTATCCTTACGTCACGGTGCGGCACGCGAGTGGGCTGAAGGGATTGCGCGCCGGTGCCGCCCACGGCGCGAATCAGGCCCAATCTAACCTTGCGGAGACTCGCGGTCTAAGAGTCCAGAACGGGAACGGCGGCGGGAAATTTCGTCTGATCGGGCGCGCCCTCAGATCGCCGGCAGATCGCGGCGCATGGTGACGGCGTCGGCCGTGCCCTGCGCCGTGCGGTAGTAGCCCTTGCGCCGCCCGATGGGGACGAATCCGGCCCGCTCGTAGAGCTTCAGCGCCGGGGCGTTCTCGGCCTCCACCTCGAGGAACAGGTGGCGCACGCCGGCCCGCATCAGGTCCGGCAGATGGGCCGCGATCAGCCGCCCGCCATAGCCGCGGCCGCGCAGCGGCGGGGCGGTGGCGACGGTGAGGATTTCCGCCTCGTCGGCCGCGATGCGGCTGAGGATGAAGGCGGAGGCGGGCGCGCTCGCCCGGCGGCGGACGGTGTGGGCGACGACGGAGGTCTCGCGCAGCATGGCGGCGAGGTCCTCCGCGCCCCAGCCCCGGTGGAAGGACGCGGCGTGCACCGCGGCGAGGTCGTCACAATCCGCCGGTGTCGCCCGCGCCACCACCGGCTCGGACCGCGGCCACCAGAAGATGAGGTCGGTGAAGGTGGTCATGGCGGCGCAGCCGGCTGCACCGGCGCCTGCGGCTTGGCGTCCACCGCCTTGAGGTAGAAGGGCCGGCAGGGCGCTCCGGCCGGATCGCCCGCCGCGCCCAGGCGCGCAACGACGGCGATGTCTGGCGCCGCCCGGTCGTCCAGCACCGCGGGCGGGGAGGCTCCCTCCGGCCAGGCCGCGAGGACCGCCTCGGCACCGGGGCCGACCACCGCCACGGGAGCGGCTGCGGCGAGACGCGCCGCCTCGCCGGCCGGCAGGTAGGACGGCGGCAGGATCTCCGACCGGTCGGCGCCGGTCAGCGCCGCATAGACGTGACCGTGCCGCGCGTCGACGACGGCGAGCACGGCCAGCTGTTCGGGGCGATCCAGCCAGGGTTCGGTGAGGGCCGCGAGGGTGGTCAGGCCCACCGCCTCGCCGCCGGCCGCGAGCGCCATGGCGCGGGCCGCGGCGACGGCGACCCTGAGGCCGGTGAAGCTTCCCGGGCCCGTGGTCGCCACGAAGCGGCGGCAGGCGGCGGGCGCCACGCCGGCCTCGGCGCAGATCTCGGCGGCGAGAGGGATCAGCCGCTCGGCATGGCCGCGCGCCATCGGCTCGGAGCGCGCCGCGAGAATCCGTCCCGACGCGGTGTCGAGGACGGCGGCCGAACAGGCGCCGAGGGCCGTGTCGAGGGCGAGGACCAGCATGAACCCGGTGCTACACCGTCCGCAGCGGATCGTGAAGGTCCGGCCGGTGCGTCAGGGCGCGGTCGTCGACGGACAGGACGCCGGCGGCGGCACCACCGTGTCGAGTTCCCAGGTGACGATGAGATGGTCGGTGCCGAAGGCCCGGTAGAGGAGATCGACCACCTCCGGCGAGGGCGGGCCGTCCCGGCCCTTGCCCGGCATCAGCAGCCTGAACCAGGACCGCGCGGTGACGCCGAAATCACGCGAGATGTCGGTCCCGAAGGGCTCGGGCGGTGGGGTCGCCGGCGTCAGGACATAGGGACCGCCGAACAGGTCCGGTCGGCTGTCGGCGAGGGCCCGGAGGCGCGCCTGCGCCTCCTCCGGCGCCAGGGTGCAATGGCCGGTGTAGCCGATGCTCACGCCGCCGGCGTTAGATCGCCTGGACCTCGCGCACGTCGGGGAGGAAGTGGCGCATCAGGTTCTGGATGCCGTGCTTCAGCGTCGCGGTGGAGGAGGGGCAACCGGCGCAGGAGCCCTGCATGGCGAGATAGACGATGCCGTCCTTGTAGCCGCGGAAGGTGATGTCGCCGCCGTCGGCCGCCACCGCCGGGCGCACCCGCGTCTCCAGCAGCTCCTTGATCGTGTCGACGGTGCCGGCATCGGAGGGGTCGAAGAACTCCTCGTCGCCGGTGGGCGCCAGCGAGGTGTCGGTGCGCAGCAGCGGCTGGCCCGACATGAAATGCTCCATGATCGCGCCGAGGATGGCCGGCTTCAGGTGCGGCCACTCGGCGCCGCCCTTGGTCACGGTGATGAAGTCGTTGCCGAAGAAGACGCCGGCGATGCCGTCGATGGCGAAGAGCTTCTCGGCCAGCGGCGACTGGCGGGCAGCCTCGACATTGGGCATGTGGAGCGTGCCTTCCGGCAGCACGGTGCGGCCGGGCAGAAACTTCAGCGTCGCAGGATTGGGCGTGGCTTCGGTCTGGATGAACATGGTGGTCCCCCGTGCGCCGGTTCAAGGCCGGGCCGATTGGAATGATTCAAAGAATTGACCCTGCCCATGATGTGGCGATGCGGGGCCGTCCCGTCAACAGGAAAGCGGCCGGGTTGACGCCGCGGCGGGCTGCGCCAGTCTCATGCCCCCGGGAGAAACGTCCAATGCCGACACGCCGACAGATCCTCGCGACGGGCTCGACCCTCGCGCTCGCCGCCATCCTGCCCGTCCGCGCCCAGCCGCGCCCGCCGGTGCCCATCCTCTTCGTCCACGGCAACGGCGACCATGCCGCCCTGTGGATGACGACGCTCTGGCGCTTCGAGGCCAACGGCTGGCCGCGCGAGCGCCTGCACGCCTTCAACTTCACCGATCCCCTCTCCCGCAACGACGACGCGGTGCCCCAGGCCGGCCGGTCCGGCTCCGCCGACCAGCTGCGCGAACTCGCCGCCGAGGTCGACGCCGTCCTCGCCCGCACGGGTGCCTCCCGCGTCGCCCTCGTCGCGAGCTCGCGCGGCGGCAATGCCGTGCGCAACTACGTGGTCGAGGCCGGCGGGGCGGCGAAGGTGAGCCACGCCGTGCTGTGCGGCACGCCGAACCGCGGCGTCTTCAATTGGGAGGCGAATCCTGGCAGCGAGTTCAACGGCCGCGGCCCCTTCCTCACCATGCTCAACCGCCGCGACAGCGACGTGGTGGAGGGCACCGCCTTCCTCACCCTGCGCAGCGACGGCAACGACAAGTTCGCGCAACCCGACGGGGGCTTGATCGGCCGGCCGGGCGTGCCGACCGGCATCACCGCGGAGGGTCCGTCCCTGCGCGGGGCCACCAACATCGCCCTCGGCCAGCTCGACCACCGGGAGGTCGCCTTCCATCCCCGCGCCTTCCGCGAAATCCACCGCTTCATCGCCGGCGCCGAGCCCCAGACCCTGGCGGTGACGCCGGAAGCGCAGGTGCGTCTCTCCGGCCTCGTCACGGGCAATCCCGGCGGCGTTCCGACCAACCGCCCGGTCGCCGGCGCTGCTCTCGAGATCTACCGTGTGGATGCCGCGACCGGCGAGCGCCGCGGCGATCCGCTCCTGAGGAGCACGACCGGCGCCGACGGGCGCTGGGGAGAGGTCGTCGCCGGCCCGGCGGATGCACTGGAATTCGTCCTCGCCGTGCCCGGCCATCCGGTGACGCACATCTATCGCTCGCCCTTCCCGCGCTCCTCCGCGGTCGTGCACCTGCGCCCGGCGCGCCCGCTCGCCGAGGCCGACCGCGCCGCCGGCGCGGTGGTGCAGATGACCCGCCCGCGCGGCTATTTCGGCATTCCCCGCGACGTCGTGCTGCTGGACGGCAAGGAGCCGGCCGACGTGAAGCACGGGGTTGCCACCGACGCCGCGACGACGCTCCGCCTGCCGGCCTCCGACGTCGGGCGGCCGGTGGTCGGGCTCTTCAACGAGGAACGCATCGTGGCGCGCGCCTGGAGCGCGAGCGAGACCCGCATCGCGGTGGCCGAGCTGACCTGGTGAGGCGCCGTCAGGCCAGAGCCTCGATCTCCTCGTCGGAGAGCTGGCCGGGCACGATGGCCACCGGAATGGGATAGGAGCCGGCGGTCCGCGCGAGGCCCGAGACCAGCGGTCCCGGCCCGTCCTTGCCGGCACCGGCGGCGAGGATGAGGATGGAGACGTCGGGATCGTCCTCGATCTGCGCGATGATCGCCTCCGCCAGCGTGCCCTCGCGCACCACCAGCTCCGGCTCGACGCCGACGAGCTTCATCGCGCGGTCGGCGGCGGCGTCCAGCTTGGCGCGGGCATCGGCATGGGCCTCGGCGCGCATGACGTCGGCGACGCCGAACAGCGCCTGGCCCACCGCCAGCATCTGCAGCCTGTGGCCGGTGCGGGACGCGCGGCGGGCGGCGAAGACGATGGCCCGGTCGCATTCCGGCGTGTCGTCCACCACCACCATGAACTTCGGCGTGTGGCCGGAATGATAGGCTTCGCGCTTGCGGGTCATCGTGGCCTCTCTGTGCACCGCAACAGGCGCTATGTCGCACCCGGGCGCCGGGCTTGGCAAGCCGGGGGACCCGGGCCGCCCGTCCCGCGGGCGTCACGGCGTCGCAATCCTTCCAAACCGGCCGCTTCGCTGCTATGTGCGGGCCATGACCGACACGCCGCTCGACCTCATCCGCAACTTCTCGATCGTGGCCCACATCGACCACGGCAAATCGACGCTCGCCGACCGCCTCATCCAGGTGACGGGCGGCCTCACCGCGCGCGAGATGACCGAACAGGTCCTCGACAACATGGACATCGAGAAGGAACGCGGCATCACCATCAAGGCGCAGACCGTGCGCCTCGACTATCCGGCCAAGGACGGCAAGACCTATGTCCTCAACCTGATGGACACGCCCGGCCACGTCGACTTCGCCTACGAGGTGTCGCGCTCGCTCGCCGCCTGCGAGGGCTCGATCCTCGTCGTCGACGCCTCGCAGGGCGTCGAGGCGCAGACGCTCGCCAACGTCTACCAGGCGCTCGACGCCGGCCACGAGATCGTGCCGGTGCTGAACAAGATCGACCTGCCGGCGGCCGAGCCCGACCGCGTCAAGCAGCAGATCGAGGACGTCATCGGCCTCGACGCCTCGGACGCCATCGAGGTCTCGGCCAAGACCGGCATCAATATCGAGGGCGTGCTGGAGGCCATCGTCACCCGCCTGCCGCCGCCGAAGGGCGACCGCGCGGCGCCCTTGAAGGCCATGCTGGTCGACAGTTGGTACGACCCCTATCTCGGCGTCGTCGTCCTCGTCCGCATCATCGACGGGGTGATGAAGAAGAACCAGCGCATCAAGATGATGGGCACGGACGCCGTCTACGACATCGACAAGATCGGCGTCTTCACCCCGAAGATGAAGGACGTCAACGATCTCGGCCCCGGCGAGGTCGGCTTCATCACCGCATCCATCAAGGAGGTTGCCGACACCCGCGTCGGCGACACCATCACGGACGAGAAGAAGCCCACGGCACAGGCGCTGCCGGGCTTCAAGCCGGCCCAGCCCGTGGTCTTCTGCGGTCTCTTCCCGCAGGACGCCGCCGACTTCGAGGACCTGCGCGCCGCCATGGGACGCCTCAGGCTCAACGACGCCAGCTTCTCCTTCGAGATGGAGAGCTCCGCCGCCCTCGGCTTCGGCTTCCGCTGCGGCTTCCTCGGCCTCCTCCACCTGGAGATCATCCAGGAGCGGCTGGAGCGCGAGTTCAACCTCGACCTGATCGCGACGGCACCTTCCGTCGTCTACCAGATCCTGCAGCGCGACGGCTCGCTGATCGAGCTGCACAACCCGGCCGACATGCCCGATCCGATGAAGATCGAGATCATCTCGGAGCCGTGGATCCGCGCCAAGATCATGACGCCGGACGACTATCTCGGCTCGGTGCTGAAGCTCTGCCAGGACCGCCGCGGCGTGCAGATCGACCTGACCTATGTCGGCTCGCGCGCCATGGTCACCTACGACCTGCCGCTTAACGAGGTGGTCTTCGACTTCTACGACCGGCTGAAGTCGATCTCGAAGGGCTACGCCTCCTTCGACTACCAGATCACCGACTACCGCGAGGGCGACCTCGTGAAGATGTCGATCCTGGTCAACGGCGAGCCGGTCGACGCCCTCTCCATGCTCGTCCACCGCAACCGCGCCGAAAGCCGCGGCCGCGCCATGTGCGAGAAGCTGAAGGACCTCATCCCGCAGCACCTCTTCAAGATCCCGATCCAGGCCTCCATCGGCGCCAAGGTCATCGCCCGCGAGACCATCTCGGCCCTGCGCAAGGACGTCACCGCCAAGTGCTACGGCGGCGACATCTCGAGAAAGCGCAAGCTTCTCGACAAGCAGAAGGAGGGCAAGAAGAAGATGCGCCAGTTCGGCAAGGTCGACATCCCGCAGGAAGCCTTCATCGCCGCCCTGAAGATGGATGCGTGATCCTTCAGCCGCGTCCGCGCCGGCTCTTCACCGGGCGGACCTGCGCGGCGAGCCAGTTGGCGATCTCCGTCCGGCGCCGGCCGGTGTCGAGCAGTTCGCCGTCGAGGCCGTGGCGCCAGGCGATGGTCCGGTTCGCCGGATCGGCATCGAGGGCGTCGAGGTCGGCGCTCCAGCGGGCCGCCGCCTGCCCGTCCTCGAAAAAGCCCTCCTCCACCAGCCGCGGCGCGATGGCCCGGCCGATGGCCGCCACCTCGCCGAGCGAAAATTCGGGGTGGTACTGGACCGCCCAGGCGGTCGCGGCCCCGACGCGGATCTCCACCGCCTGCACCTCGCTCATGCCGTTGGAGGCGAGCAGCGTCGTGCCCGGCGCCATGGTCTCCACCTCGTCCTGGTGCACCGCCGGCGCGTCGAAGACGACCGGGCGGCCGGCGAGCATGGGATGGGCGCGGCCGGCCTCCGTCGGGATGATCTTGCGGGCGAAGCCCATCTCCCGACCCTTCGGGTTGCGCCGGACGACCCCGCCTGCCGCAGTCGTCAGAACCTGGAGGCCCCAGCAGGAGCCAAAGACGGGGGTGCCCGAGGCGAAGACGGCGCGGGCGAGGTCGATCTGCGCGCGGATCTCCGGCGTCATGTCGTAGAGGTTGAGCGAGGAGCCGGTCAGCGCCACGCCGTCATAGCCCTCGAGCCCGCCGGCGTCCGGCAGGTTGGCCCCGGGATCGGCCGGGAAGGCGAGGTCGACCACCGCATCGGGTGCGAGCTCGCGCAGCACCTCGGCATAGGCTTCGGAGGGCGTGGCGCCACGGTTCGCGGCGTGGCGTGCGCGGTCGGCGGCCGTGTTGCCTTCGACGACGAGGATGCGGAGGGTCATGGAGGCCTGCGGGTGGGATCGCGGATGCGCTCCAGATGGCACATCGCGCGCGTCAGGAAAATGGGGGCGCGCCATTGCCGCGGCGCCATGGACGCGCGACAATGTGCGGTGACCGCACAACACTTGCGAGCTCCCGTGGACCAGCCGGCCTCCCGCTTCCTCCAGGTCGACCGCGACCACATGCTCGGCCTCGAGAAGGGCCTGGCGGTGATCGCCTGTTTCGACGCGGCCCATCCGCGCCTCACCATCGCCGACGTGGCGCGCATGACCGGCCTCACCCGCGCCACCGCCCGCCGCTGCCTGATCACCCTCGCCCGCATCGGCTATGCCGAGACCGACGGGCGCTTCTTCGCCCTCACCCCCCGCGTGCTCAAGCTCGGCTACGCCTATCTCGCCTCGACGCCCCTCACCGCCGTCCTTCAGAACGCCCTCGAGCGGCTGAGCGAGGCGATCGGCGAGAGCTCCTCCGCCTCCATCCTCGACGGCGGCGAGATCGTCTATGTCGCCCGCGCCGCCACCAAGCGCATCATGTCCGTGGGCCTCGCGGTCGGCGCGCGGCTGCCGGCCTACTGCACCTCCATGGGCCGGGTGCTGCTCGCGGCCCTGCCCGAGGCGGAGGCGCGGGCCCGCGTCGCGGCCTCCGACCGGCGGGCGCTCACCGCCCGCACCGTCACCGGCGTCGAGGAGGTCATGGCGCTGCTGGCGCGCGCCCGCGCCGAGGGCTTCGTGGTCATCGACCAGGAGCTGGAACTCGGCCTCACCTCCATCGCCGTGCCGGTGGTGGACCGCGCCGGGCGGGTGCTCGCGGCGGTCAACATCGGCACCCAGGCGGCCCGTTTTCCCCCCGATGCCTTGGTTCGCACGTTCCTGCCGAAGCTGCAGGCGGTGCAGGCGGATCTCGCGCGGATTGTGTGAGGCGGGGGTGTCGTTCCATCGGTCCCCTGACGGGCCGGGAGGTGCCCGCGCGCATTGCCCTGCGAGAATGGGCGCCTCTTCACCTCTCCCCGGCGGGGAGAGGTGATGGTTGCGCCCTGCAACGGCCCGAAACACGCCCGAAGGCCGATCCCTGACGCGGAAGCCTGTGGGCTGCGTGCCGCTCCAGGTTGAATTCGACGGCCCCACCTGCGAGCGTCGCCGCCGATGCTCGATGCTCCCGCCCCTCCGCCAGCCCCGACCCCGCCCGCCGAGGCGGAAGGCCGCGTCACGCCGCTGATGGAGCAGTACATCGAGATCAAGGCCGCGAACCCCGATTCGCTGCTGTTCTACCGGATGGGCGATTTCTACGAGCTGTTCTTCGACGACGCGGTCGCCGCCTCGCGCGCCCTCGGCATCGCGCTGACCAAGCGCGGCAAGCATCTCGGCGAGGACATCCCCATGGCCGGGGTGCCCATCCACGCCGCCGACGACTATCTCCAGCGCCTCATCCAGCTCGGCTTCAAGGTGGCGGTCTGCGAGCAGGTCGAGGACCCGGCGGAAGCCAGGAAGCGCGGCTCCAAGTCCGTGGTGAAGCGCGACGTGGTGCGCCTCGTCACCCCCGGCACGCTCACCGAGGACTCGCTGCTCGAACCCCGCCGCAGCAACTTCCTCCTCGCCGTCGCCCGCGCCCGCACAGCCTCCGTCGGCCCCGGCGACGGCTATGGCCTCGCCTGGGTCGACATCTCCACGGGTGAGTTCCGCGTCGCCGAGACCGACGGCGCCCGCCTCTCCGCCGACATCGCCCGCGTCGACCCCCGCGAGATCGTCGTCTCCGACGTGCTCTATTCCGATCCGGCCCTCGCCGAATTCTGGCGCGGCTTCAGGGCGGTCTCGCCGACCCCGCGCGACCTCTTCGACGGCGCCAGCGCCGAGCGCCGCCTCGCCGCCTATTTCGGGGTCGGCACCCTCGACGGATTCGGCGCCTTCTCGCGGCTCGAACTGTCCGCCGCCGCCGCCGTCGCCGGCTATGTCGAGCGCACCCAAATCGCCACCCGCGCCCCACTCTCCCCGCCGGTGCGCGAGCCGGCCGGCGCCGCCATGCTCATCGACGCGGCGACCCGCGCCAATCTCGAACTCGTGCGCACCCTCGGCGGCGAGCGGCAGGGCTCGCTCCTCGCCGCGGTCGACCGCACGGTGACCGCGGCGGGTGCCCGCCTCCTCGCCGCCCGCATCGCCAGTCCCCTGACCGACCCCGCGGCCATCGCCGCCCGGCTCGACGCGGTGGAGGCCCTCGTCGAGGCCCCCGCCCTGCGCGCCGAGATCCGCGCCCGCCTGCAGAATGCGCCGGACATGGCCCGCGCGCTCACCCGCATCGCCATGGACCGCGGCGGCCCGCGCGACCTCGCCGCCATCGGCCAGGGCCTCGTCGCCGCGGCGAGCCTCGCCGATCTCGTCGCCGACACGGGCGCCGGCGAACTCGCCGCCGCGGCCGAGGGCCTCGCCCGCCCCGATCCGGCGCTGGCCCAACACCTCGCGACGGCGCTCGCCGAGGACCTGCCGCTGCTCAAGCGTGACGGCGGCTTCGTGCGGCCCGGCTACCGCGACAGCCTCGACGAGACGCGGGCGCTGCGCGACGAGAGCCGCCGCGTCATCGCCTCGCTGCAGACCCGCTACGCCGAGGAGACCGGCATCCGCAGCCTCAAGGTCAAGCACAACAACGTGCTCGGCTACTTCGTCGAGGTCGCCCAGCAGCACGGCGAGACCTTCCTCAAGGCGCCGCTCAACGAGACCTTCATCCACCGCCAGACCATGGCGGGGGCGATGCGCTTCTCCACCACCGAACTCGGCCAGCTCGAGGCGAAGATCGCTGGTGCCGCCGACCGGGCGCTCGGCATCGAGCTCGACGTCTTCGCCGAGCTGGTGCGCGCCGTGCTGGAGCGCTCCGACGCCATCCGCGCCGCAGCAGGCGCCATCGCCGTTCTCGACGTCGCCGCCTCCAACGCCACCCTCGCGGCAGAGGAGGCCTGGTGCCGGCCGCTGGTCGACAATTCCCTCGCCTTCGCGGTGAAGCAGGCGCGCCATCCCGTCGTCGAGCAGGCGATCCGCGGCCGCGCCCCCTTCGTCGCCAACGACTGCGACCTCTCGGGCAGCGACGGCAAGAGCCACGAGCCGCGCGGCCGCATCTGGCTGATCACCGGCCCCAACATGGCGGGCAAGTCGACCTTCCTCAGGCAGAACGCCCTGGTGGCGGTGCTCGCCCAGGCCGGCGCCTTCGTGCCGGCGGCCTCGGCCCATATCGGCATCGTCGACCGGCTGTTCTCGCGCGTCGGCGCCGCCGACGACCTCGCCCGCGGCCGTTCCACCTTCATGGTCGAGATGGTCGAGACGGCGGCGATCCTCAACCAGTCGGGTCCGCGCGCCCTCGTCATCCTCGACGAGATCGGCCGCGGCACGGCGACCTTCGACGGCCTGTCGATCGCCTGGGCGGCGGTGGAGCACCTGCACGAGACGAACCGCTGCCGTGCGCTCTTCGCCACCCACTTCCACGAGCTGACCGTGCTGTCGCGCCGCCTCGACCGGCTCTCCAACGCCACCATGCGGGTGAAGGAGTGGCGCGGCGACGTGATCTTCCTGCACGAGGTGACGGAAGGGGCCGCCGACCGCTCCTACGGCATCCAGGTGGCGAAGCTCGCCGGCCTGCCATCCACCGTGGTCGAGCGCGCGCGGCAGGTGCTGGCCGAGCTGGAGGCGACCGACCGCTCCGCCCCGACGAGGCGCATGGTGGACGACCTGCCGCTCTTCGCCGCGGCGCCCCGGCCGGTTGCGGCGCCCGCTCCCGATCCGGTCCTCGACCTCCTCGACGGCATGGACCCCGACGACATGACGCCCCGCGAGGCCCACGAGGCGCTCTATGCGCTGAAGGCGCGGCGCGTCAGGACGCCCTGACCCGGTTCAGCATCAGGAGCAGCGCCGACCAGCACAGCGGAATGGCGAGGCCGATGGCCATGCCGGTCCACACCTCGCCGCGCAGCGCGAAGAGATGCATGACGAGCAGGTAGCCGGTGAAGCCGAAGATCATGGTCATGCCGTTGACGAAGGCTGCCGCCACCGCCGGCCCGCCGAGGCGGTGGTGCATCAGCAGGATGAAGCTCGAGAAGCTCGCCGGAAACAGCGCCGCCATGCCGGTCGCCGCCGGTCCGACGCGCTCCGACACGAGGATCACGCCCACCACGACCGAGACGACGATGGCTGCGCGCAGGGGGATGTCGAACCAGCGCCGGCGCATGGGCGGCGGCTTCTCGCCGCCCCGCCACGACCAGGTGAGGGCGGCGGCGCCGGCGAAGACGACGAGGTTGAGGATCAGCGCCGAGGCGATGGTCCAGTCGAAGGCCTTCACCGCGAGCACGCCGGCGAGCCAGGCGGCGAGCATGCCGGCATAGGCGGTGGCGAGGCCCGCCCCGCGCCGGGCGAGAAAGGCATAGGCGAGCGCCGCCGGGACGATGGCGACGTTGCCCGCAAGGCTCGACAGCGCCGCGCGGGCGATGAAGGCGGCGTCGTGGTCGAGGGCGAGCAGCACATAGGCCGGGCCAGTGGAGACCGGCAGCGCCAGCACGAGGGCCGCGATGAAGGGGCGCGACCGCTCGGCGACGAGCGACGCCGCGACGACGATGAGGGCCGTGGTCGCGGCCTTCAGGATGAGGGAGAGGAGGAACACGGGATCAGCGCGCCTGCGGGAGGGATCAGAGGCTTATCCGCTTCGCGCCGGCAGGGGCAGTCGTCTCAGTGCAGGACGCGCCCGCCATTGGCGTGCATCTCGGCGACGAGGGCGGCGACGCCCTCCAGATGCGGGTTCACCGCGAGCGCCGCCTCGAAGGCGATGAGCGCCTCGGTCTCGCGGCCGTGGCGCAGGCAGATCTGCGCGAAGCCCGACAGCGCCCCGAAATGGCGCGGCTCGCGCTTCAGCGCCTCCATCACGTCGCGCACCGCATAGGCGTCGTCGCCGCGGATGAAGTTGAGCGTGGCGCGCTTGTTCCAGGCCTCCGACCATTCCGGGCGGGCATCCACGAGGGCATCGAGCACCAGCTGGGCGACGTCGTAGTCCTTCAGCGCGATGGCGTTGATCGCCTGTTCCATCGCCTCGTCGGCATAGTCGTCCTCGTGATTGGTCCAGATCGCCCAGATCAGGTCCTGCAGCTCATAGGCCGGCTGGTGCGGCTTGAACCGCGCGAGGTCGCGGAACAGCGCGTCGAGCCGCTTCGGCTGGCCCTCGGCCGGTTTCATGGCGTCGAGCTTCAGCACGAGCTGCAGGCATTCGTCGAAGGCAATCCGCTCGGACACGCTGTCTCCGCTCAGGCATCGCAGGGGGGCCGGGATGGCCCTCCCCAACTCTATCCCGACAGGCCGGCGGGGCAAGCCGGGACGTCGCGATGCTGGCCGGCAATTGCGGCGGTTCGGTGCCCGCCCTCAGGGCGCCAGGCCGGCATGGGCCTGCCTCAGCAGGCCGAACGCCGCGACGAAACCCGGCCCGGGGCAGAGGGTCAGCGCGTCCGGCACGACCACGCGCCTGGTGGGCGGGTAGAGCCGGGCCAGCGCCGGGTGGGCGAGGAGGGCCGCACCCTGGTCGGCGGCGCCCGGCGCCCCCTCGCCGAGGATCAGCACGTCGGGGCGGCGGGCCACCACGGTTTCGAGGCTGACGAAGCCGCCGAGACCGGCTCCGGGTGCGGCATGACGGAAGCCGGCGCGCGCCGCGAGTTCGCCGAGGATCGAGTGCGGGCCGGCCGCATAGCCGCGCCGTTCGTAGGGCAGGGCCGACACCGTCCGTCCGTCCTGGGGCGCGGGCAGGTCCAGCTGCCGTGCGAGGACCTCGCCCCGCTCCGGGTGCCCGAGCAGCGCGGCCGTGTGCCGCACCAGTGCCGCGGCGTCCGCGAGCGAGGCTGGCAGGGGGAGCCGCTCCACCCTGAGGCCGCGGGCGGCGAGGACCCGGCCGGTCCCGAGCCGGTCGAGCGGGCCGAGGAGGACGAGGTCCGGCGCGAGCGCCAGGGCCTCCTCCGCGGTGCCCCCGGTCTGCGGCAGATCGCGGGCAGCCGCCGCCGCCGCCGACACGCGCGGGTCGCGGGCGAGCGAGGACAGGGCGGCGATCTGGCTGCGGTCGGCCAGCGCCAGCACCAGCTGGTCGGCGCACAGGTTGAGCGAGACGATGCGCTGCGGGGCCGCCTCGGCGAGGCCGAGCCCCGCCGCCATCAGGCAGGCGGAGAGGACGAGGCCTCTCACGCCGCGTGGGTTTCCGGGGGGCTCGCGAGAAGGGCGCGAAGGGTCGCCTCGTCGCGGGCGTTGCGCAGCTTCTGGACGTTGCCGGGATCGCGGGTGAGACGGGCGATTCGCGACAGCGCCTTCAGGTGATCGGCCCCCGCGCCCTCGGGCGCCAGCAACGTGAAGACCAGGTCCACCGGCTGGCCGTCGATGGCGTCGAAGTCCACCGGCCGCTCCAGCCGCGCGAACAGGCCGAACACCCGCTCCAGCTTCGGCAGCTTGCCGTGCGGGATGGCGATTCCGCTCCCCGCCCCGGTGGAGCCGAGGGTCTCGCGCTCGCTCAGCGTGTCGAAGATGTCCTGCGCCGGCCTGCCCGTCAGGGCCGCCGCACGGGCGGCGAGTTCCTGGAGCAGATGCTTCTTCGAGGTCGCCCTGAGGGCGGGAATGATCGCGCCTTCGGCAATGATGTCTGGAAGCGGCATGGCTGCCTTCTCGGATAGGACGCGGACCGATTCGTCAGGCCCGCCATTAATCTCCATGCAATGACGGTGCCATGACGCGCTCAGGCGGAGCCGTTCGCCATGGCCGGCGGATCGATCCAACCCACATGGCCATCTGCGCGCCTGTAAACCACATTCACGCGGCCGTGAACAGCGTGATGGAACACGAGCGCGGCAGCTCCGGTCAGGTCGAGCTCCATCACGGCGTCCGCCACCGTCATGCGGCGCATGGACGAGGTCTGCTCGGCGATGATGACCGGCTCGAAGGCGCCGTTTGCGCCCCCGTCCTCGGGCTCCTCCTTCGGGGCCTCGATGACGACATAGGGCATCTCGATGCCCGCGGGCTGGGCCTGGTGGCCGGCGCGGTCCTTCAGCCGGCGCGCATAGCGCCTGAGGCGTTTCTCGATCCGCTCGACGCCGAGGTCGCAGGCGGCATAGGCGTCCGCCGCGAAGGCTTCGGCCTGCAGCGACATGCCGGTGGGCAGGTGGAGCGCGGCGATCGTGCGGAAGCCGTGGGCCTCCTTCTCGACGGTGACGTGGCCCGTCACCCGCCCGTCGATGTAGCGCTGCGCGGCCTCGCCGACCCGCCCGGCGATCCTCTCGCGGAGCGCCTCGCCGATATCGAGATTCTTGCCCGAGATGCGCAGAGCCATGGGGCTCCTCCGATGTTCTGTTCGATCCGGCGCCGCCGCATGGCGACGCCCCGAAGCCTTCTTCTTATGGTCTCAAGGGGTAAGGACTGCCTTGGGACAAGTCAATGCGACCGCCTGGTCCAGGCGGGTCGCAGCGCCGCCCGGACGGGCCCGTCGCCTCGTCCTAAACCCTTGACCCGGCATCAGGTTTCAATCGCCCCGGGCGGCGGTGTCGCGCCGCCTGCGACCGCGCGCGCGCCGGATCAGCGGTCGGGGACGAAGGGCGTTCCGAGCGCCGCCGGCGCCTGCGCCTCGCCGCGTCGCCTGAGGCTGATGACGACGAGGACGGCGATGGTCGCGAGATAGGGCAGCGCCGACATGGCCTGGCTCGGAATGCCCCAGCCGCGCGCCTGGGCATGGAGCTGCAGCACCGTGACGCCACCGAAGAGATAGGCCCCCAGAACCGCCCGGAGCGGCAGCCATCCGGCGAAGACGACGATGGCGAGGGCGATCCAGCCGCGCCCGGCCGTCATGCCCGGCGACCAGAAGGGCGTGTAGGCGAGAGAGAGATAGGCACCGGCGAGGCCCGCGCAGCCGCCGCCGAACAGCACGGCGAGGAAGCGGATGCGGAGCACCGGATAGCCGAGCGCATGTGCGGCGCCGTGGCTCTCCCCCACCGCCCTGAGCACGAGGCCCGCCCGCGTCTTCCACAGGAACCACCAGACGCCCACGGTCAGGAGCACCGAGGCATAGACGATCGGGTCCTGAGTGAAGAGCACCTTGCCGACCACCGGCAGGTCGGAGAGCCATGGGACCGCGATCTTGGCGAGCGGATCGCGCCGCGCGCCGACGAAGTCGCTGCCGATGAGACCCGACAGGCCGATGCCGAGAATGGTGAGGGCGAGGCCCGTCGCCACCTGGTTCGCCGCAAGGCCGAGGGCGAGCGCGGCGAAGACCGCGGCGAGGATCATGCCGGCCGCGATCCCCGCCAGGACGCCGACGAGGGTCGAGCCCGTCAGGATGGCGGCGGCGAAGCCGGTGGCGGCCCCGACGATCATCATTCCCTCGACGCCGAGATTGAGCACGCCCGACCGCTCGACCACCAGCTCGCCGAGGGCGGCGATGAGCAGCGGCGTCGCCGCGGTGATGACGGTGAGGAGGATGGCTTCGGTGATGCCCATCAGGCGGCCCTCGCCGGTCCGACCAGCCGCAGCCGGTAGAGCAGGAACGTGTCGCAGCCGAGCACGAAGAACAGCAGCAGACCCTGGAAGACGCGCGTCACGTCGAGAGGGATGCGCATGGCGATCTGCGCGTTCTCGCCGCCGATGAAGGTGAGGGCGAGGAACAGGCCCGCGACCAGCGCGCCGATCGGGTTCAGCCGCCCGAGGAAGGCGACGATGATCGCGGTGAAGCCGTAGCCCGGCGAGATGGAGGGCTGGAGCTGGCCGATCGGTCCCGCCACCTCGATGATGCCGGCGAGGCCCGCGAGGGCGCCGGAGGCGGCGAAGACGAAGAGCGTGGTGCGGGCCGTGCCGAAGCCGGCGAAGCGGGCGGCGCGCGGCGCCTCCCCGGCGAGGCGGATCTCGAAGCCCTTGAGGCTGCGCCCCATCATCAGCGCGGCGGCGAGCGCCACGGCGATGGCGATGAGGAAGCCCGCGTGCAGGCGGCCCGCCTCGAAGAGCAGGGGCATGCTCGCCTCGGGTTCGAAATTCACCGATTGCGGGAAGTTGAAGCCCTTGGGGTCGCGCCAGCGGCCACGGACGAGATAGTCGAGGAGGAGTTCGGCCACATAGACCAGCATCAGGCTGGTCAGGATCTCGTTGACCCCGAGCCGCGCCTTCAGCAGGGCAGGGATCAGGGCCCACAGCAGGCCGCCGAGGATGCCGAGCGCCAGCATGGCCGGCCAGACCCAGGGCCCGTTCGGCGTGCCGTGGGTGGCGAGCGCCAGCCAGGAGCCGAAGACCGCGCCCATGACGAGCTGGCCCTCCGCGCCGATGTTCCAGACGTTGGCCCGGTAGCAGAGCGTCAGGCCGACGGCGATGAGGATCAGCGGCGTCGCCTTGACGCCGAGCTCCTGCAGCGCCCAGCCGTCGCTCAGGGGATCGACGAAGAACACCTTCAGCGCCGCCAGCGGCGCCTTGCCGAGAAGGGCGAAGAGGATGGCGCCGGCGACGAGCGTCAGGGCAACGGCCGCCAGCGGCGAGACGAGGGAGATCCAGGCCGGGCGGTCGTCGCGGCGCTCCAGAATCAGCTGCATGGGCGCCTCCTGGAGATGGAGGGCTTGAAGGCGGAGCCCTTCAGTCGCGCCATCTTCCGGCCTCTGACGGAATCCATGGTCATGCCGCAACCCCGTGGATGCCGCCCATCATCAGGCCCACCGTCTCGCGGTCGAGGTCCGCCGTCGGCGTCGCCGGGCTGAGCCGCCCCTCCGAGATCACCGCGAGGCGGTCGGCGAGGGCGAAGAGCTCGTCGAGGTCCTGGCTGACGACGAGCACCGCCGCACCGCGTGCCGCGAGGTCCACCAGCGCCTGGCGGATGGTGGTGGCCGCCGCCGCGTCGACGCCCCAGGTCGGCTGCGCCACGACCAGGAGCTTCGGCTCGCGCAGGATCTCCCGGCCGACGACGAATTTCTGCAGGTTGCCGCCGGAGAGCGCCCGGGCCGGCGGGTTCGGCCCGCTGGTCCTCACGTCGAAGCTGCGCACCACCCGCGCCACCCAGTCGGCCAGGGCACCACGATCGACGAGGCCGCGGCGGATGAACCCGTTGGTGGCGTGGCCGGAGAGGAGCGCGTTCTCGGTGAGGGTGAAGCCGGGCGCCGCCCCATGGCCGAGCCGCTCCTCGGGCACGAAGGCGGCGCCGAGCCGGCGGCGCGCGCTGACGCCGAGCCCGCCGATCGCCCGCCCGTCGAGGCTGATGCTCTCTGCCGGGCTCGTCCGCTCGCCCGACAGCGCGGCGAAGAACTCGTCCTGGCCGTTGCCGGCGATCCCCGCGATCCCGACGATCTCGCCTGCCCGCACAGTCAGGCTGATCTCCTTCAGGCGCGTGCCGTGGGTGTCGGCCGCCGGCAGCGACAGGCCGCTCACTACCAGACGGTCGGCCCCCGCCGCATGGGGCGCGGTGCGCACCTCGCCCACTTCCGTGCCGACCATGAGGCGCGCGAGGCTCGCCGCCGTCTCGTCCCGCGGCGTCGCCGTCGCCACCACCTTGCCGAGGCGCAGCACGGTCGCCCGGTCGCAGAGCCGGCGCACCTCGTCGAGCTTGTGGGAGATGTAGAGGATGCTCCGTCCCTCGGCCCTCAGGGTCTCGAGCGTCACGAAGAGCTGGTCGGCCTCCTGCGGGGTGAGCACCGAGGTCGGCTCGTCGAGGATGAGGAGCTTCGGGTCCTGCAGCAGCGCGCGCACGATCTCGATGCGCTGCCGCTCGCCGACCGACAGCCGCCAGACCTCGCGCTTCGGCTCCAGCGGCAGGCCGTAGGCGTGCGACAGCCGCGCCACCTCCGCCTCGATCGTCGCCATGGGCGTGGTGGCCGGCAGCGACAGGGCGACGTTCTCGGCCACCGTCAGGGCCTCGAACAGCGAGAAGTGCTGGAACACCATGCCGATGCCGAGCCGGCGCGCCGCCGCCGGATTGGCGATGGTGACCGTCCGGCCCTCCCAGGCGATGGTCCCTTCGGACGGCTGCAGCAGGCCGTAGAGGATCTTCACCAGCGTCGACTTGCCGGCTCCGTTCTCGCCGAGCAGGGCGTGGATCTCGGAGGGCGCCACGGCGAGGTCGACATGGTCGTTGGCGACGAGAGCGCCGAACCTGCGGACGATGCCCGTGGCCTCCAGGAGCGGGGCCATCAATAGGCGACCTTGTCGGGCTTGGCCGCCCATTCGAGGAAGACGCCGCGCGCCTCCGCCGAGGGCCGGTGGTCCATCCGCGCCATGGTGATGTCCGGCGCGCGGATCATCTCGGCATAGAAGGGCGCGTCGTCGAAGCCGATGGCGGCGGCGTCCTCGCGGGTGTTGCCGTAGACGATGCGGTCGACGCGCGCCCAGAGCGCCGAGCACAGGCACATCGGGCAGGGCTCGCAGCTCGAATAGAGGGTGGCGCCGCGCAAGTCGAAGCGGTTCAGGGCCGTACAGGCGCGACGGATGGCGACGACCTCGGCATGGGCGGTCGGGTCGTTGGTCGATGTGACCTGGTTCCAGCCCTCCGCCACCACCTTGCCGTCCATGACGACCACGGCCCCGAAGGGCCCGCCGTGGCCGGCCTGCATGTGCTCGCGCGACAGGGCGACGGTACGGGCCATGAACAGGGCGTCGAGATCGGTGCTCATCGACCGATCTCACGCGGGCGGCGCGCGTAAGTCAATTCGGGGCTGCGGGGAACTTTTGGAGGCTGGCGCCGGATATAGGCCCCACCATTACCCTCCCCGCCGCGCGGAGAGGGGGACTACAGCGTCCCGTATCGTCGCTTCGGTCGCGCCAGGCACCACCGCAGGCGGGAGGGCGCGCGGTCGAAGTCCCCCTCCCCGCTGCGCGGAGAGTGAGGGTGGGGCCTTCAGTACGATGCCCTGCATCGGGCAAGTTGTCCTTCGAGGCTCGCCCATTGGGCTCGCACCTCAGGATGAGGAGGGCTGAGAAGTGCATCAGCCGTTTCCAAGGGACGGCGGTCCTGCCAGGCACTCCCTCCTCATCCTGAGGTGCGAGCTCCCGGCGATGCGTCAGCATCGTCGGGTGGCGAGCCTCGAAGGACGCACTCGGGCGATGCAGTCCGACCAGCGGGCCGTGAACGATCCACTGGGGCTATGCAGTTCACCCCTCAGAGCACCCCGCCCGTCCGCATCGCCGCGATCTCGTCCGCCGAATAGCCTGCCGCCGCCAGCACCGCGTCGGTATGCTCGCCGAGCCGCGCGCCGGTCCAGCGGATGGACCCGGGCGTCCGGGTCAGCTTCGGCACGATGCCCTGCATCAGCATGCGGCCGAGGCCCTGCGCCTCCACCTCGACGATCATCTCGCGGGCGCGGAAATGCGGGTCCGCCGCCACCGCCGCGGCGTCGTTGACCCCGCCCGCCGGAACCGAGGCGCCGTCGAGCAGCTGGAGCAGTTCGTCGCGCGGCTTGGTGCGCGTCCAGTCGCCGATGATGCGGTCGATCTCCGCCTGGTTGTCCGGCTGGCCGCGCGCCCCGTGGGTGGCAAAGCGCGGGTCCTCCATCAGAAAGTCCATGCCCATCACGGCGAAGAGGCGCTTGCAGATGGTGTCGGCATTGGCGCCGATGACGATGTGGTGGCCGTCCAGCGTCGGGTAGATGTTGGAGGGCGCGAAACCCGGCGAGGTCAGGCCGGTGCGTCCGCGCACATGGCCCGTCACCGAATATTCCGCCACGATCCCCTCGATGGAGGCGAGGATGGCGTCGGTCAGGCCGACGTCGATCACCTGACCCTTGCCGTCGCGGGAGCGCTGGTGCAGCGCCGAGACGATGCCGAAGGCGGTGTAGATGCCGGCCAGCGTGTCGCCGATGGACAGGCCCGTGCGCGTCGGCAGCCGGTCCGGATAGCCGTTGATGGTGCGCATGCCGCCCATGGCCTCGGCGACCGCCGCAAAGCCCGCCTTCTCCGCATAGGGGCCGTACTGGCCGTAGCCCGACACGCGGGCGATGATGAGCTTCGGGTTGAGCGCGTGCAGGGCCTCGACGGTGAGGCCCCACTTCTCCAGCGTGCCCGGCCGGAAGTTCTCCAGGAGCACGTCGGCGTCCGTCAGCAGCCGGCGCAGGATGTCCTGGCCCCGGCTCTTCCGGAGGTCGATGGTGACGCTCTTCTTGTTGCGGCCGATCACCGGCCACCAGACCGAGGCGCCGTCCTTCTTGGCGAAACCCCATTGCCGCATCGGGTCGCCCTTGCCCGGGTCCTCGAATTTGACGAGATCGGCGCCCATGTCGGCGAGGAGCTGGCCACAATAGGGCCCGGCGATGAAGGAGCCGAGCTCGATCACCTTGATGTCGGAGAGGGGGCCGGTGGCGGGGGCGGTCATGGCGGGGCTCCTTCGTGCGGACGGCAGACCTAGCCGCGGCGCGCGGGGGCGGCAAGGACGCGCCGGCAGGGCACCCCCGCCGTCAGTGCGTCGTCTTGCGGGAGGTCTCGAGGTGCCGCGACCAGCGCGACAGGCCGAAGCAGATGAGCCAGTAGACCGTGCCGGCGAAGGCATAGGCCTCCATGTTCATGCCGACCCACGCGGGATCGGCGAGGGAGGCCTGGGCGATGCCGAGGAGGTCGAAGATCGAGACGATGGAGACCAGCGAGGTGTTCTTGACCAGGGCGATGAACTCGTTGGTCATGGCCGGCATGGAAATGCGCAGCGCCTGGGGCAGGACGATGAGCCCCGTCGTCTGCCAGTAACCGAGCCCCTGGGCGCTCGCCGCCTCCCACTGCCCCTTCGGCACCGCCTGCAGGCCGCCGCGCACCGCCTCCGCCATATAGGCGGCGATGACGAAGGCGAGGCCGACGAGGGCGCGGATGAGGCGGTCGATGTCCCAGCCCGCCGGCATGACGAGCGGCAGCAGCAGCGAGGCGAGGAAGATCACGGTGATGATCGGCACGCCGCGCCAGAACTCGATGAAGATGGTCGCCACCAGCCGGATCACCGGCAGCTCGGACTGGCGGCCGAGGGCGAGCAGGATGCCGAGCGGCACGGCCAGCGCCCCGGCATAGACCGACAGGAAGACGGTGAGCATCAGCCCGCCCCACTGGCGCGTCTCCACCCGCGGCAGGCCGGCGCCGCCGGCGAGCAGCCAGGCCGCGACGACGAGGAGCGCCGCCCAGAGGAGCGGCACCGCGAGCGCCCGCCGCGGCAGGCCCGGCCAGAACGAGAGGGCCGTCGCGCCGATCATCAGGCAAGCCGCGAGATTGACCCGCCAGCGCTCCGAGGGCGGGTAGAAGCCGTACATGAACTGGCCGAAGCGGGCCTTGACGAAGACCCAGCAGGCGCCGCCGCTGGTGCAGTCGGCCCGGGTCGTGCCGGCGAAATCCGCATTGATCACCGACCAGCGCACGAGAGGCACGAGGATGGCGACGATGGCCGCGAGGCAGAGCACCGACACGACCGCGTTGAGCGGCGTCGAGAAATAGTCGGCCTTGAGCCGGCGCAGGAGCGAGGCGCGAACCGGCCTGACGCCGAGGGTGCTGGCGGCGGTCATCGGGTCACCAGCCGCGTCCTGGCGTTGTACCAGTTCATGAAGGCCGAGACCGCGAGGCCGAGGGCGAGGTAGATCGCCAGCGTGATGGCGATGATCTCGATGGCCTGGCCGGTATTGGTCAGCGCCGAGCCGACAAAGACGCTGACGAGTTCGGGAAAGGCGATGGCGGCGCCGAAGGAGGAGTTCTTCAGCACGTTGAGATACTGGCTGGTGAGCGGTGGGATCATCACCCGCATGGCCTGCGGGATCACCACGAGGCTCAGCGCCCGGTTCGGCCGGAGGCCGAGCGCATAGGCGGCCTCCCACTGGCCCTTGACGACGGACTGGATGCCGCCGCGCACGATCTCGGCGATGAAGCCGGCCGTGTAGGTGGCGAGCGCCGCGAAGAGCGCGACGAATTCCGGCACCAGCACGAAGCCGCCGCGGAAGTTGAAGCCGCGCAGGGCGGGCACGTCCCAGGCGCTCACCACCGACGCAATGCCGAAGGCGACCGCCGGCACGCCGAGGAACAGGGCGAGTCCCGTCGCCCAGACCGGGAAGATGGCGCCGGTCGCGTCGCGCCGCCGCTTCGCCCAGATGGCGATGGCGGCCTGGGCGATGAAGCCGACCAGCACGACGAGGGCGGCGATGCGGAAGGCGGTGCCGTCCGTCGGGACGGGGATGGTCAGGCCGCGGTTGTTGAGGAAGGCGACGGCGAAGAGGCCGATGGACTGGCGCGGGCCCGGCAGGGCGGCGATGACGCCGAAATACCAGAACAGCACGAAGAACAGCAGCGGGATGTTGCGGACGAACTCGATATAGGCGCCCGCGAGGCCCGAGAGCAGCTTGTTCGCCGAGAGCCGGGCGACGCCGATGACGAAGCCGAGCAGGGTCGCGGCGATGGCGGCGACGAAGGTGATGACGAGGGTGTTGGCGACGCCCACCCACAGAAGGGCGAGGATGTTGGAGTCGGGCGTGTAGTTGGTCAGCACGAAGGGCACGTCGATGCCGGACGTGCGCCACAGGAAGTCGAAGCCGGAGGCCATGCCGGCATTGACCATGTTCTGCGAGGCGTTGCGCACGACGACGACGATCGTGCCGGCGAGGCCGGCCAGAAGGGCCACCTGCCAGAAGATCTCGCGCACGCGCTTGTCGTAGAAATAGCGGGTCACGTCACCGGCCGGCGGCTGGGAGGATCAGGGGCCTCCCGCAGGGGCGGGAGGCCTGTCGGGCTCGTCAGGCGGTGCCCGTC
>LNFM01005691.1_pt1 | contig 29325 bp, 38 predicted proteins | sample 596031 | NCBI WGS metagenome assembly LNFM01 (sample SAMN04254537, study PRJNA301005) | activated carbon metagenome | isolation source: dual media filters at the Ann Arbor, Michigan drinking water treatment plant | place: USA: Ann Arbor
GGTCGCCGGAACGGGACTGTTGCTGGCGCTCTTCCTGATGATCGTGGCCCGGCCTGCTGCCGTCTTCATGACACTCGGGTTCACGACGCTGACGCTGCGGGAGACAACGATGGTGGCCTGGGTCGGCTTGCGAGGGGCCGTGCCGATCATTCTCGCGACCTTTCCGCTCCTCGCCGGCATCCCGCAAGCCACGACGATCTTCAACCTGGTGTTCTTCATCGTCCTGACATCCGTACTGCTCCAGGGCACGTCGATTCCGCTGGTCGCGCGCTGGCTCAAGGTGGACGAGCCGCTGCAGCGGCGTCTTGATGCCTCCCCGGTGTGGGATGCGCCGAGCGGTCTCAAGAGCGGGCTGGCCGAAGTGACCATCCCCGAGTCCTCCGTGGCCGTCGGTAAACGGCTGCTCGATCTCGGTCTGCCTAAAGGGACATTCGTCATCTTGGTGGGGCGAAACGGGCAGTGCTGTGTCCCGGACGGGAGCACGGTGTTGGACGCGAACGACTCGCTATTGGTCTGTACCGATCAGGCGTCATCCTCCCAGCTTCGCGCCATGCTTGAAGCCGGGCGTCCCGTTGCGGAGGAGAGTTCAGCAAACGGTCAAGGAGGTGCCGTCAACTCATGAAGTACACGAAGACAGGGAATACGGGAAACACGCCGCGCAAGGGTGATGCGCAGACACAGGTCCCGACGAGCAGTCACCATCATCTGCCCGCCCACGAGGTCCTGCTGCTGCTAGAGACCGACGTGGAGCGGGGCCTCACCACTGAGGAAGCCGCCGCGCGGTTAGCGCGGTTCGGGCCGAACATGTTGCCGCGGTTCAAACGGCACGGGCCGCTGATCCGGTTCTTGCTCCAATTTCACAATCCGCTGATTTACGTGCTACTGGCCGCCACCGCTGTGACCGGGCTGCTGGGCGAGTTTGTGGATTCCGGCGTGATCTTCGGCGTGGTGCTGGTGAATGCGATCGTTGGGTTCATTCAAGAGTCGCATGCGGAGAAGGCGTTGGACGCGCTGGTCTTCATGATGAAGACCGAGGCCACGGTGCGGCGCGACGGACGGAAGATCCGGATTTCCTCTTCTGACATCGTGCCGGGCGATGTCGTGCTGCTGGAATCCGGCGACAAGGTGCCCGCCGATCTGCGTCTCGTGGCGGTGCGCGAGCTACGGGTGGACGAATCGGCGCTGACCGGCGAATCGGTCCCGGTAGAAAAACAGGAAGGCATCCTTCCGCCCGAAACGCTCATTGCAGATCAACGTAACATGAGTTTTTCCGGCACCTTTGTAACGTACGGGCAAGGCACTGGGGTTGCGGTGGGGACGGGCGCGAACACGGAGCTCGGCCGCATCCATCAACTGGTCCACGAGACGACCACGATCGCCACGCCGCTGACGAAAAAGATTGCGTCCTTCAGCAAGGTCCTGACCGTCGCGATTCTCGGCTTGGCGGCGGCGACCTTTGCGCTCGGGCTTTGGCGGGGACAACCGACGGCCGACGTGTTCATGGCGGCGGTGGCGCTGGCGGTCGGCGCCATTCCCGAAGGACTGCCCGCTGCGGTCACGATTACCCTGGCGATCGGCGTCGGCCGGATGGCGCAGCGGCATGCGATCATCCGCAAGCTCCCTGCGGTCGAAACGTTGGGGGGCACGACGGTCATCTGCTCGGACAAGACCGGCACGCTCACGAAGAACGAGATGACGGTCCAGGCGGTCCTGGCCGGAGGCGAGTCGTTCGAGGTGGACGGCGCCGGCTATGAGCCGACCGGTCGCATTCTTGTTGCTGGCCGGGCGGTTGAATCCACCGACAAGCCCGCGTTGCGCGACTGTCTTCTCGCCGGGGCGCTCTGCAACGACGCCCAGCTCGTGGAGCGCGAGGGCCAGTGGACCATCGTGGGTGACCCGACGGAAGGCGCGTTGTTGGTGGCGGCGCGCAAAGCCGGGATCGATCCGGCTCTGGCCGCGACCGTGTCTCCTCGGGTCGACGCGATTCCCTTCGAATCCGAACGGCAATACATGGCGACGCTGCACCGATCTGAATCGGGCGGTGACTCCGTGATCTATTTGAAAGGTGCCGTCGAAAAGGTGTTCCGGCTCTGCGACCAGATGCTTGCTGTAGACCGAACGGAACAGGCGCTCGATGCGCAGGCGGTCCTCGGCCAAGTGGAGGTCTTCGCGGGCCGAGGGCTTCGCGTGTTGGCCTTTGCGCGCAAATCGGTTCCGGCGGAGACCGCGACGCTGGACGAGAAGGATGTGGAGGGAGGCCTGACCTTTCTCGGACTCCAGGCCATGATGGACCCGCCCAGACCGGAAGCCATTGCGGCGGTGCGCGCCTGCCAGATGGCCGGCATCGCGGTGAAGATGATCACCGGCGACCATGCGCTGACCGCCCGGGCGATTGCCAAGCAGATCGGCTTGGACGGCCGGAAACATCACGAAAATGGGGAACTGATCGCAATGACCGGCCAGGAGCTGGCGGCGACCACCAAGGAGAACCTGCCCGATGCAGCCGAGCGCACGGCGGTCTTCGCACGGGTCTCGCCGGAGCAGAAACTACGGCTGGTGGAAGCGTTACAGGCAAGAGAACACGTCGTGGCCATGACCGGGGATGGCGTGAACGATGCGCCGGCCTTGAAGCAGGCGGATATCGGCGTGGCGATGGGGCGCGGCGGGACCGAGGTGGCGAAGGAAGCCGCCGATATGGTGCTGACCGACGACAACTTCGCCTCCATCGAAGCGGCCGTCGAGGAGGGCCGCTGTGTCTTCGACAACCTGACGAAGTTCATCGTTTGGACGTTGCCGACCAACATGGGGGAAGGCCTCGTCATCCTGACCGCCATCGCCGCCGGGGCGGTGCTGCCGATCCTGCCGGTGCAGATCCTCTGGATCAACATGACGACGGCTGTAGCGTTGGGACTGATGCTGGCATTCGAACCGAAGGAGCCGGGAATCATGCAGCGACCGCCGCGAGACCCGCGGGAACCGCTGCTGACCGGGGTGCTGGTCGAACGCATCCTCTTGGTGTCGGCGCTGCTGCTGGCCGGCGCCTACGGCATCTTTCTGTGGGAGCAGCAGCGCACGGATTCCATCGAAACAGCCCGCACCGCGGCGGTGAACGTGTTCGTGATGGGGGAGCTGTTTTATCTGTTCAATTGCCGCTCGCTGGAGCAGTCGATGTTTCGTATCGGCGTCTTCAGCAATCGCTGGATCGTCTGGGGTGTGCTGGCCATGGTCGGCTTGCAACTGCTCTTGACGTACGTCCCGGTGATGAATCGCCTGTTCCACACCGCGCCGATCGACGGCCTGGCCTGGGTGTCGATTCTCGCGATCGGGATGGCGGTCTACGTGGTGGTGGGGATCGAGAAATGGATCAGGCGGAGACTAACCGCGACACGTTCCGTAGCGCGTCGGCCTGGCGAGGGGGCATAACAGGAACCAACGCGGTCACGTGGCATGTCGGCGCGGGACATGCGCGATCACGATAGACAACAGAACAAGGGAGGTTTCGCATGATCGGTCAATCCGTACGTCTCACCACCATCCGGGGCATCGAGGTCGGCCTCCACTATTCCTGGTTCATCATCTTCATCCTGATCACCTTTTCCCTTACGACGCGCTTCGCCTCGGAGCATCCTCACTGGACGCAGGTCGAGCACTACGCCGTGGGGATTGCCACCAGCCTGTTGTTCTTCGTGTCGATTCTCCTTCACGAATTGGCCCACAGTTTCGTGGCACTGGCGAAGGGCATTCCGGTCCGCTCGATCACGCTCTTCGTGTTCGGCGGCGTGGCGCAAATCGGGCGGGAGCCTGACCGTCCGCTGACGGAGTTTCAGATCGCGATCGCCGGGCCGATTGCCAGTGCGTTGCTCGCCGTGGGATTCGGGTTCGTGTCTCATCTTGCCGGAGATCAATTCGAGCATGTCGCGGCGCTGGCAGGGTGGCTGTCGTCGATCAACCTGATGCTGGCGGTGTTCAACCTGGTGCCGGGCTTCCCGCTCGACGGGGGCCGGATCTTCCGGGCGGTCCTCTGGCACTTTACCGGAAGCTTCTCGAAGGCCACGCGCATCGCGGCCGGCTCCGGGCAACTCGTCGGGTACGGAATCATTCTTGGCGGGATCTGGACCGGGTTGATCACCGGCAGCTGGTTCAGCGGACTGTGGCTGGCCTTCATCGGCTGGTTCTTGCTCAACGCGGCGCAGGAAAGCGTCCTGCAGATGAGCATGCGGTCGGCGTTGAGCGGCCTGATGGCCGAAGACATCATGGCGCGGGACTGTCCCACCGTATCCGGCCAACTGAGTCTCACGGACTTGGTGCACGAGCATATTCTCAAGACGGGGCAGCGGTGCTTTCTGGTCTCACAGAACGGCCGCCTCGACGGATTGATCACCTTGCATCATGTGAAGGCGATACCCCAGGAGCGATGGGCAGACCGTTTCGTGGTTCAGGCCATGACGCCGATCGACCAACTGCACGCAGTGGCGCCTAAGACGCCGATTCTGGACGTCTTGGGGGCCATGGAACAGCACGATGTCAACCAGGTCCCAGTGATACAGGACGGCCAGTTGCTCGGCATGATCACGCGGGATCATCTCTTGCGGGTGCTCTACGCCAATCTGGAGCTGGGTGCTCACAAGGGGGTCGCTTTCGGCGCAGGATCCCAGAGAACGGAACCGGACGTGAGAAGGAGGACATGACGATGAAGGTCGTACTTGCGGTGGATCAGTCGCGCGATGCCACGATCGCTGCGCGGTTCTTAGAGACGGTCCGGCTTCCTCGCGGCACAGCCTTGTCGATTGTGCACGTCATGGACGTCCCTCATATGGCGCCTCGTTTTCCGGGACACCAGCTCATGCTCGCCGACTGGCGCAAAGAGACAGCAACTGGTGCGCGGCGGCTGATCGACCGGATCATGCCACCCCTCCGTGCGCAAGGGCTTCGGCTGCGCCCTTTGGTGAAAGAAGGGTTGGCGGGGCCTGTGTTGCTGGACACGGTGGAGCGCACGCGGGCGGATCTCACCGTCCTAGGTCCCCATGGCTCCTCACGGCTCATGCGGTTCCTGCTCGGCAGCGTCAGTGAGATGCTCCTCAATGAAGCGCCCGGTTCGATCCTGATCGTGCGCGGTCGGCCACGAGGCCGCCGGGATCGCGGGATGAGCGTGGTGCTCGCGATGGACTTTTCGAAAGATGCCAAGGGTGCCGCGGGGTTTCTTTCCACGCTGCACCTCCCGCGCGGGTCTCGTGTCATGCTGCTGCATGTCGAGGAGCGTGCGGACCGTGTAATGGCTCGCATCAGCGGAATGGGGCGGATTGACTTGTCGCAGGCTGTCGAGCAGGCGATGCGGGAGCGCAAACGCCGCACCCTGCTCATGCTGGAGCGGATGGGGCGGAAGTTCGCGCGGCGAGGGCTCGCCGTCGATCACGTCTTTGCGGACGGGGCTCCCGCTGAAGGGATTCTCCGCGCCGCGGAGCGCCATCGTGCGGATCTGATTGTGATGGGCTCGAAAGGGCTCACGGGGCTCGATCGCTATCTGTTAGGGAGCGTGTCCCGCAAGGTGGCGCGGCATGCGCCCTGCTCGGTCCTCGTCGTGAGGACGCGAACGCGATGATCGTGGAATCGGAAGGGGATGCACCGCGCCGTGACGCGCGGAACCAGTACCCGGCAACTCAGATGACATTCTCGCCACGATACCTTCGGGACCTACCGCGCTGGTTCATTGTGCCTTGATATGGTCTGTTGCTAGGCGCGCAGGCTATCCTCGATTGGCCCTCGATGCGTTGGAAAACCTGATCGCCTCGGCTCAGGAGCGAACCGCGATGAGTGCACCATGAGCACAGACAGGATTTCCGGCACAAGCCGCAAGGGCGTTCAGGGGGCGCAAAGCGTCTCCCGAGCCAAGCGTTTACCGGACCCGGCTTTCGGCCCGATGAGCGAGGTGGTGTTCGGAGGAACGGCTGGCAGGTCTCTGGCCTCTGTCGTGACCTCGTCGCGTTCTTTCCTCGTCGTAGGACTCATGCTGTGTTCGGTCGCCGCCGGTTGCGCGTTGCCGCAGGAGGTCTCAAAAACGCCGCGCAACGCGACCGAGCAGCTCTTATTGAGCCAATCGGTAGACCGGGCGATGGAGGAGATGGCCCTTCCAATTCCTGAGGGGGCGGCAGTCCGTATCGAAGTGACCGGATTACAGACGGATCGAGCCCATCTCCACGTCGATGAGCAGGATGAACGCTTCGGCGTGATCGACAGCCCTTCGTGGGATCTTGCCTTTGTCCGCGATATGGTGGCCGGTCGGCTCGGTTACTTGGGATATCGGGTTCGCAAGTCCGAGGAGGAAAGCGCCTATCTGGTTCGTATCGTCGTGCATGCCATGGGGACCAACCAAGGCAAGACGTTCTTCGGGATTCCGCCGATTCAAAGTGTCATTATTCCGTTCGCCCTGCCTCAACTCACGCTCTATCAGGAGTTGGATCAGTTGGCTCATGTGCGGCTGCATATGGACATCTTCGAAGCCGGGACGGGGACCTTCGTTCGATCCACTCCCTAGACGATAGGAAGCGCCTATTATAATCAGTACACGATTTTCTTTTTCTTTACATTCCGGACGACAGATCTGATTCAACCCCCGTGATGGTCGCTCCGATTCTGGGCCCCTCTTCTGGCGTATGGCGCGCAACGTTCGAACTCGCCCGCATGGCCGGATGGCCCGATTGACGAGTCGATACGACGGTGCGGGCCGTTATTTCGCCCCGGCCCCCGGCGAGCCGTTCCGCAGACTCCATCATGCCGAGTCGATCGCTCGCTCGAAGGAGTACGGGAGAGGCGCGCCTGATCGGTGCTGCCGCCAAGACAAATCCGCTTGAAAGTGAACCAACCTGTGCTAGGATCCGACGCATATGACGATACGAACGATTCGCGTACCAGCCGAGGGGCGGGCTCTGTTGATCCTCTTCTGCCTGTGCGTCTGCGTCTTCCTGCAGGTGCTCGGCGTACCGGCCACATTACTGGACCCAGTTGACGGGGCCGATCCCCTGGCTTCGTCGCTGCTCGAAGGATTTACCATTCCTCCGGCCTCCCTTGAGGCGGGTCCATCCCCTAAAGACGTCCCGGCATCTGATCGCGTGCGCCTCCTCAGTCTTCCTGTCCTGACCTCTGCACTGTTCCATCCTCCGGTACGCTAGGCGGTTCGTTCTCCGGGCAGATTTCTGCCTTCTGATCCGAAACTACGGAATCACAGCGCCCACTGGCGCGTGCGGCACGGCGCTCGCGCGTCGTCCGTCGGACGCGCTGTTGGTGCACTTCCGTAGAATCAAGGCCGCTGTTCTACTTGAAGGTAATTGGAATATGACGCAGTCGCCATGGGGCACTCTCTATTCATTCTGGCTGATCCGTCGAAACCGAACAGGTTCGGGCATCCTTGCCGCGGCAGTTTTGGTCGGCGGACTGGGCCACGTCGTGCTGGCTTGCGGAGCCGAACGACTGGGCCCTGAGCTTCCGGCTTGGACGGCTTTGTCCTCGGCACCCTCACTGCGTACGCCGCCCTTGGAGTCGATAAGACTGGATCTACTGGAACGGTTGAGAATCCAGGAGTATCTACCCACGCCTCCGCCAACACTCGAACGAGTTTCCGGAGAAACAAAGGGCCCGCGGATTCCAGAGCCGATGGTGTTCGACCTTGTGCGGCCGTTGGGAGAACGGCGAGGCGCCGGCGAGGTCAACGTGCTGGGCCTGGTCCCTCTGAGGCGAACGAGCAAGACGGTAGATCAAGCGCCGGACCCGCTGGGCCTCGTGAGGCGCAGCTCCGATACGCAGGGGATGGAATGGGCGCCTGAAATCGAGTATACGGTGGCCGATGGATTCGCGATCGAGTTGGAGGCGCCGATGGAGAACGCGTCGCTTGAAGCGTACAAAGCGGCCGGACAACTCACGTTCGGCACCGGATTCGACCATCGATTCATTCACGGAGCCCAGGTCATCGCTCAGTACGACCGCGATCCAGGTCTGTGGACGACGTCCTGGCTGTATCTGGCCGGATACCGGTTTGACCAGATCTGGAGCCTGTTCGCGATGGCCGGGCCCCGCTTCGAACACGGCGGTCAGATCGGCGGACGCCATACGGAAATGCTGACCAACGCCACGCTCTTTGCCGATGTATCGGATCGGCTTGTGGCCGGCATCGAAGTCAACCATGCGCAGGTCATAAACGGCCACAGGGCACTTCTCGTGATGCCGCAGGCGCATTACGAACTCGGCACGCATTGGATGCTGCAAGCCGGTGTCGGCGCGCGATTCACGCAGGATCTGGCCATTCCGCAGATCGGGTTCCGCCTGATCAGGGAATTTTGACAACGCGGCAGGTTGTGGTATCCCCAACCTATTCGAGGAAGGAGCCCATATGGATACACGGACGCTGCAGGAACTCACGCCCTGGCTGATCTCGATGGGAGCGACCATCGGCAAGGCCGGCGCCAAGATCGCCTTGATCATCGTCCTGGGGCTTGTCGCGATGCGGTTTCTCCGGCTGGGCATTCAACACCTGGAATCTCTGGTGGCCCGGACCGGTATGCCGGGGGACGTGGACTCCGACACCAGCCGGAAACGGGCTGCGACGCTGACGGGGATTCTCCGTACCATTGTGATCAGCCTCATCTGGGCCGTGATTATCGTCGAAGTGCTGGACCAGATCGGACTGGATATCCGTCCGATCCTGGCGGGGGCCGGGATTCTCGGCCTGGCCGTGGGCTTTGGGGCGCAGAATCTCGTACGGGATCTGATCAGCGGGTTCTTCATCATTCTGGAGGATCAAATCAGATTGGGTGACGTGGCCGTCATCAACGGCACCGGCGGCCTGGTCGAATCGATCACGTTCCGCACGATCACGTTGCGCGACTTTTCAGGCGTGGTGCATGTCTTCCCGAACGGCACGATCACGACGCTCTCGAACATGACGAAGGAATGGTCGGCGTTCGTACTGGACATGGGCGTGGCCTACAAAGAGGATACGGATCGGGTCGCCGACGTCATGCGTCGGGTCGGCGAGGAGCTGCGGGAAGACCCTGCCTTTCGCGATAAGTTCGTCGCCCCCATCGAAATCATCGGCGTGGACAATTTTGCTGATTCAGCCATCGTCATTCGTATTCGGATCAAGACCAGGCCGTTGGAACAATGGAATGTGGGCCGCGAATACCGCAGGCGACTGAAGAAGGCCTTTGACGGGCAGGGGATCGAGATTCCGTTCCCGCATCGAACCTGGTATATGGGGGAAGCCAGCGCCCCCTTCAAAGTCGAGGTCGTCGCCGGATCGAGTATCGCCAAATCGTAGCCTGGCGCCTCATCAGTGCCTATTTGTCGCACAGATGCTCTGGGATATGCTGGGGGGAGGGATTCCTCTGGAAGAAGCTATGGCGCGGTTCCGTCATCGGTTGTGTATCGCTGGGGGGACAGAATAGATAGTTGATCCCTTCCATGATGAGCGTCGGCTCGCCGGGTAGAGAGGGTTGGTCTAAGGAGAGGTGTTGTGGCGTTCATTCATACGTTGACCATTCTGATTTGCCTGGCCGCGCTGTTCAGCTATGTCAACCATCGGCTGTTGAAGTTGCCGATCACCATCGGACTGATGGCGGTCGCGCTGGCCTTTTCGCTGGTGCTGCTCGCGCTGGGCAAGCTGGGATTCGGAGTTGAAGCAGAGGCCCAGCGGTTCATCGGTGCGATTGATTTCAACGAGGCGCTCATGCACGGCATGCTGGGGTTTCTGCTGTTCGCCGGCGCCTTGCATGTCAAGCTGGACGAACTCCTGGATCTCAAATGGGTAATCGGCTCAATGGCGGTGGTCGGCACGATTCTGTCCAGTCTGATCACCGGCCTGCTGGGCTATTGGCTGTTCGCTCTCGTCGGCCTTCCCCTGCCGCTGCTGTACTGTCTCCTGTTCGGCGCACTGATCTCACCGACCGATCCGATCGCGGTCATGGGGGTGCTGCGGCAGGCGCGGCTTCCGAAAGCCCTTGAAATGAAGATCGTTGGGGAATCGCTCTTCAACGACGGAGTCGGCGTCGTGATTTTTCTGGTGGTCTTGAATCTCGTGCCGAAAGAGTCGTTCACCGCCACGGATGTGCTGACATTGTTCGCCGAAGAAGCCATCGGCGGCGCGGTGCTTGGCCTGGCACTGGGGTATCTCGCCTATCGCATGCTCCGGTCGGTAGATAATTATCAGGTTGAGATTCTGATTACCCTTGCGCTTGTGATGGGAAGTTTCGCTTTGGCGGATCTGCTGCATACCTCCGGGCCGATCGCGGTCGTCGTGGCGGGCTTACTGATCGGAAATCAGGGCCGGCAATGGGCCATGTCCGAGAAGACGCGTGAGCATCTTGATAACTTTTGGGAATTGCTGGACGAACTGTTGAATGCCGTGCTCTTCGTCTTGATCGGCCTGGAGGTGCTGGTGCTCAGTTTTCAGCGGTCGTACCTGGTGGCCGGGTTGGTCGCGATCCCGCTGGTGTTGGCCGCGAGGTGGCTCAGCGTAGTGGTGCAGGTGAAAGCGTTCAGCGTCGTTCGGGAGTTCAGCGCTCGCACGATCACGATCTTGACCTGGGGCGGGCTCCGCGGCGGCATCTCGGTGGCGCTGGCGCTCTCGCTGCCGATTGGTCCGATGCGCGACGCCGTGGTCACCATCACCTATGCGGTGGTGGTGTTCTCCATTCTGGTGCAAGGCCTCACGATCAATCGAGTGCTCGGGGCTGGGGCGAGCAACCGGCGCGAGAGGGCGCATGCCTAGCCAGCGCGTTAGGTCCAAAGGGTGGGAGTATGAGGTCGAGGGGCAAAGGGGAATTGCTCACGGCCATGCCAGTCACCCGAAGGGGATACTGTGCTCCCGACAGGTGCGCGGTCGTGATTATGATGGCTGGAACCAAGCTGTCCCACTATGGCGACCGGATTGCCGAACACGTGGGTCTCGGCCGACTGTGGATCGGGGTGGTGCTACTGGCGGGAGCCACTTGCTTGCCGGAAGTCTTCACCGCGGTCAACGCTGTGCTGATTGACGCGTCGAATATTGCCATCGGCGATCTGTTCGGGAGTAATGCCTTCAACACGGCGATTCTGTTGCCGGCGGGCCTTGCCTATCGCAAGGCCCCCTTGCTGGCGGCTGTGGCCCCAAGCCACGCGGTCACGGCCTTGTGAGTATTCTGCTGATGAGTGTGGGCATAATGGGGATTATCTATCGGGCGGAGAAGCATTGTATGCTTATTGAGCCGGACAGTCTCTTGATGATCGTGAGCTACGTGTTGGGCATGTGGCTGTTGTTCCGGATCGGCGGGTAATCTGATAACGTGACGATGAACACCAGTGGCAACGCGGGCCTCCGTTCCATTCGACCGCTTCTGATTGCCCAGTTTCTCGGGGCGTTCAACGACAATGCGTGGAAGCTTATCGTGGCCTTACTGGGGATCAGGAGCCTGGCTCACGCCATGGACGGGTCGGAGCCGGCCTTTGAAGCCGCAGTCCACCGGCACGTCACCATGACCTTCATGGTGTTCACATTGCCGTTGATGTTGGGCTCGCTGCCCGCCGGAGCGCTTGCCGACCGGCTGAGCAAACGCACGGTGATCGTGGGCCTAAAGGCGGTCGAGATCGGGCTCATGGCGGCGGGAACTGTGATGCTCGTGGCCGACCCCAGCGGAGGGGGTGGGGCGCTTGTCGTGCTTGGTCTTATGGGGCTCCAAAGCGCCCTCATGAGCCCGGCCAAATACGGCATTCTGCCGCAGCTTCTTCCGGAAGCGCGCCTGTCGGAAGGGAACGGCGCGCTGGAAATGTGGACCTTCTTTGCCATTATCTCCGGGATGTATGCCGGCGGGGTGTTCCTGGAGTTCGCCGGCGACAGCCCCTGGCGCGCGGGCGGTCTGCTGGCGATGCTGGCGGGGATCGGCTTCGCGGCGTCTTGGAGTATTCCGTCTGTGCCACCCGCACGAGCACGATCAGAAGGCGCAGAAGGCGGGATGGCCGCCACGATCCGCGGCGCCTGGGACGCGATTCGAGCTGACCGTGTGCTGAGACTCGCGGTAATCGGGATAATCCTGTTCTGGGCCGTTGCGAGCCTCGTGAGCCAGACTATCCTCGTCTATTCGAAAGCCGTCCTCGACCTCTCCGATGCGATGGCCGGCCTTCCGCTGGCGGTGCTGGCCGGCGGCATCGGGATCGGCAGTGTCGTGGCGGGGAAACTATCGTCGACCACCGTTGAGTATGCATTGATCCCTTTGGGCGGTCTCGGTGTGGCGCTCTGGACGCTCATGACGGGGGTGTTCACGCCCGGACTGGGCCTGGCGCTGCTCCTGATGGGCTGTCTGGGTGTCGCCAGCGGGTTGCTGATCATTCCGCTCAACGTGCTGGTTCAATGGCGTTCACCGGGCGATCGTCGCGGCGCCGTCATCGCCCTGTCCAATACTTTCGTGTTCGGAGGCGTCATTGCCGGGTCTCTGAGCGTCGAGCGGCTTTCACGTGCCGGGCTCTCTTCCGGCGAGATCTTTCTCTTGGTCTCGGCCATCACCGGCGCCGCCGCGCTGTGGACAGTATGGCGGCTCGCTCCCGACGTCACGCAGTTCCTCGCGTCGCTTCCGACTCGGTTACGCGGGCGCCGGGGAGGGTTTCTTCGTGGCGGTCACACCGGGGACGACTCGGGTGGTTCTTCGGAGAGGACGGAACCATGACGGGCGAGCGCTCTCGCCTCCGGCCCAACGTCAGGGACAATTCGGCCAAGCCGAATGTATCAGCGCTAGGATCTCATCGGCGGCGTTGTGGTGATCGGATCGGCGGCACAGGCATTGTGCTCGTCGCCTGTCTGCTGCTCTGGGGTTGCGCGTCCCCCATCCCGGAACTCTGGCCGCCCCCGTCGGACGCGCCGGCCAGGACCGTCTTTGTGTCGCTCGATGCGTGGCACGCGATGATCGCGGTTCCACTGGAGCAAGCAGCGATCGGCGATCAGCCGTCAGCAAGTGGCGGGCAGAAGCAGACTCGGTCTTCGTCTCCTCCGAGCCATCAGCTATCAGCCATACGCGCCTCGCTCTTCGAGGAGTGGGGTTATGCCGAGCGCGGCTGGTATCTGGAGGAGCAACGGGGGTTGACCGGGATCCTGCGCGCGCTCTTCTGGCCGACCGAGGGGGTCGTCGAAATCGGGCAATACGAGCGGGTGTGGGCTGATCGCACGCCGCAACCGCCCTCCGAGCGGTTCGTGTTTCGGGTAAGTGAAGAGGGGGTTCGGCGATTACATCGGCATTTGCGCTCGACGGTGGCAATCAACACCCCCGTCGCCTCTTTTGATCAGTCCACCTTCTATCCGGCGGGCCGTTCCTATCACTTGTTGCATACCTGCCACCAGTATGCGGCGTCTGCCTTGCGCGAAGCCGGTTTGCCGATCTCGGCGTTCTGGGCCTTCAACCGGACTTCTCTGGCCTGGCAACTCCAGCGCGCGGTACGGATCGCAGCTGAACAAACCGGCCATGCCCTTCCTGTGAAGATACAATGACTGAGCACAAGCTTGGCGTCAGAGAAGCCATCAGAGAAGCGATGCATTCCATGAGGGCGACAATTGCTCCACGCCAAAGGGGCGACATCGCGCACACCCTGACGTTCGCCCCATTCCGAGACAGTTCGTAATCAGAGCGGAGGAGCTTTTCGGCGGTCGGTTTCACCTGACGCTTGCGACGAACTCTTTCGGTATTTGCTGCCCGAGTGATCTGTGCGCGCGGTGCTGATGAGAGATTGATAGTAGGGCGACAAACGGCGGGGTTCCAGCCCTCCGGCGCCCCGCTTCTCTCGCCGCTCTCAGATGAGAGGGGGCGGCCTCATCCCTCGGCGGAGTTGAGGTCTTTGAGGATTTGCGCAATGGTCGGCTTGAGCGAGGGGATTCGCTCCTTCACGGCTATCCAGATCGCTTCCCGGTCGACCCCGAAATAGAAGTGCGTAACTTTATCCCGCATGCCCGCCATTTCCTTCCATGGAATGGCGGGATATCGGGCACGAATCGTGGGAGGGACGTTCTTAGCGGCTTCTCCGATCACCTCAATGGCCCGCACCACGGCGTTGAATGTCTTCTTGTCATCCACGAATTGCTGGTAGGACATGCCCTCGATGAACTGTTCCGCGTCCTGCATGCTGGAGAGGATGTCCTTTATATACAGGGCCACGTGTCGGGTCATAGGGCCACGGTGTCCCGCGAAATCGCATCCTTCAGTTCTTCCCGCACGTCCCGCCGGGGAATCAAATCCACCTTGGCCTCGAGGATCTCGCCGAGATACAACTCCGCTCCGACCAACTCGAACAGGCTGATGGGCCGCAGAATGTCGGCCAGCAAATCGATATCGCTGTCGGGGCGCTGTTCCTGCCTGGCATATGAACCGAACAGCCCCACGATCGTGACACCGTATTTGTCGGCGAGCACATCCTGATGTTGATGAATGATGCGACGAATATCATGGATGGTCTTCATGGCTTCCCTTGTCTTGGGCAAGACGCAAGTATCTGTTCGCCGCCGCCATTCTACGCAGGCACGACTTCCCTGTCGAGCCGAAAGCCGGCTCTTTTAGGTTACGCAAGGGTCTTGCAGTCACGCAGACCTTTCAGCAAACCCTCTCGTCCCTTGGGTTTGACCCGACCAACACTGGACGCGCCTTGCGCAAGAACAATGGAACACATGTGTCGGCGAGTCCCGGACTGAAGAGGACGCGGAGGATCTTTACGGCCTCACGCGGATGAGGCCGCCTGGATCGTTGTCGCCTCGATGCAGAGGGCGGTAGAACCGGTAACAGGCCGCGCCCTCTGCGCACGGCGTCTCCGGGCCTCGTTCGATCTGGGTAAAGCGGATGCGGACTTCTACCGTCTCTCCGGGTGCCACCGTGATCCGTAAGGGGCTGGTGATAAGTTCGCGGGTCTCCGCCGCGATCTGTTCGAGCACGCCGGGAGCTTCAAAGGCATGGGTCCGGGTGGTGGGATTGTCCAGGACAAACCAAAGCCCTTCCTCAGCCTAGTGGCCGCGGTGAATCTCCACGTCTTGCGGCGTCCAATTCGCCTGCTGATGCTCCAGTTCTTGGGCGGTGAACCGGAATGTCTCCGCCTCACCGATGATAACGGTGTCTGTTTCGAAAGTGCATCTCGCATGCCAATGGATGTACATCCAGAGCTTTGCAATGGATGCGCGAATTTGACCGGCGCCCAGTCGACTGAGCCATGGACCGTGCATGGGGTGTTCCGCCACAACCTCACCTGTGGTTCTGCCCCGGAATTCCTCAGGAGGTTCCTGGGGCGCCATTGCGATTCGCTCGCCTTCATGCGGCAGGTGCTCACAGAGGCGAGATGATGAGCATCCCGTTCTTCTGGCATCCGATCTGCAATAATTTACTGATACAGAGATTGTTCGGAGCCGCGATAGGAGGACATGTCATGGCACGGAAAGCGACGACGGCGGAGTTGATCATGGAAGTGTTGGCGGTGGCGCAAGGGAGAGGGTGCTCGTTCGAGGAACTCATCGGTGTGTGCCCGTATCTCTCTTGGAACCAGATCTTTTCTGAAGTGGACCGGCTGAGCCGAGAGGGATGGGTCCAACTCAGCCAAGAGAAACCGGGAATCTACCGCGTCAGATTGGCGAGGTCGGCGGGTTCCGCCCCGGCCAGCTCAGGGGGACGCCCAGGGAGGGGAGAGGAGTCCGCCGGCGAGAAGCGGAACGACCACGATGGTTGCCGTCGTTGCGGGGGGTTGCTCGTCCCGGAACAACTGCCTGAAGTCTTGCTCGACAGCGGTCCGGCCGAGGTCTGGGGCTGGCGTTGCGTGCAGTGCGGACATGTTGTGGACCCTGTTGCTCAGGGCCAGTATGCGGAACGGGGGCGCGTGGCTCGCCGATCCACTTCACCACGGTTGCCGCAATAGGGCTATGCCGCTCAGCTTCGCGCCCCCAATCTCATGGAAAACCGAACCTGGTGACCGGGGCGCGACCGATGACAGTGTGGCTGTGTGTGCGATGAACAGGGCGACCTCTAGCCGTATGAAGTCTGTGAGCAGGATGAACGTGAGCGTCTGTCTCTGTGCGCTTGTCGCGGGAGTGAGCCTGGGGGATGGGCAGGCGATCGGCGAGAGCGGTGCAAGTCTGCCGCGGGTCTTCCAGCAGGCGGGGCTCGGCATGGAGATGAAGGAACTGCTTCGGCTCAAGCCTGAGATCGAGAAAACCAAACGTCTCGAAGGGGGGATTGTTACGTTCACGACGGTCTCGGGGGATCGGCATATCAAGCGGGTCGAATACCGATTGCATGCCGGCAAGCTCTCCGACATCACCATCCATTATCGACTCGATCGTTTGCCGCATGGCGCCGTCGGGTTGCTGGCGCAATTGAAAGAGGCCTATGGCCCGCTGGCATTGGATCGCGAAGAGCATTTCGACCGGGAGCACGGAGATATCGGCCGATGGGGAACCATCTGGGAAGACGCGCAGACCAGGATGACGCTCCTGGAACGGCAATATTTGTCTCAGGAGAAGCTGCTCACGACGCTCGCATTGACCATGACCGATCTGGAGCTGGCGCGTCGGTATGAGGCGGCCCAGGAGGAGCAGGTGCGCCGGAAATGGCGCAAGGTTCCGATTCCTGGGTTAGAGCACGCGCCGCCGAGGAAGTAGCGAACAGCGGACAGCGAGGAGCTGACAGCCGATCGCAAGAAGCTTCTTTCTGAATTCAAACCGCTCGCCATTCGGTGTGCTCTATGTGCTATTTGCTGCTCGCCGTTGGCGACCGACTGTTGTCCTGGTCAGGAAACACCGCGCCGCATTCCGCGCACACGACCTTGCCTGTCGGGCGGCCCTCTTAATCGCGCACGTCGTCGATCACACGCTGATGCGCGCAGGGTTGCCGCGGTATCTCGCCGCGAATCCTTCGACCGGCCTCGTCAGATTCTTTCGCCATAAGTGATAGGGGCATCGCACGTAAGGGGGCGTATGCTACTTCAGCCTTCGGTACGGGGCAAGGGCCTCATATCCAGGATAACGGGAGGCAAATGGCTCTACCCTCATTCCATATGTCCAGGCTATTCGACCAGTGGAATGAACCGTGTGCACCGATGACTCGATCTCATTTCCCGAGACTGTGTTCTTGTGGCGGGCCTTCCAATCGGGAGACGCGGATCGCCGTTCCGGCAATCTCGACCCCATCCATGGCCTGAATGATCCGCTGCGCATCGCCGGACGCCGAGACCTCGATCACGGCAGAGCCGACCGACCGGCCCTGGGCATTGATGACCAGCCCGCTGCGGAGAACGCCAGGACACAAAGCAAACAAGGCGGCCACATCGTGGTTCGTCAGAAATGAGGGCAAAAGATCGACTGCTAAGAGATAGGCCATCGGACGCCTCCTTGTCGTGGGTTGTTCGTGCCGGCGAGTGCTTCACGTCATGATAATGCAATGCCGATACCGATCACCGACGGTACCTTGGAGGTCAGGCCCGGTTCGTAATGACTGCTGTGAGAGGGGACCGGTGAGACGAGTCCCGAGGCCGCATCCGGCAACCGCCTAGGCTTTTATATGCAATCAGGATCCTTGCCCGCGTGGTGATTCGGACCAGCATGAACAGCCGTCCCATGTCCCTCCTGCTCATGGGGCAGTCTGCGACAGCAAAAAGGTCGGTTGGAAGGGAAAAGCAGCCGACAAGACAAGACAAGACAAGACAAGACAAGACAAGACAAGACAAGACGAAATTCTCTCTGCCTAACTTCTTGGACAGTGCTGGGGTAGAAGGCAGCGCCATGAGAAAATATGAGTCGAAGAAATACACCATAGCAACACACCTCATCGAAAAGAATCCGTACGATTAGGCTCCGAAGCCTGGGGCATTTGGCGTCAGGCCGCGCGTCCTCATTGACCCTTCCCTCCTCAGTGCGGTATTCCGCCATCATTTCTTTCTTCAGTCTGTGACTGTCGGGCGGTCGCGATCTCCTTGGCTTTTAGCCTCTTCAACCAAATCTGCGCGCGCCTCTGTGCCCGGTATGCTTGCTGCACTAGCTCGTGACGACAGTGCGGCATCACGCACACCGGCAAGGAGGACAACATGACGATGCAGAACATCGTGGGGGCGTTGGTCGTCGCTGGCGGTCTGGTGTTGGCGTTCGGAAACCAGGCCTGGAGCGACGACAAGGCGGGGAAGAACACAGACGAGACGCAGGACAAAATCGAGATGGCGGCGGCGGCGAAGGTCACCATCGAGCAGGCCGTCAAGACAGCCTCCGATAAAGTGCAGGGCAAGGTCATCGAGGCGGAACTCGAGAGGAAACACGGCAAGCTCGTGTGGGAAGTCGAGGTGGTGACATCGGAGAACAGACTCCTGACGGTGCATGTGGACGCGGATGCCGGCCGCGTGATCGATGTGGAAGAGAAAGAGGCCGAACGGGAGAAGCCGCGCGAACGAAAGCCGGAGCGCAAGCGGGAGCATCAGCCATGACTGATGTGGATGAGAGAGGAATCGTATGGATCGCTCGAAGTGGTGGATGATCATGGGGGTGATCGGTGTGCTTTCGCTGGTCGGATGCGTTCGGCACCATACCGGTGAGCACCTGGTTCCCTTAAAGGCTAGGGCGGTTCTCAGCGGACTGGGAATCGTCGGAGACGCGGCCTTTCTCGAAGAGCGCGAAGGCCGGGTGCGTCTCCTGCTCACGCTGACCGGGCCGCCAGCCAGCAAGCTGACTCCGGGGCGTCACGGGATCCACATTCATGAGACCGGCCAATGCGAGCCGTTTCCCGAGGCCAAGGGGCACTTCGATGGAAACGTGGACCCGGTCGTGAATCCCAATGCCAATGTGAGTCCCGGCTTGGAGAATCATCCGTACCATCTCGGCGATCTCCCGAATCTCCTAGTGACCGAGCTGCCGAGCGGGGGGCGGAAGGGCTCGCTGCTTACGGTCACCAGCCGGGTCACCTTGTCGCCGGGCCTGAATACCGTGTTCGACCACGACGGGAGCGCCATCGTCATCCACGAGTTGGAGGACACGTATCTGCCGGATCCGCCGACCAAGGATGCGCCCGGTGGCCCGAGGATCGCCTGTGGCGTGATTGTGAAAGGATAAGGTGAATGAGCCGGAATGCGTGCATCGCGAGGGAGCCACGGATGTGGCGTGAAACACGATCGGAGCGCTCATGGTAGGGGGCGTCGCATTTTTCGGCGTCGTAATCATGGCGCTCGGTGCGTGGACGCTCGCGTCGCCTCGGGCGGGCATCGGGTTTCTCTCGCGGTGGTGTGCCTGGACCGGTGTGTGGGGCGGAGCGCTGCTGCGTGTGCTCTTGGCGATGGTCTTCTGGCTTGCGGCGGATGCGTCGCGAGCGCCGGTGGCGCTCCGGGTAATCGCGGTCGTGTCTCTGATCGTGGGACTCGCGTTGCTGTTCGGGGGGGCTGCCCAACTCCGCGCGTGGATCGCGTGGTGGGCGGTGAGGCCGGACCGACTCGCGCGGGAGTGGGCCATGGTTGCGGTGCTGTGCGGAGGATTGCTCGTGTGGGTCGTCTTCCCCAATGTGAAGGCCTCCTGGTTTCCTGGTTGAGGCGCGTGGCCATGCGCGGGACGTTGATCGCGCAGCGCTCTGCAAGGCGTGCCCGCAAGAGGTTCTTCCTGACGCGCAAGTTGCGGCGAGCGCGCAACGACAGAGGGGTCCCGATTCGTCGAGAGTGTGAGAGGAGCAGGGTATGAAGAAGATCCAGATCGCATGCGCCTATGGATTGATGCTGTGTCTGACAATCGGATTGATCGAGTCATCCGCCGGCGCCGGATCGCGCGTGACGATGCGGATCGTGCAGGGCGAGGTGGTCGCCACCAACCTCAAGGAGGAGCCGCCGGTCATCGTGGTGAAAGTGATCCTGCCGAACCGGGAAGAGCTCATCGTGGGGGTGACGGTGCCGCCGGGCACGCACCTGACGCGAGGAAAACGGCCAGTCGCGCTGGCGGATGTTCATGTAGGGGAGCGCGTGGTGCTGGGGTATCTGAAACAGCCGGACGGTCTGACAGCTCGCTCGATTCACGTCCAATGAGGAGGGACGGTCGCATGCGGCATACAGGTGTGAGACGCGCAGCGCGCGCCATCGTCGTGGGTGTCATGGTCTTCGGCCTGTTCATGGGATGCGCCGGCCGGAGAATCAGCACCTCGGTGCAGGATCAGACATTCGTGCCTGGTCCATCGCCGCGAGTGGACGCGCCGGTCGTCGAAGAAGCGAAGGGTGTGCCTGTCGTGCCAGTGCCACCCGCGCCCGTGGCAGCACCGAAGCCGCCGCCGACAGAACCCTCCGTTTCGCCCGAAGCGCCGATCGTTGCAATGCCTTCGACACCGGCTCGGGTGGAGGAAGCCAGCGTTGCAGAAGAACCGATTGCGCCGGCTCCTGCGCCTCAGCCTGTGTCGCTCGCCGATGTCTATTTCGACTTCGATCAGTTTTCCGTTCGGACCGATGCGCAAACGGCCCTGGCAGTGAACGCGCGGACCTTGAACGCTGATCACACGGTCAAGATTGTGATCGAAGGCCACTGCGATGAACGCGGCACTCTGGCCTACAACCTGGTCTTAGGTGAACGGCGGGCCAAGGCGGCGAAACGGTATTTGCAGGAGTTGGGCGTGCCTGCGTCGCGTATCGAGACAGTGAGTTACGGCAAGGAGCGGCCCTTTTGTACGGACCATAGCGAAGCCTGCTGGCAGTCGAATCGCCGCGCGCATTTCAGAAGACCGTAAGCCCGTCGATCGCGCCTCGTACAGGCCATCGGGCGAGCACCGGGACGCAAGAGCAAGAGAAGGGCATCGCATCGCACCATACGGAGGTCAGGTATGAGGAATCCGATCGTACAGTTCGTCGCGTGGGTCGCTCTGCTGGTCATGATCGGCTGCGCCGGGAAGGGCGATGTGATTCCCATTCATCTTCAGCCCGCTCCGTCTCGTGCAGACCAAGGGACCAAGCCGCCGGATGTCGTGCGGGTGTCGGTCGCGCCATTTGAAGACCGGCGTCAGGAAACGAATCGCCTGGGTGTCCGCACACATCTGTGGGGCGGCGAAAGCGTCTTCAATGTGCCGGGTGGGTTGCCCGGCGAGGCGGCGGCGCAGGCGTTGGCGGACTATCTGGCGGCCAGAGGCTGGCAGATTGTCACACCCGGCGCGACGGACGACCCTGCCGATGTGCTCGTTACCGGCGCGATCCTGGACCTTGCGATGAATGCCAAGAGCGGAGTCGGGTCGACGAAACTCACCGGCGCGTCCCGGCTGGCCATTCAGGCGAGGAATACCGGCGAGAGCGGCGCGGGGTCGGACCGCGTGTTCTGGTTCGCGCGGGAGGATGCGGAGGCGTTGCTCAACGACATCCTCAACGAGAGTTTCGACAAGCTCCTGCGTGACATAAAAGTCGAACAGCGCATGGTCCGGTTGAAATGACCCTCGCGACGAGTAACTCTGTCCGCTCGACATTGTCGGGGAACGCTGGTCGGCGAGGATGTCCGCGAGTTCCGGATTCCCTTCGAGGACATTGCGCAGCGGTTATGGGAACGGATGCTGAAGGACGTGTGGAAGTGAGCGTGACAGCCCGCGGGGAAGGCGGACGCCGTGGCCTGGTCGAATAGCGGACCGCTGCGGGTGTTCACGGAGATGAGCGAACGCACCATGGAATACCAGGTTCAGCAAGGCGATACGGGGCTGGCGATCGCGAGCCGGTATGGAGCCGATTGGCAACACGTGGCGCGGACCAACAGTCTGAGGAATCCGGACCGCCTCTATCCGGGCCGGCGGCTCATGGTTGAGACGAGGCGCATCGTTCCGGCGGTGAGGGAGAGTGGGATCGTGATCAACCTGCCCGAAGCGATGCTCTACTACTTCGAGCACGGACGCCTGGTCTTTCACGCCGGTGTCGGGCTCGGCAAGCCGGGCCGATGGCGGACGCCGACGGGAGCCTTCAGGATCATCTCGAAGGAACGTCACCCCACCTGGGAGGTGCCGCGGTCGATTCAACAGGAAATGGAAGCGGAGGGACGGGTTGTTCTGACGCGAGTGCCGCCCGGTCCGGAGAATCCCTTGGGAGAGTTCTGGCTGGGGCTCTCGATCCCCGGCTACGGCATTCATGGTACCATCGCGCCATCGAGCATCGGCCAGTTTTGGAGTCACGGCTGCATCCGTTTGCATCCGGACGATATTCGGTCGTTCTTCTCCCTGGTTGCGGTCGGTGCGCCGGGAGAAGTGGTCTATGAGCCGGTGAAGGTCGCCGTGAGCGCCGGGCGGGTGTACCTGGAAGCTCACCCGGATGTGTATGGGATGAAACGGCCGCGCCTCTCCGACGTCGACGCGGCCTTGCGGAGCGTGGACGTGCCGTTGGACTGGCATCGAGTCACGACGGTGCTGGCGAAGCGCACCCGCATGGCCGAGATGGTCTCCGTGGAGGCAGCGCTGGGTCGGCGGGTCGGAACGAAGGAATCCCTCGTATGAGCACCAGGCGCGGACAACGGCACGTCATATTGTGATGATCAGGAGGGGAGACATGCGACGGAATACTCAACACAGGCGCGGGCGAGATCAGCTTCATCGCGGCGCCGGAATTCGGTGGCTCAGGCTGGTCGTCCTTGGCTGTTCTCTGGCCGCGTGCAATCACCTCGCGCTCGATCCGACCCCGGTCGTGCCCACGACGCACCCGGTGCCCTATTCGGCGCGCTTTGAACTGACCGATGTGGGGGCCTATCTAGTTCAACCCGGCGCGACCATGATCGCGGACCCTTCCCTCCAGAATCATGTCATAGGGACGGTTCCTTCTCTCGATCGGGCCAAGCCCCAGTGGGAACAGGCCATCAGCGAGTACTTGGCCGCGCGCAAGACGTTTCGACAGGTTGTGAAGGAGGGGCCCGCCGATCGACTGATGACGCTCCGGGTGTTCATCTACGTCGATCCGGGCGTTTCCTTCAAGTTCAGGCATGTCTATATCGCCAAGGTAGAGGGGGCGCTGCGGGATCCTCGCAACGGCAGAGTGCTCGTCGAGTATGCCGGGAAGGGCAAGGCGTTCGGCGAGGTGAACCGGAGCGGGAAGGACGACGACAAAGAACCGATCAACCGGGCCGTCCACGCCGCGCTGAATGATTTGTTCGGGAAGCTCGAACAAGACAAACGGCTGGAATATCTGTAGGCTTGGATGAACCCGCATGATTCAGGAATGCGGTTGTCTCCCATTCGACGAAAGGCGTAAGAGCGTATGAGGACAGATCCTTCTCTCCATGTACTGTGCGCGACGGATGGGTCCCCCGCGTCCCGCACGGCGCTCGAACTGACACAGTGTTTCCGGATGCGCACCGCCTCGACTCTTACGGTGCTCTATGTGTCCGAATTTGGAGTGTCCTATCCCACGGGACTCGCGGCGCTGGAGCTGCCGGAGGATCGCGGGGAGGCGGTGCTGGAGGAGCTGAAACGGGACGTGGTCTCGTCGGAGTGGCAGAGCGTTCAGTATCAACTACTGCGGGGCCGTCCGGCCGAGACGATTCTCCTGGCGGCCAGGCGGCGCCAGGCCGATCTGCTTGTGGTCGGGGCCCATGGACGCGCGGATATCCAACAGTGTCAGTTGGGGAGCGTATTGCGCTGGGTTGTCATGTATGCCCCCTGTCCGGTGCTCGTAGTTAAGAAACCGGTGGCGGCGTTGCGGCAGGTCGTGATCGGCGTGGACGGCTCCCGGGAAGCGGAGGCCGCCGCGGAGTTTCTGCTACGGCTCTCCTTGCCCGAAGACACGCGCGTCACGGTCGCCTCGGTCGTGCCCCCGCTTCCGCATCGGCGGATGCCGAGGACAACGGAGCGCCCGGCAGGGTTCCAACAGATTCGCGGGGACGTGGAGGAAGAAGCGCATAAGGTCGTGACGCAGGTGGTGGAGAAGCTCCGCTCGCAGGGCTGTCTGGCCAGCGGCACGGTCGTTTCCGGTCACCCAGGCGGTGAGCTGCTCACGCTCATTGAGGCGGTGCAGGCCGACATGATAGTTGACCGGCGACACACGGTACCTCATGGGAAGCGTCTCCGACAGCGTCGCGCTCTACGCCCCCTGCGCGGTGCTGGTGTTTCGGCAGCAGGAGGGCGCAGGCCATGCGTAGCGCGGGCGGGAATGTGCCGTCGCGCGAGGCGCGACGGTTCCGCATCGAACGAGATGGGGATTCTGGCGGTGTTACGGGATTATCAACCTCAGGAGGTGACGACATGATGGTGAAGACGAAGGCAACCAAGGGCTCGATGGATCCGAAGGGAACGGCGAAGCAGCGGGATGCGTCACAGACCCGCGCGACGCTCGCCGGAGCAGTCATGCAGGAAGCGATCGAACTGCCCAATGGCATGTGGGAGCGGATCGCGAAGAAAGCCTACGAGTTGTGGGAGCAACGCGGGTGGCGCGAGGGTCAGGAGCTCCAAGACTGGTTCGATGCGGAGGGGATTGTGATGGAAGAGATCCACGAAGCCCGCGAATGAGCGGCGGTCGTCGTTCGTCTCTCGTGACGCGCATCTCGTCTCCGGATTCAGACGCGTCACACTTCACGAGGCCCGGTTCACGAATGTCAGGCGCTGCACGCGGCATCTTGAGCGAGATGGTGGACCGATCGTCCATATGTGAGCGAAGGCGAACGCCATGATTCGTAATACGGCGGGCTCATTCTGATGGTCCTCGGGATCACGCTGCCCATTCCGTTTTGGGTTGAAGAGATCGCAGAGACGCTCGGATTGCTCGCCGTGGTCACCGGCGCGGTGGGGTATTGTCCGGCGAAACAGCTGATGGCGCGAGCGAGGCACAAACGAGAGTCGGTGAGTCAGGGTGCCGGGGCGCCGCCACAGCGGTGACCTGAGCGTCTGTCAGGCCGCTGGGTTCAATCCGGGAGAGGTGACAATCTATGACGCAGCCGGCGATCAAGCGAATCTTGCTGGCCACCGATTTTTCGGGATGCGCCGAGCAGGCGCTCGAGTATGCCGCGTTCCTGGGGAACGCCTGCCCGGCAGCGGTGGATATTCTGCATGTCGTCGAGCTCCTGCCGGAGCTGCATCCTGACGACGTGCTGGCGGAGCGCTATTTCGACCAGTGCCGCAAAGAGGCTGAGAAGCCTCTCGATGAACTGGTTCAGAGACTGACTTCCAGAGGAGTGACGGCGAGATGGCGCCAGCGATTCGGCGTCCCGAGTCGCCAAATCAACCTGGTGGCGGAAGAGCTGGGCGCCGACCTCGTGACCCTGGGGGCCTATGGGCGGACCGGCCTGACCGAGGTGCTGCTGGGCAGCACCGCCGCGCGTGTGGTGCATGCTGCGCCCTGCCCAGTGTTGACGGTCCATCCCAGTCCACCTCGCTGGCGCGCGCCCTCGCTGGTGCGGCAGGTGCTGGCTCCGGTGGACTTTTCATTCTGCTCGCTCGATGCGCTCGAGTATGCGGCGCAGCTCGCCACACAGTTTAGAGCCATGCTCACGATCATGCACGTCATGGAGCCGGCGCTGCCGGGATGCGAGGGGGACGCGCGCGCTCCGATTCTCGCGCGAGACCAGCAGGAGCAGGCGGCCGCGCGACTGACGGATCTCAGCCACGAGCTTCGGAGTCAGGGCCTTGCGGTCGAGACGGTGGTCGGAAGGGGGATCGCCGCCGAGGCGATTCTCGCCGAGACGGCAGCGCGTGAGGGGGACCTGATTGTCATGGGCACACGCGGGCGGCGAGGCCTCACCAGCCTGATCGGTGGCAGTGTCGCGGAGGGGGTGTTGCGCCAAGCGACCGTTCCAGTCTTGACGGTCAAGCGGCTGCACGTACCGCCGGACGCGAGGTGTCTCTCGTCGGCTATCCGGATACGGGTCGGGGATGAGGCCACAGCAGGCGAACGAACCCACTAGTAGGGCATCGAAACGAGAGGAGGGGAGGGAGTCATGCTCAAGCATCTTGGCATCACGATAGCCGTGCTGACCATCGTCCTATCGAGTTCCTGGACCGTGGCACAGATCAGGCCGGGACATCCCGATCGAGGAGAGGCGGTCTACAAAGAGCAGTGCGTCCGATGCCACGGGCGGACGGGCGACGGCGACGGGCCCGACGCGCAGGGCCTCATCGTGCGGCCCACCGATTTTCATACGGAGCGGTCGCGCGCGAAGACCGACTTCGAACTCCTGATCGCGATTTCGAACGGCGTCCTGTTCAGCCCGATGCATGCCTGGCGGGGCCGTCTGAAAGACGAGGAGATGATGGACGTGATTCAATATGTGCGGTCCTTGGCGCCCTCCGTGCCGTACTTGTGACGGCAGGGAAAAGAGATCGGCTTGCGGCGAATGTGGACAGTGATCGTGTAGGGGGAGAAGGAGAATAGATGGTGACAGCAGGCCCGTTCCGCACAGTGTTCAGAGCCTCGTGGCTTACCACGCTCGGGGCCTTGACCCTGTTGATGCTGGGCGCGGCGTCGGCCGCCCCAAGCGCGGGGTCCGTGGTCTACGTGATCCCGATCGAGGGGGTCATCGATCTGGGTCTGGCTCCGTTCGTCGAACGTGTCTTGGATGAAGCGGTCGTCGCCGGCGCATCGGCGGTGATTCTCGAGATCGACACCTTCGGCGGGCGCGTGGATGCGGCCGTGCAGATCCGCGATGCGTTGCTGCGGGCCAAGGTGAAGACGGTTGCATTCGTGAATAAACGGGCCATCTCGGCCGGCGCGCTGATCAGTCTGGCCGCCGAAACAATCGTGATGGCCGATGGCAGCACGATCGGCGCGGCCACACCGGTGCAGATCGGCTTGCCCGGCGCGCCAGCCCAGCCGGTCGAGGAGAAAACCGTGTCGTACATGCGGAAGGAGTTCCGTGCCACGGCGGAGAGCCGCACACGGCCGCTGGAGTTGGCGGAAGCGATGGTGGACGCGGATGTGGAGATTCCAGGAGTCATTGCGAAAGGCAAATTGCTGACGTTGACGACCGAGGAAGCGTTGCAGCAGAAGCTTGCGGACTTTCGTGCCGACACCCTGGAAGCCCTGCTGAAGGCGCTGAATCTTTCCGACGCGGAGATTCGCCGTGCCTCGGAAACCTGGGCCGAATCGCTGGTGCGGGTGCTCACGCATCCGCTCGTCAGCTCGATCCTCATCGCCGTCGGGATGCTCGGCATCATCGTGGAGATTCAGAGCCCCGGGTTCGGGGTGCCCGGCGCTGTCGGGCTGACGAGCCTCGCCCTGTTCTTGTGGGGCCACTGGCTGGTCCGCCTGGCGGGCTGGGAGGAAGTCCTCCTGATTGGTATCGGGTTGATCCTGCTGGTGATCGAAGTGTTTGTCACACCCGGGTTCGGGATTCTCGGCGGGTTTGGGATTGCCGCACTCCTCGGCGGGCTCGGTCTGAGCCTCGTGGGCACAGGTGCCACATGGACCGTGGTCTTGTCCGCGCTGGGGCAGGTCGCGCTGGCCTTGCTGCTGGCCATTGCCCTGGCGCTGGTCTTGTTGCAGTTCGTGCCGCGCCTGCCGTTTGGCCGGAGGCTCATTTTAGACACCGCGTTGCCGGCCGCGGGGGGGTATGCCTCCCAGCCGGAATCGGAGAGCCGGTGGCTCGGCACGCGCGGGACCGCCGCCTCGACATTGCGACCGGCGGGGGTCGCCCATTTCGACCACGAGCGCGTGGACGTTGTCACCGAAGGCGAATACATCGAAGCCGGCGACGCCATTGAAGTCATTCGAGTGGAGGGCAATCGCATTGTGGTCCGGCGCCTGGCGCCGGATGGTGAAAGGAGCGAGTCATGAGCGAACTAGAATCCGGTCTCTTGGGGATCCTGACGACGTTGATCCTCATCGTGGCGGGAACGGCGCTGTTGTTGTATCTGATCCCGCTCCGCCTGTGGATCGCGGCTTGGGCCTCCGGCGCCTACGTCGGGTTGTTGACCCTCATTGGGATGCGTCTCCGGCGCGTGCCCCCCGGCACGGTCGTGACCGCGCGTATCAGCGCGGTAAAGGCCGGACTGACCATTCCGCTCAACGATCTGGAAGCCCACTATCTGGCGGGTGGCAACGTGGTGAACGTCGTCCTCGCGATGATCTCCGCGGACAAGGCGAATATCTCGATGCCGTTCAAGCGGGCGGCGGCCATCGACTTGGCCGGGCGCGACGTGTTGGGCGCGGTCAAGATGTCGGTCCTCCCCAAGGTGATCGAAACGCCGCGCATCGCCGCGGTGGCTAAGGACGGCATTCAGCTCCACGCGATCTGCCGTGTGACGGTCCGGACGAACCTCGACCGGCTCGTGGGCGGGGCGGGCGAGGAGACCGTGCTCGCCCGGGTCGGCGAAGGAATCGTGAGCACGATCGGCTCGGCGGAGACCCACAAAAATGTGCTGGAGAATCCCGATCACATCTCCAAGCATGTGCTGGCGAAAGGGCTGGACGCGGGGACCGCCTTTGAGATCCTGTCGATCGATATCGCCGATATCGACGTCGGCGAGAACATCGGCGCCAAACTGCAGATCGATCAGGCCGACGCCGACAAGCAGATCGCGCAGGCGAGAGCCGAGCAACGGCGCGCCATGGCCGTGGCGCTGGAGCAGGAAATGCGCGCGAAGGTGGTGGAAGCCGAGGCCGAAGTGCCAAAGGCCATGGCCGAAGCGTTTCGTCAGGGAAATCTGGGGATCATGGACTATTACCGGATGAAAAACGTGCAGGCGGACACCTCCATGCGCGACGCGATCGCGGGGACCGGCGAAGAGCCGTCCGGTGGATCCAAGAAGGAGGAGCGCCCGTGAGTCTCGATCAGCTGTTCATCGCGCTCTTGATCGTCTTGGTGGTCTTCATCAATGTCGTCCTGCCGATGATCAGGCGCGCGGCGCAAGAAGCGCACCACGACGAGGGAGTCGAAGATGCGGAGCAGGTCGTGCCGGCCGCATCGGTGCGGAGACGGGTCATACCGGTCGAGAAGGCCCGGATCCGGTCGTCTCACGGTCTGCATCATCGTCCCTTGCCGGCACCGGTGGTCGCACGAAGGCGGGGTGGTCGACCAATGATGCTTCGCGAGGCGCGCCGCGGGATCGTGCTCATGGCGGTGCTCGGTCCCTGTCGGGGGGTGGAACAGTCGGCTCCACCGGGTGGGTGAGTAGGGTACGGCGCCAGCTCGAACGTGCATCGGATGATGGCTCCGTCCACAGATGCCTGTCGTTCCGATACGTTTTTTTGCGAAAGGAGAAGACACAATGAACATTGTGATTGCGTTGGATCGGTCTCGGCATGCTCGTGCGGCGATTCAATTGCTCCAGCAGCTGCGCTGGCCGGCCGGATCAGCCTTCACTTTCCTCCATATGTTGGAGCTTGTCACGATCCCTGGCGGCTGGCAGCTGCATTACCATCCGGAGTTGTGGAAGCCGTTGACGGCGGAACGGAGGA